>ODAI012701016.1_pt1 | contig 13125 bp, 12 predicted proteins | sample 1539321 | NCBI WGS metagenome assembly ODAI01 (sample SAMN02144231, study PRJEB22623) | gut metagenome | biome: sheep rumen | host: Ovis aries | place: New Zealand | reverse complement strand
CCATAGTGATCTATATGGATTGCTCCCTTATATGTCAACGCACCTGGCCCTTTGAGGCTTTCGATATCATAGCCCACATCCAGCACCAGCTGAGGTGTTACATACTGTCTGGCCACCAAATCCAGAGTAAGCTGTTCCGTCATTTCCAGCCTGACCACACGGGCTTCCTGAAACTCATAAGCACGCATGAGTACCTACCCGGAACTCATGCTGGTGGACATGGGCACATAGCTCTTTATATCCTTTATTCAACAGGCTCATCATTCCTTCTCTTGGCTTCCAGCTTTATGACATCGTAGCAGAATCCGTGGAACGTTCTAATTACTATATTTATGGCTTTCTCCCCCAACACTGAATCAATCCTCTCCCGCATCTCCTTACAGGCCTTGTTGGTGAAAGTAAGGCAAAGTATCTCTTCTGGTTTTGCCAACCCCAGTTCCACAATGCAGGCAATACGAGCAGCCATGGTATTGGTCTTTCCCGTTCCTGCTGATGCCGTCAACAGGATGTTCTCATCAATAATATCAACCATAGCCTTCTGTTCAGGATTCAGTTTTACATCAAAACGATCCTTTACATATGAAAAATACTTCAGAATCACTCAAAAATGAAAGAAGTCTAATTCTTCCAATACATTATCCAGCAATGATACTCTAAACTAGATGCCATATTCTCTGCACGAGACAAATCCGCACTCACAAAATACAGTAACTCTTTCGTCATATATACCAGTGATTTTTACAACGGGATGTTGCTTGCATTTAGGACAGACTGTTTCAACTTTACCGTTTACTAAAAATTCTTCTTTTGAAGCTTGAGCTAACTCATAGGATAATTTTAGTTCCTCTTCGGATAAATTTTCTACTAATGAACTGCTCTCACTTCTCTCCCGTCTCTCTACTCCCTGCTTTATCCATGATGGACAAGTTCTAATTTTATCTTGTTTCGATGGAAATAAAATAGACATAATTTCTGCAACTTGTTTCGATGCAGTTCCACTAAGCATATATGCTCTCACTAATTTCACATAATAGATTTTACGATAACGAATACCTGTTCTGGATTTCCAAATTCGATATTGTGTAGCTCTTGACTTTATCATATTGTGAGCACCCCACAGAATTTTTTCTATTTATTTTGTACCCTTATCTTTCTCTCATTGTTCTAATAGATGCCGAAGGTCTCCCGTCTGGGTCTATGACACCTAGCTCAACTTAATTTGCACGCGATTATCTTTTTGCTTCATCGATAGGAAATGCATTAAACTACTATATGCCTTTTAAATTGCAATTTCAAGTGTTTCAAAATGCTCTGTTTAAAACCAATTTCTAAAGTTACGCCATAGAGTCTTATTGCTTAATTCTTCACCACGATTCAATGCAAACATTTCTAATTCCTCTCTAGGTAATTCTGACACTTCAAAATCTTTTTCTTTTGCAAATCTCAGCAACGCTTGGTAATTGATGTATTAAAATAGGAATCAGAAGCCAAGATACCTCTGCCTCAATTTCTTGTTAGCAAGCAGGCTAAGATAGCGTTTCATGTTGAGGCGACCGCCATTGAATGTGACTTTGCGGTTGCACAAATCCCAAGCGCCACTCAGGTGCTCAATGGCTTTTCCCTCAGGCTTGTTATCCTCATACAATTCTTGCAAGAGTAGCACTGCTGCTTGATATTCACGTTGCTGACTATGCTCAATGAAGTCGTAGAACATGCACTGGAAGGGCATGATGCGCTTGTAATAATCGTCGATATCTTTCAGCAATTTAATGAAATATGGCAAGAATTTGCCATCGCTGAACATAGCTGCAGCTTTGTCTGTCTCTGCCAGCAGCTCAGTGTGGCGTTTGGCAATCGTCATCACCCATTCTTCGGCCTTGTCGTCAATATTGACTTCTTCAGTGCCATCCCACCAAAAAAGACGGTCCAAATCAGAAACTTTATACTTGGGTTTATCCTTCAGTTCCTCTGGCGCACGATGAAAGTAATCGGGCAAAACTTGGTACAGGAACTCACAAGTGCTTACTTTGGGCACAGGCTCATGCCTTCCTTCTTCACGTCGTGAGAGGATTTCAGGGGAGACGTAGACTTTCTGGTCTTCGTCATGATAGACATGCTTACGCAGCTTCTTCCATTCTGACCAAAAATCCATGTCCAGGATTTCTGTTGCCAGATAAGCAATCATACGGGCAGGCAAGCTCAGGGTTGCTGTGGCAATGGGAGCAAGGTCCCCCTTCTCCTGCTTGCGTTGATTTCTATCTTTCTTCAACAATACCCAAAGATTATTTAGGGCTTTCTTGCCCCGCTCCTGGAAATAGGCCTTGATTTTTTCTCGACAAGCCATGATTTCAGCAGGATAGGTGTCTGGAATCAGCTCGTCAACCTTCAAGAAGATATCAGTACCATGCAGAATGCAGAGAATATCTGCCAGCTCCGTCCCACCTGTAAAGATGAGAGCGTGGTTTGGAAGCAGATGCTCAAACTCCATTACAAGATCGTCTCCATTAAGCTCCCCTTCTTTACCATCCAAAGCGAGAAACTCCAAAGAATCCCACAATCGGAAACGCTTCTCTAAAGAGTATTTCGTGCCAAAAATTTGATTAAACCATCCTATTATGAAATCAGGTTCATCTATAAGCGCGCCATCAACCCTAGCGAAGCCGATGTCTTTAGTATAGAGCTCATAAAGCATATAGGCGGCGCTCATCACATTATTGAATTCCAAGTTGCCGATTTTTCCGGACCAGAGAGATGAATCGTCAGCATAAAAACATGCAGTTTCCCATGAATCATCTTCGAAATAATTGAAGTAGAAACTGACTTCATTTTTTTCAGATAAAGATAGGGGTTTAAGCAGAAGAATCTCCTTGCCGAACATGCTGACTTTTTCAATTTGCATCATTCCGCCTAAATTAAGAAGTTTCAGCATGCGCTGATTGAATTCTGTACGCAAGGGTGCAGGTATTTCTATATTTCCATCATAAGATGCAAATACTCCCATAACTCTTCCTCCTTTAAATGCCAAAAAGTCGCTGCCGCTGAAATTTGTTTTCCATCAGTGACATAAATGAATGAATGTGCGTGATTTCTTTCTCATCTCTAGCCTTTTTGACGAGCTTTACGGCCTGACATCGGGGGAGTTCCGGGAACATCTCCAAGCCACGATCGATGAACTTTCGCAACACCATAAGCAGTTTCTGATAAGATACATCTTCGGCATGAGCAAGAAATTCATCAATAACTTCTTTACTCACAAACGGACAATGCCATATAAAATACATATCCTGCAAAACATTCGCCAGAAACTCTTCCATGTTAAAGTCAGCTAACGGAGTCAGGTGCTGATAATCCTCCTGCCATCCTTTAATCTCGTCGGACAGTTTCTCGGAAAGATGCAAATTATCACCTTGCAAGCATGCGAGAAACTCATCCTCATCTTCCCTTTCTATTGCTTTGTAAAAAGGGATTTTAGAATAACCTGAATTATCATCGAAGAAATCTTCTATCACATCATAATAAGGCTCAATCTCAAGTTTATCCCAGGTTGACCAGAATTCCTCTCCTTGGATCAAACAGTAATACTTCACAAAAATAGGGGCGTAGAAATAAAAGGAAAGCTCAGCCAGCAGGGCGAAATCACCGCCACTTGCTGCAATCTTTTGTCTGCCCGTCCGATCTTTCGAGAGCAGGTCTTTCAGACGTGAAAGAAAATCAGACTCATCTTTGTGGGCTTTCAACAGGCGGAAAAGCAGTTCCTGACGCTGACCCCAATTCTCTTCGGCCAATTCCTCCCTAACACCTTTGGATGGTTTGACGTTGGAAAAATCCAATGGCTCATCAAGACTGAGCGTTAAGCCTGTAAAAAGCTGGTTGAGAGTACAGTTCTTCGGGCCTGTAATGAAATTGAACCAGCCATCAAGGCTAGTGATACTCTTGCACTCATCATGGTAGTGGAAGAAAGCGAAAAGGTTCCAGACATCGTTGCCGTTCTGACATGAGACTTCTCGCCCCAATATATAATTCAACAACCCGTGGAAAATACTGTACTTCAAAGGCATGCCATTGCAGACAAGGTAACAAGGTGTGTCGCTGTAAGCCTGGCACAAGAACAGCAGCAGGGTGGTGGCCATGGCGAATTCAACATGACCCTCGTCTGGTACTTCTAGGGTGCACGTGTTCAGATCAAAAAATGAGTTTTTGTGAACTTCCTGTTCAAGTGTGCAGTAATTAAAGTAGATTTTACCGTTTTCATCAGGAATTGCCGGGATTGTCGCTGAAAAAGAAATATCGTGTACTCGAACATCACAACTATTTCTTATTCCACAGCGTGCCAGCAGGGTCAAAACGTCAGCTTTGAATGCCTCTCTCTTATCCGAAGGAATGTGCACTTCGCCAATCAGCCGGTATTCATCATTGTTCATGATGCTTCACCTCCATAGATACACCCTTCCTAAAGAAGTTTTATCAACCATCATAAGAACACATGTTCGCCTTGCTTACAATTATATCACTTCGATTATTTTTTTGGCAAGTATGGTTCATGGGAAAAATACAAAATACATCGTTGTTTGATAAAAGCCACTACTTTTGTTTCACGTAAAAATGATGTTTCACGGAGTACGAGTCCAATGCTGATAAGGGCTGGATTGATTTTTGACGTACAAAAATCAAAACACCTAGTTAGAAGTGGTTGATAAAGAGAACTACTGTTTACAAGAACAGAATATGGTATAATGTAAACAGATTTTCGGGGATGATAACATGGTGCGCATGAGCTGGGTAGAAATAAAAAAAACCTATCCCAACCAATGGGTAGGCCTGTCGGAAGTGAGCTGGAACGATGAAGCCAATATAGAAGCTGCCGTAGTGAAGTACAGTGAAAAAGATGCCAATGAATTAACTCGGATGCAGGTGGCAGGCGAGGATGTGCTTGCCATCTTCACTACACCGGAGAACGCTGAGAGTGTGGCTGTACTGGAGGTGAATTGGGATGAAGAATGAGTTTACGTTGAAGCTCAGGAAAGATGCCGTCAGACCCACATTCATACTGAGGGAATTGCACAACCTGGCAGCAGAGCTGGATTCGAGGTTGCTCTTTCCCCTTTGGACCATGAATGAAGCTATCCTCAGATCCATGGGAGCAAGATAGATTCGTCGGGGTGTGTCTTTCGAGTGCTGGAATTCCTCACGGATTTTGCGGAGCCAGTAGTAGAAAGCGTTATATTTGATGTCCTGCTGACGGCAATATTCCCTGGCCTTGAGGCCACTTTGCTGTTGGGCCAGGATAACCTTTTTCCAGTAATCCATGGACTGCTGATGCTTGATTTGTTGAATTTCAAAACAAAGACGTGCAAATGAGATAACTGGCTACAATGACTTTTTCAGCTTTTTCGTGTGAGTAATTTTAGTCAATTATCTCATAAAAGAGGCACAGTTTAAATACACCGTATTATTTACCGCTTACCTAAGAGCAGGTGTTATTTTGTTGTCAAGAAGTGATTTATATCCTACGCAATGCCAGTATTTTCAAGGGATTGGCCTTATTTTCGTGGTGTGAAATTTGAGTCATTAAGCAGTATATTTACGAATGAAAGCTCGAAAGCGTTATACACCAATGCTGACGCAGCTATTACCTAAAGAAGAGCCACACCTAATGTGCGGCTCTTCTTTAGGTGCTTTATTCACATTTACAATCTTATTACTTAAGCTAACGGATCAAACTCCCCCTTTTTTAGAGATTTAAGCTTATCAACCCAATCTTTAGCCAATAAGGTAGTTGGTGTTTCCGCAGCGAAAGGATTCGAATCAAGATTAGTCATATATTGACTATCTTTAACAAACAAATCACTAGCTACCATACCATAAGTTGAAAAAAGCTCTTCTAGCTTTTCAGCAACATAAGAACAATTAAACTTTCTTTCATCATGTATTGCCTGATTATAAAATTCCGGAAGCATTATAATCATAAATCGAAAACCAGAAATTTTGGAAAATGCGCCAAAATCTTTGTCTCTGTCACAGAAATTAGATCCTACTGCCTTTTCCCATCCCAGCAAATATTCAGTGATAAGCTTAAACATTTGGTCACTATCTAAAGGTTTTTTACCAACATCTTTTATGTTTGCTTTATCCAAAATAGTTATGACCTGCTGTGCTTTAAAACCACCTGTAATCTTCTCAGCCCCCATTATTATTCTTCCTTTTAGTGGAGAACGTGCTTCGAAGCTTAGCAAGGATACCACAGGATGGTATGTCTTTTCTTTCCCACTCAACATATTCAGCTTTTCTCTAAACCACATCAACAGATTAGCTGCTACAGGTTGCTGCTTTTCATTCGTATTTTTAAAGATAATCCTCCTTTCTTTTAAGGTGGGTTTTATATAAACTACGAATGGTATATCAAACGGCACACTATCGCTTATCCGTATATAGTCGGGTAAAAAGGAAAATAAACGATGCTGACCATCCATTATATCAAATGAATTTTTGTAGTCATCAAACTCATTTTCACTCTCAGGAAATTCCATTTTATATAGGTACGGAATTTTATCAGACACTTGTTTTACAGATAGTCTATCATCCTTTGTCCCGATCACAATCGATGTAGACAAAAGGCCTTTGTCTACAACGAAATCCGAAATTTCTTCCAGACGTTTCGGATTTATAGGTCTCTGAGCTTCCTGTGGTTCCTGTAGTTCTGCTTTCGTAGCCAACTTTACCAAATCTCGCGCAGGAAAAAAGCCAATATAGCTTTTTACATCATGTTGAATTACTTCCAGCAGATACATTTCTCTCATAAAAATCACTCTTCCTTCTTAAATCAAATTCAAAAATTTTCTTATTTGATAATCAATACTCTCATTCTTCGCTTCATTACAATGTCCGCACAGAAGTTGCAAGTTATTTTCTAATTCGTCGCCAACATATTTGAAGGGGACGATGTGATCGGCATGAGCGCTTTCATCAATTATATTCGCGCATAATTTACATCTGTGAAACTGCTGTTCCAATAAAAAATGTCTGTATTCTTTACTAATTTTCCTTCGGTAACTTTTTTTATTAAGATGCGCATTCACTAAAAGTATCATTCTTTCTATCTGCACTTCTGATAATGTAGTATTTAATTCAATTCTGAAGATGTTTTCAATAGTTTGCCCGACATCGTTACTTTTATCAAAGATGCGGCGTAATCGATGTCTATTTTCTGTTGTTACGTTTCTATCACAAAATGTTTTAAATTTTCCCAATAAAAACGCTTCAGCAGTAGCAGACTCCAATTCATTAATATCATTTATCACACTTTTCACCTCCCCTAACATAATACTATCATATTTGGGTCTAAACGTAAAGATCTTATTTTTAGATCTAAGCTATATGCATGAAAACCTGCATTTCAAAGGCTTATTCGTACCAGATGCTTAACATAATTGGAGATGACCATATCGGAAACAGATAAACAAGCTCTACTCAGCTATCTATTAGGTGGTGGTCTGTAGCAGGAAAAACCTGCCTCACGCGTCATCCGACAAGAACATACGAATTGTACACAAGGAACCGCAAGAGCTATTCCCGTCTCCACCCATGAGGAAATTTTTCTAAAGGATGTTGAGATTCCTGAACATGGCCCTGTAAAATTTGTTGATCACACTTTTTTACAAGTTCTCGCGGATCAAAAGAACTGGTGTAGTAGTCGTAGTTATGCTGAGTTATTTTATCTAAATTAATATGTTTCATTATCATTCTCCTTTTTGCAGACATTTCATCACATGCTAAATCAAAGGGAACTATGTGATCGACTTGATAAACTTCATGAAGTTCTGCATTACAAACTGCATATATCTGCTGCTATCAACGCACCTTTTAGATCATTATTGCAGATGTTATTCATAGATAATATATCATCAATATCACCTATGTAGATCTCTCAGCTCTCCATACCTAAATATTAGCATGATAGATCTAGTTTTGTCAATACTAAAAAACTTATTTTTTCATAATGCATATATTTGGATCTTAAAATTAGATCTAAATATATATATTTTGCATTGGCAGCCTTCATTAGAGAAGCTATTACTACAGCGTGAATATTCCGGGCCCGGATTCCCCATCAATCCGGTATAAGGAAACCGTCATTCCGGCGCAATGGAAACCGCAGTTCCGGCCGGTTGGAAACCAGAATCCTGTATAATTATGTGTATGCACTGCATAACAGTGCAAATACATATTACAGGGAGGTCATGTTCATGACCCGTATAAGACCCAACTACAGCGAAATCCTCCGGCTCGGTGCTATGGGGCTGACCCAGCAGGATATCGCTGTAAGTGTCGGTGCTTCCAAGAAGACCGTCAACAAGATTCTCCGCCTCGCTAAGGAGCGCGGCATCGAGTGGTGTTCGGATCCACCAGTCACCAATGACCAATTGGCTGAGCAACTCTTCAATAAGCCACAGCAATTACGTGTCTCCTCAACCCGCCAGTTGCCTGACCTGAGCTACATCCACAAGGAACTTATGCGCAAGAGCGTGAATCGGAAACTCCTTTGGAGAGAATATGTGGAACGCTGCCGCCTGGGCAATGTAGAGCCACTCATGTATTCTCAGTTCTGCTTCTACATACAGCAGGATGAGGAGCGCCGCCGGGCTACCATGCGCATTCATCATAAGCCTGCCGAGAGGATTGAGGTGGACTGGGCAGGAGACCCGGCCTGCATAATCGATCCTGTCACAGGCGAAACCGTGAAAGCCTGGCTCTTTGTGGGCACCCTGCCATACAGCCAGTACACTTTTGTGAAAGCCTTTACGGACCAGAAGCAGAAAGCCTGGCTTCAGGCACATGTAGACATGTACCGTTACTTTGGCGGCGTTTCCAAAATTCTGGTGCCAGATAATTGCAAGACCGCAGTAGTGCATAACAATAATTGGTACACTCCAAAGCTGAACACCTCCTACCATGAGCTGGCTGCCCATTACGGCACGGCCATTATCCCTGCCATGGTACGTACACCTAAGGATAAACCTTCTGCAGAGGGAAACGTCCGCCATGTCAGCACATGGATTACGGCAGCCCTCCGCAATCAGCAGTTCTTTTCCCTCAGCGAGCTCAATGAATCCATTGCAGAAAAGCTTGAGGCCTACAATCACCGCAAGTTTCAGAAGAGGGATGGCTCTCCTTATAAGGTATTCATAGAAGAGGAACAGCCCTATCTCCTGTCTCTTCCGGCTTTTCCGTTTGAGCTTGCCGAGTGGAGAACTGCTACAGTCCAATACAGTGACATCAAGACCCGCTTTGTCCGTATGCCAGACTTCCTTATAGAGATGGAAGTGGCTCGCCGGGATGGCAGCTACGACAAGGTGATGAAGAACTACACCCAGCCGTCACTGCTCATACTCGACGAATGGCTGCTGGAAAAGCCCAACGACAGCGAGTGCCATGACATCCAGACGCTTATCTCCATGCGCGAGGTGTATGGTCTCAAGAGCCAGGATGCTTAATCCTCCAAGCCATACAGCTTTCTAGGCAAATGGGAGCCGTCATTTTCCATAAATGACGGTTCCCGCGTGCCCAGAAAAGGCACACGATGAACAACTAAATGAAAGGAGTTGCATAAATATAAAACTACGATTCAGGAAACCTTCGGTTTCCATTCCCGGATTCACGGTTTCCGTGGTGCCGGAATTGCGGTTTCTTCTGGCCGATATATGCAACGACATTATTACCTGTCATCTTATCTATAACCATCGATGTTACTCCATACATTTTTCCATGCAACTCTTATTAAAGGATCCTGCTGTCAAAGCCAAATACGAGGCCCTGGCACCTGAGTACGACATTATTCAAGCCATGATTGATGCCCGCAAGGAACAGAATCTCACACAAAAGGACTTGTTCTTGCGTCCAGGCATACCTGTTCTCTTAATTATTTCCCATTGATTTTTTCCATTCGCTGCAAACATTTCCATCCCAACTGGAATATGTTCCAACTTCAATATTGCTCTCATCACAATATCACGTGCATCTTTTAGATCCTCAAGCGTAACCTTTTCCTGGCAAAGGGGAAGAAGACTCAGATGCACGACAGGAGTTCAAAAAAAATTTTAGACTGCCAGGTTTTCTAATTCACATGATTACTCGGATGCACACATCTTCATCTGATAATACACATCGTAAATCTTCCTGATTTGCTCCATCCCATGCCCACTCTTCAAATCATCTGACTTCTACGCAAACTCCCTGAGCACCCGGTAAAGTCCCAGACATACCGGCTCATATTCATGGGAGTAATCATAAATCTGCAGAAGCATCTGCTCAGCCACAGACAAGTCGGACATATATTCTACTACCTTAGTCCTGTAAAGCTTCTCAGGTTCTATTTTTTTCGCCAGAGGCTCGCTGGGCCTGCTCTCAAAATCCGGCTTGACATTTGCATTTATCTGCCACAGCAAATTTTCCTTTGCCGGCATCACATCGTCATTATTGTCAGCAAAGGGTACAGTGGCCAGCAATGGATTTATCATGGTCAAAAGGTCAATAGAAATCTTCTCATCAGGTATCCTGTTATTGTCAAAGCGACGGAAATACATCCACTTTGCCTTCAGGGCATATTTAGAATGCAGCGGTGATACACGAAGATTATCATATTCTATATTCCTGACACTATTGCAAATAAAGCGGTTGCGATAATTGGTATAAAGAACATGGAATTTCTTGAACAAGTCATTGCAATTATATCCATCCAAGCTGTCATTCATGATATTCTTCTGATCTTCATATACCTTTTGTAATTGTTCAACCGAATTCCACAAATAACATCCGCCAAGACGCGCCAAAAGCCTTTGGTCACCTAGCGAATACTGCAATTCTCCTCTGCAACGCTTATAACCAAATACGACCTCTCCTAAATAGCCTGTGAGCTGAAGCCTTTCCATATTCTTATAACAGTTTTTATAAAGTACAGAATTTGTGCTATAACTCCCCAGGCTCCTGGAAATTTGTGATAAATTCACTTCATTTCCCACCATCACATCGCTGTCATCCATATCTTGATAACGCACCCGCCTGTAGTTGTAAAGATTGGTCACACCAGCCGCTTTCTCCATATCATCTTTGGTGCCGCTTCGGCGTGTATGAGTTGCAATCTTCTTACGCAGACGCAGAGGCAAATTGTTCGCTGTTGCAAAAACAATCCTACTATCAAAACCGCCACTAACATCCAGAACAATCTCTTTGAATCTATTGCTGGCAAAATATGCCAAAGTATTATCATAAATCTCATCCTTGGCTTTACGCAGGTATTCCTCATATTTATCTTCGTCCCAATATTCCTGCGATGGTAACTGTTCAGTCGCCCATTGAACTCATTTAAGAAATTTATTGAAACTGTCGATATACATAATAAAAATCTGAAAGGTGGTGTGATTTTTCATGGAAAGCAAACAACTCGAAGAATTGGTATTGTCGCTCCAAAATGAAGTCACCACCTTAAAGACTTGGGCTAATCTTGAAATTGCCAAGCGTGACAAGATTATTGCCGAACTCAAGGCTGAAAATGATAAATTGAAAGCTGAGATTGTCGAATTGAAAGCAAAACTTAACGCCAACAGCAAAAACAGCAGCAAGCCTCCATCCTCGGACGGTTTAAAGAAACCTGCATCTAGATCTCTTCGTGAGCCTTCCAGCAGGAAAAAAGGTGGACAGAACGGGCATGAGGGACACGGCTTCAAGATGATGCAGAAAGTGGATTTTGAGGTAGCCTGTCTCCCAAGCCTGTGCCAGAACTGCGCGCAGCGGCATGAGTGCGCTTTCCGTGTGCGGAATCGGCGCAATGTCATAGATATAAGCGTGAAGCTGGAGAGAACGGAATATCAGCAGATGGAAGCACTCTGCCCCTGCAGGAACAATGAGCTGCTAATCGGAGAATTCCCGGCAGATGCTATTGTCTCCAAGCAATACGGCCACAAGATCAAAGCCCTGGGAGTAGCCCTGGTCACGGAATGCGCTGTCAGCTTCAAGAAAGCCAGCCAGCTGCTTCGCGAGATGACATCATGCACCATCAGTGCCAGCTCCCTGGTCAATTTCCTCAACATGTGCAATTCAAAGATGGAAGACCCTCTGGAGTACATACGCAGGGAAGTGCTCGGCAGTGCTGTGGTCAACTTTGATGAGACATATCTTCGGGTGAACGGAAAACAGCAGTACATGCACACAGCCTCCATGCCTGATGCTACCTACCAGTCGGTGGATGAAAGCCGTGGCAAGACCGGCATGGACAATGCCGGCATTCTTCCATATTTCACCGGCATTGCCATACATGACTGCTGGGGGCCGTACTGGAAGTATGCAAATCTTGGGGAACATGGGATATGCTGCGCCCATCTACTGCGGGAATGCAAGGGGCTGCATGAGATGTATCCCCAGTCCATCTTCTTCAGTTTTTTCCCGTGGCTTCTCACGTCTATGCTTGAGGCCAAGAAGAAGCGTATGGCCAAGGGAAAGGGGGATGCAGGAAAATACTATATGGGGCGGTTCCTGACAATCTTCAGCAACGCTGTCAAGATAGGGCAGGTTGAGCATCCTCCCATACAGCAGGAAGCGGAGACAAAAAGGGGACGCAAGGCCAGAGGAAAGGCGAATGCCTTCATAAAGCGCATGGAGCGGCTATATGAGGCAGTCTGCCTGTTCTTCTGTGACTTTAGTGTGCCGTTTGACAACAACCTGGCAGAGCGTGATTTGCGTCATGCAAAGGTCAAGCAGAAGGTGAGCGGCTGTTTCCGCACAAATGAAGGCGCCAAACTTTTCGCCAAATTCAATTCCTATTTGAGCACGGCAAAGAAGAGAGGCTGTACTTCTCTGCGGGCATTGGAATTGCTGTTTCAGGGAACTCCTATGTTGGCCTTAGGAGGGGCGACTGAATAGTTACATATTGATATTTATGTGAACGGAGGAGCAAATGAAGAAGATAGGCGTAGTAATCTGCAGCTACAATGGCTGCGAAGATACCATAAAGTGCATAGAGTCCCTGCAAAAACAGACCATGCAGGACTTTGACATCTATGTGGTGGACAATGCCTCTACCGATGGCACAGGTGATAAAATAAGACAAATGTTCTCGGTGGGGGTACACACTCT
>ODAI010398953.1_pt1 | contig 13125 bp, 14 predicted proteins | sample 1539321 | NCBI WGS metagenome assembly ODAI01 (sample SAMN02144231, study PRJEB22623) | gut metagenome | biome: sheep rumen | host: Ovis aries | place: New Zealand | reverse complement strand
GATATTAGTAATTGGGATGTATCTAATGTACATAATATGTGTGAATTATTTGATAAATCTGAATTTACCGGGGATATTAGTAATTGGGATGTATCTAATGTTACTGATATGGGAAATATGTTTAGATATTCAAAATTCAATAGTGATATATCTTAGTGGAATATTAATAATGTAAAAATTATGAGTTGGATGTTTGACCATTCAGAATTTAATCAAGATATATCTAATTGGGATGTCAGAAAAATAAGTAAAAAATATAATATGTTTACTTGTTGCCCCATTAGAAATGAATATAAGCCAAAACCTTATAATAAAAAGAAAAAACTAAATGAAGGATTTGATTTTGGTTCTGTTAGTAAAGAAAAGAAATCAATAAATGCGTTTTCAATAATTTGTCAACTTTTAAAAACACCATATAATGAATTAACTTCTGCTGATAAAAAATTATTAAAATCTCAGAAAAAACATTTACCGACTATTAAAGTTGATAGTAGAGAAGAATTAAAAGATTTAATATTACGTGCAAAAAAACTTTTTGGGTATAACTGTAATCTTAATTGGATTGATGTAAGTAATGTTACAGATATGTCTTATTTATTTAGTGGTAGTGATGATGCGTGTACGGCATTTGATATAGTTGAAGAAGATTTACTAGAAAATAACAACAACTTCGACACTTTTAATGGGGATATTAGTAAATGGGATGTAAGCAATGTTACAGATATGAGTTTTATGTTTTATAAATCATATTTTAATGGAGATATTTCTAATTGGAATGTATCTAATGTTACAGATATGAGTGGTATGTTTAAATTTTGTGATTTTAATGGAGATATTAGTAAATGGAATGTAAGCAATGTTACTAATATGGAACAAATGTTTAATCATAGCAAATTTAATGGTGATATTAATAATTGGAATATAAGTAATGTTACTACTATGCGTGAAATGTTTTATTTTTCTGATTTTAATAAAGATATTTCAAAATGGAGAATTGATTCAAAATGCGAAATTACATATATATTTGATATGTGTGATATTAATAATGATTATAAGCCGAAAATGTTAAGAATGAATGAGGGATTTGATTTTGGATCTGCTAAAAATAATAAAACCCTAAATGTTTATGATAAAGTAATATTACCAAATATTTTTTCAAAAATAAAAAATAATCAAAGCATATCACAAGATGAATATAAGTTATTAATTCGAGATATTGCTATTTATAAAGTAAGAGATACTAAAGAACTATTAAATATAATAGATAATTTTTCTAAACAGTTTGGTAATAACTGCAATCTTAACTGGATAGATACTACTGCTATTACAAACATGAATAGTTTATTTTCATTTACCGAATTTAATGGAGACATAAGTAAATGGAATGTACATAATGTAAAAGATATGAAATGCATGTTTATATAGTCCAAATTTACTGGAGATATTTCTAACTGGGATGTAAGTAATGTCAAAAACATGAAAGGAATGTTTCAAAATTCTGAGTTTAACAATGATATTAGTAACTGGGATGTAAGTAATGTTACTGATATGAGTGAAATGTTTTATGATTCTAAATTTAATGGAGATATTTCTAGATGGAATGTACGTAATGTTAAATATATGGTAGATATGTTTGCACATTCAAAATTTAATAAGAATATTTCTAATTGGAATGTAAAGAAATTGAAAGATGCAGATAATATGTTTTATAGTTGCCATATTAAACGGGAATATAAGCCAAAATTTAAATAATATACCACTTGCAAGAATAAAAATAAATATTAAAAATTATACGCTTGTAATTATGTACAATAAGCAGCAATTATATAATCATATAATAAGGAATATATCAAAAACAGTAAAACAATATATTAATGAAGCATTTGATTTTGGTGCTGTTAAGTAGAATAAAAATGAAATACTTCATAAAAACTACCATGGTGCAATAGTAGATGGGTTAAAAGATGAATTTAAGAAGTATCTTATAGATATGGAGGATCGTGTAAAAGACAAATATCGTAAAACAATGGTTACTACACAAGAACCTATATACTATAATGAAGAAACAAAAGAATTCTATGTTTTCCCAATAGGATTTTTTCCTTATGAAGGCAAAAAGAAATTTAAAAACAGACAAATACCAAAATACTGTTATTACAGGTATATTATAAAATTCAATGAAGATAATACATTAACATTAGGATTAAGGCAGGATTTCTAGACACTTAAATGGCTGTATATTTTTGAGCCAGTAATGAAGTTTATAGAAAACAGTATTCTTCCTATAAAATCTATATACTTATATTATATAAATGATTATCAATATGAATTCCCTATACAAAAATTAGAAAATGTTGGAGAAACTATTTCATTCTTTGCTGGTAAGATGCCACTTATAAAGAATTCTGAATTTAACAAGCGTCCAATACCGGAAGATATAAAACTTGGTGATTAGTTTGTTACAAACTTCCCAAAAATTTTGGAATTCAAAAATGATCAGGGAGTAGAACCTGAAAATATGAAAGCAACTTCATTATATAAGGGAATGTTCAGCTCAATAGAGAAATACTTTGAAATAGTAAAGGTTTTAGTTGAATATGATTTTGTTATTCAGGATGAAGACAGAAACATATATAACAAAGAAAATATATATGATTATTTAGATAATCTTGATAAAGCTTCTGATATTGATATGAAAGAAGATTCAAAAACTGAATGGCTATATAAACATATCGGGAAAGATTATATTGAAAAGTTCTTAAGGGTAAAAGAGGAAATACAAGCAAAAGATATGTATGCTCGTAGGCATTTCTATTTTAAAAAATTTAATGGAAGTTTTAGAACACCAAATGCTAAATTTACATTAGATACTATAAAAGAATTATGTGAGGCTAATGGCATTAATTTTGATACATTATATAAAAACGATGAAGATGTATCTAATAGAATGGATCAAGAAATGTTTGATCATCGTCTATCAACACAATGTTTATATAAAATGGCATATAAGATATATGAAGATATGCCAAACGGCTGGAGACAAAATGAACCAGATACATATGAATTCGTTCATGGTAAAGAATTTGATAATGGATATATGGTAAGTCATAGTTCTGTTGGATTCAATGATTTGAATTTTGCAATAGATGATTTAGTGACTTTATATTATTTCTTCTATGTATTTGCTTATGCTGTTAATAATTTCCTTGTAACACCATTTGATTTTGATGAACGTGGATATATACCGGTAGCAAAGCAACATATAAAGGATGTTAATATGGAAACATTTAATTTTGATCCTATTATAATAGTATTTAAGACTATTGTAGATAAATTAATGAAAAAATTTAAATTGAAATAAAATTATGAATCATTATATAAGGCATATAATAGAATCCTTTGATTTCAATACTGTTAAGAAAGATAATAAGTCAAAAAACATAGTAGATACTGCTATGGATGCAGCTATTGAATATAAATTAAATATTGTCAATAATAATATATTAAAATTCCATAAACCTACTAAAGAAGACTCAATATGGTTATAGGCATAGATTTCTATTTATAAAGTTGAAGATAAAGAAGAATTAAAAGAACTTATTGACTGTTGTATAAAAACACTTGGTAATAAATGCAATCTTAATTGGATAAATGTCAGCAATGTTACTGATATGAGTGAAATGTTTAAAGATTCATATTTTAATGGTGATATAAGTAAGTGGGATGTAAGTAATGTTACTGATATGTCATTTATGTTTTATAATTCTGAATTCAAGGGTGATATTAGTCATTGGAATGTATCAAATGTTACTAATATGTTTGAGATGTTTAGCGGTTCTAAATTTAAGGGAGATATTAGTCAATGGAATGTCAGCAATGTTACTAATATGTATAGTATGTTTTCATGTACTACATTTAATGGTGATATAAGTAATTGGGATGTAAGCAATGTTACTAATATGTCATGTATGTTTGCTTATTCCAAATTTAATGGAGATATAAGTAAATGGAATGTTAGTAATGTTACTGATATGAAAATGATGTTTTAGAATTCTAAATTCAATGGTGATATTAGTAAATGGGATGTCAATAAAGTAACATATACATAGGATATGTTTAAGAATTCTCAGATAAAAGAAAAATATAAGCCAAAATTTAAAAAATAATTTTGCAAAAAAATGCAAAAAATCCAAGTTTTAATAAACTTTCAAAAAATATTTAGATATATATTATAGATAAATTAAAACGAATAAAATAAATTAATATAACAGTAATAAAATTATGAATTCACTTTGGTTACATATTCAACCTATTAGCGATCCAAGAAAACAGCAAATTCTTGATCCTAAGTTTCGTATATGTACATCCGAGGTTGATGAGTAAAATAAAAGGTTATATTATGTAAGTAAGAAGCGCACATAAAAATTAGATATAACTATTAAATAAAATCCTCGGAATCTGAAAAGAGTTTCCGAGGATTTTTAGTTTTAAATAAGATCTAGGTGTAGTACAGTAGGTAGTATTCTTGATTTGGGATCAAGGGATCGCTGGTTCGAGTCCAGTCACCTAGACAATGCAAATGAAAGTTAAAGTGATAAAAAAATTTTTTTGATTCAAAAATAATACTTATCTTTGCAGCGAAAATGAATAAGCAACGATTAGAAGAAATAAAAAAAGAACTTCTGGAAAAGAAGAAACAACAGGAAAATGAATGGATTGATTTCTGGAATAATTTAAAACCATTTAAAACTCCGGATGATATACCAGATATTCCAAAGGTAAAAGATAAAAAACAATATGAAGACATTATTGTAAAAAATCTAATACGTTGTGGAGCTATACCAAAGGAACAGTTAGAAGTAGGTAAAACTTATTTAGGCACTTGCAGAAACTTCAGTAAAGCTGTTTGGAATGGAATAGAATTTGAAGGTAAACGTTATAAATTCGGAATGTGGCAAGATGATACAATTAATCACTTTCAAGATGATGATGGATATGATTTATTTGTGCCAATAAAAAAATTAGATTAATTAAATAGGTCCATGGTGTAATGGTTAGCATTCGAGTCTCCAAAACTCGCAGTGAGGGTTCGAGTCCTTCTGGGCCTGCTAATAATAAAGAATATAAAAGAACTTAAAGATGAAGGTTAAAATGACGATAAAACGAAAATGTAAACGCAAGCGATAATACTGCTTACCTGTTAAGGGGGCAGTATATGTAAAAATTATATAATTTGCCTCCTTGGCGTTAATGGAAGCGTACCAGACTCTTAATCTGCGAGGTAAGGGTTCGAATCCCTTAGGGGGCACAAATTATATGAATCACAAATAATTAATGCCTCCATCGTATATCGGTAAGTGTCTGGAAGCAGGCGGATTACTTCGGTCTTTTAAACCGAAAAGCAGGGTTCGACTCCCTGTGGGGGCACAAAAATAAAATAAAAACTATGTAGTGTAAATATTGTGGTAAAGAATATAAAAATGTAATATTACATGAAATTAGGTGCAAAAATAATCCTAATAAATTGCCTCCTGTATCATAGTTACGAAAAGTTACAAGTAATCAATATATAAAAGCAAAAGAATTGGGATTACCAAAACCGCAATTAACACAAGAAGCAAAAGAAAAATGTGCTAATAGTTTTAAAGGTAAACACCATACAGAAGAAACGAAACAAAAAATAAGTAATTCATATAAAAAATATTTAATAGAACATCCTGAAAAAGTTCCATTTAAATTAAATCATTCATCAAAGAAAAGCTATCCAGAACAATATTTTGAGGAATTGTTTATAAATGAAGGAATTCCTTTGAAATATCATAAACAAATTGGTAGATATGAATTAGATTTTTATAATGAAGAATTAAAAAAATATGTAGAAATTGACGGAGAACAACATTATACAGATAAAATGATTCAACATGATAAGGAAAGAAATGAATATTTATTAAATTTGGGATGGAATGGTTTAAGAATAAGATGGTCAGAATATAAAAAATTATCAGAAAAAGAGAAAGAAGAAAAAATACAAGAAGTAAAAACATTTTTATTTTCTTAAATTATGAACTATCATATTGAAGTAACAGAAACAGCAAAATATTGTTATATAAACGCAATAGATTGCAATACAAAAGAACGTATTGGAAAACTTTGTATAGAGTTTAACAGTGATGATTCAGTAAGATATAAAGATATATGTGTAGGAAATAATATAGGCAAGATAATTTATGTGATAACAAACATAAGTGCTTGCGGACATGGTGTAGCGACATCAATGTTAAATAAGGCAATAGAAATATTTAATGATTACAATTTATATTTGAATGTTGTTCCAATGCCAAGACAATCTGAAAATAAGAAATTCAGAAATAAAAAAGGATTAATGAAATTTTATAAAAAGTTTGGCTTTGTACATTATACAGAAGATATATGTGTGACAACAATGTTCAGAAAAGCATATAGCCTCTTGGCGCAGTAGGTTAGCGCAATTCCCTGATAAGGAAGAGGTCACAGGTTCAAGTCCTGTAGAGGCTACTTGGGATTTAGGCTAATAATCCGTATGAATTTATTTGGTAGTAAGATAAAGCAGAGCTCATTTATAACTGCTGCTGAATAATAGTAATGAGAGATATATTTGAGTAGTGAATGAAGCTGATTCATAAAAGAATAATCTTAATAGGCGGATATAAACTACCGTACGTGGTGTACGGCAATCCTGTGAAAGTCAGTGAATCCCGACCATATAAGAGATACTAAGAGGTTTATCCAATGATATATCAAAAGTACAATGATATTAGGATATGGGCTAGCATGTGCTAACAGTGTGATACAGAACTTCGCACACTTAGTAACAATATAGGTGAGTACGTATAGCCTATAGCTCTTAATTCGGGGTATGAGGTTTAATGGTAGCCTGCGTGCTTTGGGAGCATGTCGAGTCGGTTCGAGTCCGGCTACCCCGACAAGATTGTACAGAAGAATCCTTTAAGGATTGGAGATAGTAGGCGTGGAATGAAAAGAGTTTTAAGGACCATAACCTTAGCTGCCACCGTTGGTTCAATTCCAACCTGTACAACAAATAATATTGGGATATGTGTGTAATTGGTTAACACATCTGCCTCTGAAGCAGAAGTTCCAGGTTCGAGTCCTGGTATCCCAACAAATTAACTTGAGGTTCAAGAAGGCTTTTGTGATATGACTTAACAAAGGAGATACTTGAGATGGATACTGTAAAGGATGGTCATGATCTGTAAGCAGTTAGACGTGGAAGCTTGCTGGAATAAGCAGTCTGGGTAAAGTTAATTTATATTTTGGGTTGTAGCGCAACTGGTCAGAGCGCAGGACTTTGACTCCTGAGGTTGAGAGTTCGAATCCCTCCAGCCCAACGTACCTTTGGTTGTCGGTGACTTTCAGATTAGGCACAGCGATTACGCATCGCCGTTTACATAATGGAACCGTCGTTTAATGGGCTGTAGCTCAGTTGGTTAGAGCGCCACACTGATAATGTGGAGGTCCCGGGTTCAATTCCCGGCAGCCCAACAAAAAGCAAATAAAAAACAAAAAGAGAAAATTTTTGGTGAAAAATTTTTTATATTGGAAAATAATGTGTATCTTTGTACCATAATTAAATAAACAAATAAATTATGGAGCAAAAATTAAATATTAAAACAGCAATTAGTGAGAAAATCTCTATTGCAAATAAAATTTATAATACATTATATAAACGTGCATATGCACGATTACAATATAAAATTAATAAAATTGCAAAATTGAGTGATTATCATTTTCCATATTATTTTACTGGAGAATATAAAACAGAAAATTATGGAGTATGGTTTGTTATTTTAACAATTTGTAATCGTCCAAAACATAGTTTTAATAATTGTGATATATGTTTTGATGCATATCAAATATATCATATCACAAATGCACGAAATTCTGAAAATAATGGGCGTGGTATATTTAATATAACTTGTGGAAGTGATTTAATTCCACGATTTATTGAAATTGCACCACATCTATTAAATAGAATGCAAGAGCGTAGCTCTAAAGAGATCTTTGAAATGTCTGATGAAGAAGTATGCAGATTCTATAAAAAAGAAACAATGAATTCTATAATTGTCATGCCTAAACAAACAGAAAGAATTATTAATAATATACCTGTACGTGATGGTATTGCTAATATAAAAAATGGACAATTATTGGGTACAAGTTTTGATAATGCAAAATATATTTGTTGGAAAACCTATATCTCTATTAATGAGATGAAAGATTCTCAAGTAGCAATGAATAATATTAATGATAGCTTATATGATTTTGAAATATCTAAAATGCATCCATACATATATAATTTTTTGTATAATAATATATTAGAAACATTAGGCAATAATATAAAAGAATTATATAACGGTAATAAAGAAGCAAGATATTCAGAAGATGTTAGAAAGTATGCATAATTTGTAAACAAGTGTTAAAATCAGAAAAAAGTTTAAGAAAAAATTTTTTAATTGAAATAAAATACTTACCTTTGCAAAGTCAATCAGACAAAAGAGTTCTTTAACAATATTACATATATAAATACAGGCATTAGGATTGGCAGTGTCCATATTTAATGAGTAGTTGAGCACCGGATCTATTAACGCCCTTTGGTAACAGAAGGAAACGCTACTTAGTCGGATAAATGCAATAAGAAATCTGGTAATAAAAGACTATACTAATATAGTTCTTTATTTACGCAAGATTCAATTTTTATAGAGCCATAACCTGAATTTGGAAAATGCTGATGATTCTCTAAACTGGAGATAAGTTATTCCGAGCCACGAATGGTGTAAGAAAACTTCTGCTGAGTAGGCAATAAAGCAGAGACGTAGGGTTATTCAGACTGAAAAGGAAGTCTTTATAAGAATAGATTAACTTTTGGTGTAATAACACACCTGTATTTAAGATTGGGCCATGGTGTAACGGTAACACAACAGTTTTTGGAGCTGTTGTTCCCGGTTCGAATCCGGGTGGCCCAACAGAGCAGAAATTACTCTATAAGTCTCAGTGGAAGAGCTGTCCCGTGAGTGTTGGGATGAGCACAGGTTCGAGCCCTGTTGGAGTAGCAAAAATTAGCATAATAAAAATTGCAAAAATGTAAGACTTTAACAATGAAAATGAATATGATTAAAGCAATTCAGCAATAAAGATGCTGATTAATAAGATGAGTTCTTTGACATATTGGTACAACATAGATAAAGACGTAAACTAAAGATGTTGCCAAGTTATTCATACGGGTACGTGTACCTATTATATGATTTTAGCGGCCGCAAATTTGATGTATTAGCTCAGGTGGTTAGAGCACCGAGGCGTAAGCCTGAGGGTGTCAGTGGTTCGAGTCCATTATGCATCACTCTATGGAAGTCATACAGCAAAATATAAAAATCAATTTAGGGTATTGAAATTTTTAAGACTTCTGCTTTTTATAAGATTATAATATAAGATATAAGGTTATAATAATAAGTCAATTTGAATTAAGAACTTAAAACGTTCAGTTGTAGAAGTTTTTGATGAAACACATTGGTTCGGTAGAATTCCGATAATACAATTATTTAATTCATTGAGATTTGCGCTCTTAGCTCAGTAGGTAGAGCACCAGATTTTTAATCTGGGTGTCTTGGGTTCGAGCCCCAAAGGGCGTACAATTTTATCTATGGCTGGATGGCGGAATTGGTAGACGCCTCAGACTTAAAATCTGATGTCCCGTAAGGGGCGTGTGGGTTCGAGTCCCATTCCAGCTACTAAAGAATAATAAAGGAGAACGTATAACAGACTAATTTATAGTTTACTTAGTTGGGTTAAATTAATCCTTTTAAGTCAGAATATTATTATTCTTTAAATTTATCTTTATCTTATGAATTATTTTCCGAGGCTGAATAAGTGTATAAATATGGTTTTGAGGTTGACCTTAAGTAATTCCATCTTATTCTACGGGAATACTGAATTGACAGTTGAAAGACTTTGTAGTGGCAAACACGTGATTGAAGTCATAGGTACATAAAGCAATGTAATGGAGACTGTAAAAGAGAAAAGCAGTGAGAATCTGCACCGTATCCGAAAGGCGTTTGGTTAATTGCTCTAAGACAGATGTAGGAAAATAATTTATTTTTATCAGGATCACTTAGGTGACAGATATTTGGTCCTATGGTTGAATGGCTACAATTGCCGGCCTGTCACGTCGGAGGTACGGGTTCGAATCCCGTTGGGACCGCAAATTTTGAATATATTTTATAAGAAATATTCCCACGTTGATATACAGGGTTTTTACCGGAGGAGGGGTTTTCTGAAACGCGATCAGAGGTTATCAACGGCTAACTTGTGTTTTAATGTGTTGCATATAATATTCGCGATAAAAATGTAACGTATTATCGGCAAGCAAAAACAAAGATCCTCTACCAATACAGGTTGGATAGCAACGTAACCTGAAATAGAAGTAGTTTGCCTAACAAATGAACAAATAAGGTAGTAGCAAAACGTAACATCTTCTTAGTGATGGTTGCTCTCGAGTGGTGGCGCGGTATATCCGAGTAGCTGTTTAAGTGGGATCAGTAAGATTGTCCATGCGGTTAAAAAAGCACGGCGCCTATTAATGGGATGTAGGTCAAACGGCTAAGATGTCACACTGTCACTGTGCACGGAGCGGGTTCGACTCCCGTACGTCCCGCCAACAAGGCTAATAACATATTTTGGAGGTTACGATAAAGTGAAAAGATGCACGGCAATTTACATCTGAGTAAGCCAAAAGTTATTAACAAATCATTACTTTGCCGAGTAATGTATATATAGTTTAATTGGACAAAACACTGGCCCGGACGCGCTGCTTGGTCGCAAGAGTGACGAGGGCCGGAGATGTAAGTGGTTAAGTAACTACGCCTGATTGCAATGAGGACACGGGTTTTCTTAACTGGGTTCGAATCCCACTATGTAGCAATGCCGTTTATAATACAGCCGCACCAAGTACAAGTGCCATACCATTCGGCTTGAATATGGTTGTTGATTTCCCTAGGTCAACTATAAAATAGTGCAGTAGGGGTGAATCACTCAAACCAAGGCGCCAAAAATATAAGTCCTGGGGTGCTTCAGTGCAAATAATGCGCATTAACTGAAGAGAGGTTCAATTCCTTATTGAGTGGCAATTTTATTGAGGTGGCAACCTTAGCAACATGCAAAATTCGAGAAGACATTCTCAGGGCATATAGCATATGTGTTTTAATGCGCCGGATGCGGAGAATTATGGTTGAAGTCCATTTATGTCCACTAAGGAAGACTCACAGCAACTAATTTTTTACAAATGGCTTTTAACCCGTGGGTCACAGGTTCGAGTCCTGTCCAGCCAGCATTAATTAATATCACTGGCTGGTAGCTCAGTTGGTAGAGCGACGTATGTAATTATGTCTTCTGTTTTTTATAAATAATAAAAAAAATTTGTTATTTATGAAAATTTTACACAATGAATCTACTAAAGGATTGTATGCATTCTTTGAACATAAAGGTAATTATTTTTGTGCTGATTTATGTTTTGTTCCGTTTGTAAATAAGAATGTATGTTCTGTATATCAAGCAAGAAATAATGAGATTATATCTTATAATGAACTATATTATAATGATGATAATTTACTTATTACAGAAGATATATTAAAGTAGAATATAGAGAAGTTCAAATAGAGTTTTTAATTATTTTCATGTTTTAGAGATATTATGGAAGGCGTACAGCAATCTAATTTAATTATGCTTGGGGAGCCGTTGATGTAGGTTCAAGTCCTGCTCATCCGCCAAATCAAATTTAAATATGCGGGTGATGGTGTAATTGGCTAACACGACGTTATTAATTGCCTTCTGATTTGCCCCGCTAGTTCAACGGATAGAATAAGTGACTACGGATCATTTGATGAGCGTTCGAATCGTTCGTGGGGTACAAATGAAATAATAAGGCGTGTTTACCTGCGAGAAGCTTAACTTAGCTGGAAAAGGCAATGAGGTTAAGAATCCTGAAATGAATCTGGTAAGTAGTGGCGAGCGAAATGATTCTATTATTTCATATTTTTGTTACATTGATGTTAAACTTAACTATTAGATTATTCGGTCAAACGTTAAGAAACCTTGGAAATCTTTACAATTTGCGCATAGTTAAAGAAATCCGATCTTTTAAGGTTATCTTGGTTAATGTAGGCGCCAGTTATACGAAATACGGGTGATCTGAAACACCGAATGTATATTAATCAAGGATTTATAAAAGATTTTATTTTAACATGGTGTCTATAGCTCAGTTGGAAGAGCGCCAGATTGTGGCTCTGGAGGTCGTGGGGTCGGGACCCACTAGACACCCATAAATATTTTAAATTTTTTAGTAAAGAAATAAAGACTTTTCTATAAAATTGAATAAAATAATAGTATACTGAATTCGAAGTTTTGTCACTAATTCAAATTCCGATAACGTTTAAGGATGATGGATAGCGTTTTTCAAAAGGAAGTATACTTATGGAAGTCATAACAGCAAACTATTTTTCATACTTGTAAATAATTTGAATCTTAGTTTAACTTTAGACGGAAAACTTCTTAATAGCTTAGCTATTAATTTATTGACTTCTGTTTCGGGCCCGTAGCTCAGTTGGTTAGAGCAGCAGACTCCACTCAATGATGTAACGGTAGCATAATGTATATGCATACATAAGAAAACTGATTCAATTTCAGAATGAGTGACCATTTGTTACGGAAACAAAGATAATATAATCTGAAGGTCGTGGGTTCAATCCCCTCCGGGCCCAGATTTACAAACTGTAATACCTCCACGTGGTGTAAATCGGATAACGCTAAATTTACAGTAAATTAATATTTGATTATATATTTAATAAATAAATGTATAATTATTAGAAAAGAATCTAAAGTGGTAGATTAATTAAGGTTCAATTCCTTACTTTTCACATGCATGTCCTCATTAGAGTAGGTCTCCCGGACTATCTGCTTATATTTACAATATTGTGAATCCACTACAGATAACAAAAACTTGGAACCAACTAAAACTTCTAAGTAACGCTTTCAAAGGCCACGAGAGGTGAACAGGTGTACCGGAGTTCAAGACATAGGATG
>ODAI014116782.1_pt1 | contig 13126 bp, 10 predicted proteins | sample 1539321 | NCBI WGS metagenome assembly ODAI01 (sample SAMN02144231, study PRJEB22623) | gut metagenome | biome: sheep rumen | host: Ovis aries | place: New Zealand | reverse complement strand
AGATCTGAATTGATAAAATTCTGAAAGTAGGGTGTTCCGTATTGACTTGTCATTTGGAACAAAAGCTGTGCATTCTCTGAATCCCAATCAAAGTTTTTAGTAATGTTGTATGTAGGAATAGGATATCCGAATCCACGACCTGCTGCATCGCCTTCTAGCATAAGTTTTATAAACTGACGGTTGATCATGTCCATTTCTTTTTGACAGTCACCGTAAGTAAAGTCCATTTCTTTTCCACCCACGATAGCCTTTTGGTTTTTAAGGTCTTCAGGGCACATCCAGTCAAGAGTAATGTTTGTAAAGGGAGCTTGGCTTCCCCAGCGACTGGGGGTATTAACTCCATAGATGTAACTTTGAATGCACTGACGAACTTGCTGTTCATTTAAGTTGTCTACTTTTACGAAGGGAGCAAGATACGTATCGAATGAACTAAAAGCTTGTGCTCCTGCCCATTCATTTTGCATAATTCCCAAAAAGTTTACAATTTGGTTTACCAAAGTTGAAAGGTGTGTTGCAGGAAGTGAAGTAATTTTGTCGGGAACGCCACCTAAGCCTTCTTGAATAAGTTGACGAAGACTCCAACCTGCACAGTAGCCACTGAACATAGAAAGATCATGAATGTGGAATGCACATGTTTGATGAGCATTTGCAATTTCGGGTGTATAAATGTTTTTAAGCCAATAGTTTGCAGTAATTGTTCCCGAGTTATGAAGAATAAGTCCGCCTAAAGAAAAGTTTACATTTGCATTTTCATTTACGCGCCAGTCACTTTGGCTTAAGTAACCGTCCATCGTTTTAGAAATGTCAAGCATAAGCTGTTTTGCATCACGCATAGCAGAATGTCTTTCGCGGTACAGAATGTATGCTTTTGCAACTTCAACTTCTTTGCTTTCGATAAGAACAGTTTCAACCGTATCTTGAATTTCTTCAATAGCAGGAATTGAATGTGCTCTTTGTCCTGCAAGTAAAAGACGAAGTCTCTCTTCTACGCGGTCGGTAAGTTCCTGAGCTTTGTCGGGATCTGCACGTTTTTGTACAGCAATAATTGCTTTTCCGATTGCAGCTTCGATTTTTCGGCGGTCATAAGATGCTATGTCGCCTGAACGTTTTACTACTTTTGTAAGCACTCCTTCGGTGCCTTCTTCGTTGGCGGTTCCCAAAAAACTTTTCCATTCTGGGAACACAGACTGCTCATTCACTTTTTATCCCTCCCAATGTATTAACTTCTGTAATAAATTCTTCAAGACTGTTAAAATGTTTGTAAACACTTGCAAATCTAATGTATGCAACTTTGTCTACTTGGTTTAAGCGAGTAAGCGTAAGTTCGCCCAGTTCACTGGTGGAAATTTCTCTTGCAATCTTTCCGCGTAAGTATGCTTCGTCTTCGATTTCGGTAACAATTTGTTCTACCATGCTTGTAGAAACAGGACGTTTTTCCAGTGCTCGTTCAATGCCTTTTGCAAGTTTGTTGCGGTCAAAGGGTTGTCGTCTTCCGTCACGCTTAACAACCATAAAAGGTTTTTCTTCTATGCGTTCGTAGCTGGTAAAGCGAAAACCACAAGAAAGACATTCTCTTCGTCTGCGGATGCTTTCTCCGTTTGCCATTGTGCGTGATTCTATAACTTTGTCATCTGCTTTTCCGCAGTTAGGACAGCGCATGTGCACCTCTTTTTGAATTTAGGTGCGACAACTCTAGGTATGCTGCGTACATACCCTTACTACGAGTTACCCACCCACACTTATAATACTCCAGGATTGCAGAGTTTGCAAGTGTACATTTTGAAGATTTTTAAAAAATATCTTGAAATTTTTTCAATAATAGTCTGCTTTTTTGTATAGGTTTTGACTTTAGCTGCGGTTTTGCTGAGCAAGCGTTTTGTGGTAGGCTTCTTCCATACTGACTCGAAATAGCACGGGAACAAGCGTTTTTATGCGACTAACATTTGCTTTTCCGCCACGAGAAGACCAAGCAGAACAAATTCGTTTCCAAAATGATGCAATGCGCGGAACTAAAACAAGAGTAAAGGAAAGACTGTCTGCAAAAGGAGTTTTGTTTTTTTTGGTTACGGACTGTTCTATATTTCTAAATCCTTGGGTAAACTGTGAAGTGGTTGTTGTTCGGTAAAAGAGCGAAGTAATTTCAAGAGACAGTGCTAAGTGAGAAAGCGTTGCAAGATACTGACTGTCGGGAATGAAGACTTGCGGCTTTTGTTCAATTACATTAAGCAAAATTGATGCGCAGTAAAAAAGGAGAGCGTAAATAAGACTGGGCTTTATGTCTATTAGAATTTCTTTTGCTTTAAACGAAAGCACAAAAAATGAAAAAACAATAAGACTTCCCCATGTTATAAATGCAGGAACGGTAGGAACCCAAAAGGCAGCAAGAGCAAGTAAAGTCATAAGTATAATTTTAAGTGCAGGTGGAAGTTTATGCATAAAAGTATTTCCTGCGCGAAAAGAAAAAAAAGTACTTGTGTTTTCTTCCTTAATTTTTTTACCTCTTATGACTGCCATACTAAATCCTTAAGAACTTTGTAAGACGATAAGGGATTTTTTATGCCCCAAGATTCAAGAGGTTGGTTAAGTGCGTCTTGCGGTTTTCCGTCAAAGACAATTTTCCCTTTGTGTAAAATTACAAACTGATCTGCAAGACCTAAACATTTTTCAATTTCGTGAGTAAGTAAGAGAATGGTCTTTTTGTTTTCATGCAATTTTTGAATAAGTGCATTTAAGTCGCACACTCCCGGGTAGTCGAGGTTTGCATAAGGTTCATCAAAAATAATGATGTCTTTTTGCATTGCAAGAATCGAAGCAACCGCAAGACGTCTTTTTTCTCCACCTGAAAGAAAGAGCGCTGGCCAGTCTGCCTTTTCACTTAAATTTGTTTCAGCAAGTGCTTTTTCAACAATGAGAGGAATTTCTTTTTTGTTAACCTTTTGGTTTCGCGGACCTACTGCAATGTCATCTCGTGGAGTGTCGCCTAAAATCTGAGAAGCTGCATCTTGAAATACAAGGCCAGGTTTAGAAAGACTGGTGCAAGTTCCGTCTGAAGGTTTTTGCAAAGCGGCAATAATGCTCATAAGAACACTTTTGCCACTTCCATTTGCACCACCTATTACCGTAAGACTTCCTTCCTCTATAGAAAGAGAAACGTCATCCAGTGCGACAACAGGAGCCTGACCTTGAACAAGAGAAGAAAAAACTTTGTAAAGGTTTTTAACTTCTATTGCTTTCATGTTCTTTTGATTTTTTTAATTGTTCAATAAGTTCTGCTTCTTCTTTTTCATCTGCTGGGTAGAGGAAACGAGCGGCAATGGGACGAAGTACTGCTGCAAGGGGAATAGAAACAAACCATTTTAAGAGATCGCCTGCAATGTAAGGAGTAAAGGTAAGGGCTAGTGCTTTTTGGAATGTTACCGGAGAACCTTTTTTTGCCATCTGGAACATAAACCAAGGAATACCAGGTACATAGACAATAAGAAAGCCAATAAACGATGCAACTGCAATTTTAATCCACATAGAAAGTTTAAATTTCTTTTCATGAATACTGGGCTTTCCTACAATAAGACCTGCTACTAAAGCGCCAAAAAAGTAACCCCAGATGTATCCGCCTGTAGGTCCAAATAAAACGCCAAAGCCTCCTCTTGCTCCAGAGAAAACAGGAATACCAATTCCTCCTAAGACTATAAAAAGTCCTACAGCACCAGCACCTTGTATGCCTCCTAAAATAAGACCTGCAAGAATTGCAAACAGATTTTGTACTGCAATAGGAACGGTTGTTCCCGGAACGGGAATTGAAACTACACAGCCAACACAAATAAGTGCGGCAAAGAGAGCAGTGAAGGCACTGCGTACAGCGGTAAGTTGAGTTGTTGTTTTCATTTTGATGAACTCCTTGTGGTTTTTGTTTTCTTCATTGTATTTTTTTTAGGCCTTTTTTGCTTAGTTTTTGTTTTTGTGACGCTTTGCTTTTTTACAGAACTTTTCTTCGGTTCACTTTTTTTTGCAGATGTTTTTTTAGCAATCGTTTTTACTGCCTCTTTTTGAGAAGGAACTTTCTTTGTTGCTTTTTTTACCGTCACTTTTTTGACATGACTTTCTTTTGCAAGAGAGCTTTCTACTTTTTCTTCTGTGTAAATAATAACCCTTGGACTAAAGACATGCTTTATAAATCGTTTGCACTCAGGCTTAATGCGGAAGATAAAGAGAGTTAAAATAACCAGAGCAATAAAGACTATGATAGTGTAAATAAACCAGTCACCCAAACATGCGTAAATAGTGTTTGTGTGTTTATAAATGGGAACAGAAACAGACATTGCAACTGTTTCAAAGAGGGGTAAGTCTTGAATAATTTTTCCTGCTGGATTTACTACAACAGAATAGCCACTGTTTGCGCAACGAACTAAAGTGGTGCGGTATTCAATAGCACGATAACTTGCTGCAATAAAATGCTGATATTCTGCAGAACGAGAAGCAGACCATGCATCGTTTGTAATGTTCATAAACACTTCGCTTCCCAAAAGATGAAAGGTTCGGCACACATCATTGAACGCATCTTCAAAACAGATGGGAACAGAAAATGAAACATGAGCATCTGGATTTTTTGCGGTGTTATGAATAAAGTATTCTCTTTCGTCCCAATCAGAAAGTCTGTTTTCATCAAGGGTAATTCGGGCTACTTTTTCTGGACGATACTCAAGGGGTGTTCCATACTGATTGTTTTTTTGAATGGGAACAGTAAAGAGCACAAACTGATTTCCCTTACGCCATCCACTGGGCATGTTAACAACATTTTCCATGAAGGCTTTCATAAGAGGATTGTCTTCATAAGGAATTTCTTCAGCAAAGGGAACTAAATGCATTTTTGAATAAAAGCCACAGAAATTTCCACCTGCATCAAAAAAGAGCGCTCCGTTAGTGTAATGAAATTTGTAAGGGTTTACATCAACCGTTCCGCCTATAACAAAGGGAACTCCCATGCGATTAATAAAACCAGAAAGACTTTCTTCTGCTTCATTTTCTGCACTGTAGACAAAGCGATAGTCGGGGAAGGGTAACTGAAGAATACCTTCACTCCACAAAACTAAATCTGGTTCAATACCATTGTTTCTCATGTCTACAAGCGTATTTTCTGTAAGTTCTTTTGAAACACGGACAGCTTCTCTTTCTCCGGTAACCCAAGTGTCACAGTTTTGCTGAACAAGAACCGTTTGAATGTTTTTTTCTTCTGTGCGCGGAATTAAATACTGAACACATCCATAGACGACTGTTAGAGAAAAAAGAAGGCACAAACCTTTAGCAACATTGACATAGCCTCTAACACTTTGAACAGAGGGTTGCCTTTTTTGACCTAAGAGACGAATGCCTTCTCCGGTAAGGGCGCTGGTCATGCAGAACAAAAAAGAAATGCCCCATACGCCAGTAATGTCAGCAATTTGAGTAATAATCTTCCAGCGGTAGGCCGCCATGCTTAATGTTCCCCAGGGATAGCCCAAAAAATCAACTGATTTACACCATTCCCAAAAGAGATAGCAAGCGGTAAACCACAAAATGCGCATAAAGGGAGCAAAGACATGTTTTCCGCCATTTTCTTCAAGAACAAAACTTTTTTTTGTATACAAGGGAACAATATAGACAATAGTTCCGCAAATGCCAGCCATAAAGGCAGTTGCTAAAGCACTTGCGCCTAAGGTAAAAATTGCAAAATCGTGGAAATTAGCAAGCCACCAACTTGAAACCAAATGAACAGTCAGTGCCTGTAAAAACCAAAGCCCAAAAGCTTCTTTTGTTGATTTAACCTTAAATGTGGCAGTATACAATGGAACGAGGGAAAAAAGTGCCAGTAAAGGGCTTCCAAAGGGCAAAATTTCGTTGGAAATGGAAAAAGCCTCCATAAATCCAGAAAAGATTGCACAAAAAACTTGTAAAATAATGCGAATCATTGTATTATTACTCTATATATTTATATTAAAAATTGCAATAGTTACGGAAGGGAATTTATGGATGCGGTAATAAGTGCCCATAAGCAGGAGTATGGACAAAAGCCTGATGTTATTGCTCAGGCTCCAGGTAGATTTCATTTAATAGGGGAACATTCTTGGTTCTTCAAAGATAAAACACTTTCTATGGCAGTAGATTTGCCTGTCTATGTTGCCTTGTCTGGTCGCAGTGATTCAAATGTCAGATTTTATTTTGTTCAGATGAATGAACGCAAAAGGGCAAGTGTTCCGTCTTTAAAACTCAAAAAAGAAGATAAGTGGGCAAACGCACTTAAAGCTATTGTCTATGGTTTTAACAGTGGTGGTTTTGAATGTAAGGGTATGAATGTTACCATCTACTCTGAAATTTTACCCTCTGCTGGTTTTGGAATTACAACTGCAATGAAAGTTGCCATGGCATGGGCAGTAAGAGATTTACACAAATTTAAGTGCAATGAACAGCAGATTCTGCAAGTTATAGATAGAGCTAACCGTCTTTTCCTTCAAATTGAAAACTACAAGGCAGATAATTTTACCGCAATTTATTCAAAGCGTAATTCTCTAGTTTTAACCGATCATGCAAAGGGAACTTGTGACATTATTCCATTCCCCTTTAAGGGAAAGACTATTGTGCTAACTGACGCACGAGTTCCCCGTATTGTTACTTGGAATGAAGTGTCTTTACAGCAACCAGAAAATGTTCTTCTCTTAGGTGAACTAAAAGAGCGCCGCTCAAATGTTTACGGTGGCTGGCACTACGAAGAAAACAAAGGTGAAGTTAACGAAGTGCTTTCAGTTGTAAATGAAGACACAAGACGCCGCCTTATTTGTATGATGAATGAACACAAAAATGTTCTTGAAGCAGAAGCTGCACTTCGTAAAGCAGATTTTGCCTCCTTTGCAAGAGCAGTTATAGCAAGTCACAAAAGTATGCGCGATTTGTATGACATTTCTTGTCCAGAAATTGACTGGCTTTTAAAACGTGTTCAAGAACTTGACGAAAACCCAGATGACCTTCGTACACCCGTTAACTGTGGTCGCATTACCGGTAAGGGCTTTGGTCGTTGTACTTACAGTATTTTACGAACTTCAGATCTTGAAAAGTACAAAGAAAAGTTAAACGACTACGAAAGAATCTTTGGCTTTGCGGCTTCCTGCCACGAAGTAAAACCCGCTGCGGGAGTAAAGCTATTGTGATTGTTTTGCTGACTAATGACGACGGTTTTGATTCACCGGGAATACAGACGCTTGCACAGGTTTTTGCTCAAAAGCATACGGTATATATTGCCGCACCAAAAAGCAATCAGTCTGCAACGTCAAGCAGCATTTCAATTCGTAAAAAACACGAAGTACTTGAACGAGAGCAATTTCGTTTTCAAATTGATGGCACGCCCGTTGACTGTGTGGTAGAAGCACTGAGGTGTGGTCTTTTTCCGCAAAGACCCCATGTTGTTATTTCTGGCATTAACAGTGGCAGTAATTTGGGAACAGACATTTTGTATTCAGGAACTTGCGGTGCTGCCAGAGAAGCTTGCATTCAAGGTCTTCCTGCAATAGCGCTCAGTGTTGCTCGTCCTTCTGACTTTAAAGACTGTTCGTGTTCATACCGGCAACTTGCACAGTTTGCAGCAGACAATATAGAAAGTCTCATAGAGCTTTCTGGTAATGCTGAACGCTTTGTAAATGTAAATGCGCTTCCCTCAGGACCATACAGGGGAGTCCGCTATGCTACCTTGTCAAAGCTTTCGTATGACAATACAATACAGTTAACCAAGCAAGATGACGGAAAAATGTTTGTAGAATATATTCCCGTTAACGATGGAACAAGAAAAGCTGGCGGTGACGGAAATGACGATCATGCGCTAGTCGATAAAGGATATATTGCAATTTCGTGCATCAGGGCTTTTCCTGAGTGCGATATGACCGTTTCTTTTAAGGAACAGTGGGGTGGGACATGGCAGGACAAAACGCCTTAAACGAGGGAATCGCTTTATACAATCACGGAAAATTTTCCGCGGCACTTTCTTTTTTTCTTTCTCTTCCTGAAGATGATGATATCGATGATGTTGAACTGGCTTATTACATTGGCTTGTGCTATGCAAAATTAAAACGCTACGATGATGCGCTTTTGTATCTTGAACAAGTAGTTACCGCCTCTGGAGACAACTCTTCTTCTCACAAAAAAGAAGCAGAACGACTTTTACAGTGTCGCTATTTGCTTGCTGTTATTTACTGTTTGAGTGGACGAAAAAAGCTTGCAGAATTTGAATTAGGTAAACTGCTGGAAATTGGCTATCGTCCTTCATCAGTGTATGCTTCCCTTGCTTATATCGCTTGGGAACAAAATGACAGTGCCCAAAGTCTTTCTTACTACGAAAAAGCACTTGATGCAGATTCAAATAATCCAACCGCATTAAACGGTATGGGCTATATTCTTGCAGAACAAAATAAAGATTTAACACAAGCACTAAGTTATTGCAAAAGAGCTCTTGACCGTGAACCCGAAAGTGCCGCTTGTCTTGACAGTTTGGGTTGGGTCTACTTTAAGATGGGACTGTATGCAGAAGCACGAAAGTTTTTGGAAAAAGCGCTGGAACGTGATGCATCCAATCACACCATTGCAGAACATTTAAGTCTTGCACAGAGGGTAGAAGAATGAAAAAACAGCTTGCTTTTGTTGCACTGCTTGCTATCTCTGTTTTTGCAGCAGTAGAACCCTTTGCACAAATAAATCTTGAAGATACAGTTAGTCAGGAAAATGCAATGACTCGTTCAGCAAATGCGGGTTTTGCAGAAGAAGAATTCCGTCGTGGTGTACAAAGTTACTATCGCGGTGCATTCATGGACAGTATTCTTTCGTTTGAACGCGCCCTTTCATATCTTCCTGGAGAAACACTTATTCTTGACTGGTTAGGTAAAGCTTATTATAGAGCAGGCCTTGAAGGAACAGCTCTCCAACAGTGGAACTTTGCTCAAGAACTTGGTTACGGTGGACTGTTGCTTCAAAACAAAATCGAAATTGTAAGCGAGCGTCGTGCTAATGGAACAGTCTATGGTGCATCTCAGCGTTACACAGAATCAGGTTCTTTTTCTCATGTAAACGGAAATACACTTATCTACAGTCAGCCCATTTCTGTTTTGCCTAACGATGATGGCTCTATTTGGGTTGTGGCCTATGGTTCTAATGAACTCTTGCGTTTTAATGTAAATGGTGAAGTAATTCGAAGATCGGGCGGTCCGGTAAATGGTTTAGACAGACCTATGGATATAGTTCGTTTAAGTGACGGCAATTTGCTTGTGTCTGAATGTTCTGGTGACCGTCTGTGCCTTTTAAACGAAGATGGATTTTTTATAAAGACAATCGGTAAAAAGGGTCGTGGAGAAGGGGAATTAATTGGTCCTCAGTATCTTGCCCTTGATAGTTTTGGAAATATATATGTTACCGATTTTGGAAATGCTCGCGTTGTTGTTTTTGATCCCGATGGAAACGGTTTGTTGCATTTTGGTCAGCCTGATGGTTTCTTTCCCGGATTTAAATCTCCTACAGGCATTGCAATTATAGACGACAGAATTTTTGTTGCTGACAGCATCAGTGGTTCAATTTATGAATTTGATCGCGCAGGGAACTATCACGGTCAGCTTGTTCCCGACCATACATTCTCTCGTCCAGAAAGCATGAAGACTTGGGGCCAGTACATTATACTTACCGATCGAAACAGAGTTGTTACTGTAGATTCTCTTACAGGAGCTACTTATGAAAATGCAAAAACAGGAAACGGTAAGACTCAAATAACGAGCGCTGTTCCCGACCGTAATGGAAATATAATTGTTACCGATTTTAAAGCAAACGAAATTTACATTATGGCAAATCTAACAGAAGTTGTTGGAGGCTACTTTGTTCAGATTGAACGAGTCATTGCAGATAACTTTCCTACAGTCATTTTGGAAGTTCGCGTAGAAAATCGACACCGACAGCAAATTGTTGGTTTAAATCAAACGAACTTTTTTGTTACTGAAAACAAAAGAGCTGTTGCTGAATTCCAACTCTTGGGTGCCGCAGATAACAATGACTACGCAGATATAACACTCATCATAGACCGCAATGTAGATATGGCTCATTTTATTGAACCGCTCCAATCTGCCGTACGAGAAATTGCTTCAAGTATGAATGAACAAGCTAACCTTCAGATTATTGCTGCAGGAGACATTCCAGTAAAAGTGTATGAGGGTAATGCTTCAAAAGCACAAAAGTTTACCGCTTCTATGCTCTCATCTGTTCCTTACTCAGAAGATCCCATCTTAGATAGAGCCATTCGTCTTGCAGTAAATGAAACAATTAACGGAGAAAAAAAGCGAGGTGTAATTTATCTAACCGCCGGTGGCTTAGGACAAAATGCTTTCTCTAGTTATGGTCTTTCTGACTTAACTGCATATCTAAACAACAATGCAATTTCTTTTAGCACCATAAATCTTTCTCAGGGTTCATTACCAGAAGAAGTTGAATATATTGCAAAAAATGCAAACGGACAAAATTACTATGTCTATCGCCCGCAAGGACTTTCAGATGTTGTTGCAGACATAACAGCTCTGCCTTCAGGTTTGTATCAGATGCAGTATGTTTCTGCTCTTCCCAAAGAGTACGGAAGAAAATATTTACCTGTTGAAGTTGAAACATATCTTCTAAACAAAAGTGGTCGCGACGAAAGTGGTTACTTTGCACCCTTAGACTGACCGCTTGGATTTAAAAGACGCGCTTTTCTGAGAGAGAGTTCTGGATTTTTTTTCTGCATAGAAAAAATTGCATCTTCTACTTTAGATTTTTTTGTGTTTCCGTCATCAAAGAGTTGCCCCTGAAAGGGAGTGTCTCTACTTTCAACATGTTCAACTGAAAGACCTAACAGTCGAATGCCTCTGCCTCGTTCATATTTTTTTTCAAAGAGTTTTTTGCTGCGTTCAAATAAATCGTCTGCGGTTCTAACGGGAATATCTTGCGTTTCTTGAATTGAAACAGTAGTAAAATCTTCATAACGAATTTTTAGAGCAACTGTTCTACTGCGCACATTTTCTTCGTGCATGCGCCACAGTACCGTTTGTGAAAGTTGCATAAGTGCAGATTCAATTGTGTAGATATCGGTTAAATCAAATTCATAGGTGCTTTCACTACTTATAGAATGATTTTTTGCTTCTTCGCCAAAAGTCATGTCTTTGTTTCCGCGCATTGCTTCATATAAAAAAGTCCCTGTGTTATTTCCAAAAAGCGCAATCAGATTGTTTAATTTTTGATCATGCAGTTGTTTACTTGTTCGTATTCCTGCTGAACGAATATGCTCAAGTGTTTTTGTTCCCACTCCCCACACTTTTTCAAGTGGAAGTGAACACATAAAATCTTCTTCTGTACCAGCGGCAATAAGGGTTAAACCATCAGGCTTTTTGTAACCAGAGGCAATTTTTGAAATGTACATTGTTTGTGCAACACCAATACTTACGGTTAAACCTGTTTGACTAAAAACTTCATCCTTAATTTTTTGTGCGGTATTTTCTGCTGGACCAAATAAGCGTTCAGTTCCAGTCATATCCAAAAAGGCTTCGTCTATTGACATCTGACGAACATCTGGCGAATAGTTATGGAAAATGTTCATAACTTTTTGTGACAGTTCGTGGTAGCGTTCCATGTTGCCGCGTAAAAAAATTGCATGTGGACACAACTGAACAGCAGTAACCAAAGGCATTGCAGAATGAACTCCAAAAGCTCTTGCTTCATAAGATGCTGTCGAAACTACACAGCGCCTGTCTCCAGGTTTTCCTCCAATAATAACAGGCTTTCCTTTGTACTCTGGGTGATCGAGTTGTTCAACAGAAGCAAAAAAAGCATCAAGGTCTATGTGAAAAAACACTTTTTGCATTTTTTATTCCTGAGCTGTATTGTAAGTAATGCTAATTCGTTCAAGACTTTCATCGTCATTCAAAAGATAGGCATCGAGTGTAATAGTGCTGTCTGCATCGTCGTCTGAAGAGTAAACAATTTCTATATCGCTTCCCGGCCAGTCTGGTAGTCTAAATTGTGCGCGGTTTTGTTCATCAAGAACATACTCATAGTTGCTTTCATACAAAGGAATTCCTTGCGAAGAACTAACAGAAATTTCGTATCTAAAAACCGGAGTCTCTGTATGAACAATTATATGTCGTGCTGAAATAGCCATAAATGAACTTTCTTCATACGAAAGTTGAATGCGACCCTTGTTTTCTCCAGTATAAATAACTGCTTGACTTGTTTTTTTCTGAGCAAAAGATTTTGGTCTTAACAGTAGGGTGGGAACAATAACTAAAAGACTTGCAATTAAAATTGAAATGCCAACAGTAAGAGCACTTCGTATCAATGTTTTGCGTGATGGTAAGAGAGATTTTGTGTTTGCATTTATAGTGTCACTTGCAAGAACTCTCAAAGCAATAATTATGCGCATCCAGAGTGTGAGGGGAATCGAAAGCATTAAAGCGGTTAGAACTGTTCCGGTAAAAGAAGTGTAGGCTGCTGAATGCAAATTTTCTGTCGGTGCATGCTGAACAATATGCAAAAAGTAAGGAGCAAAAGGAAGCAGCATTAGCGGGAATGTAAGAATAAGAAAGCTTGGTTTTCTTACTTTTCTTGTTACAAGCGTAATGATGTAAAGAATTCCGAAAGGAAAAACAAGACTTATGTCTACAAAACTGCAAAAGATAAGACAGAATGCAGCTAAAATATAGGTTGCGTATCCCAAAACAGAAAAAGAAATTCGCCAGCGCATTCGTATTTGCATGCACAGTACAACCATTGCACATAAGAGTGTGCTCAATACTTTTGCTTCAATGATGTAGAGATTGTCTTTAAGGCAACTCCATATTCCACTGAACATAAACAAAAGAAGTGAAAGTAAGGCAAGCAGTGCAGGAAAGGTAAACCACGTACGTGCAAAATCTTTTTTTAAAGCAACATTTTTACTGGAATCAGAAAAGTTTGAAAAGGCAAGAGTAATAAGCATAAAGGTAACAATAACAATGTGTCCCACTACAAACAAAAATTCATTTGTCCACAGCATTACATCACCTGCTCTTACTGCAGTGTAGTGATTGTCCCACTGGTCACTTCTCATTGTGTTTATGGTTAAAGCTGT
>ODAI012349065.1_pt1 | contig 13126 bp, 12 predicted proteins | sample 1539321 | NCBI WGS metagenome assembly ODAI01 (sample SAMN02144231, study PRJEB22623) | gut metagenome | biome: sheep rumen | host: Ovis aries | place: New Zealand | reverse complement strand
GCCGCATTTGTGTATGCCGGTGCAAAATGTTTATCAGGATTTTTTGCAACGTCCGCCAAAAACACCAAAGAACGCGCACCATTCCATTGTTTACCCTGCTTTTTATCAGCCTTGAAATGCTTTTTCATATCCGCACGCGCAACAACATACATATCCATAAAACATTGTTTAATAACAGATTTCAATTCAGCTCTTTTTGCCATTTGTTCTGCATTCATCAACAACCTCCTTTTGTAATTCGATTGTTATGATTATAGACAAAAATATTAAAATGTCAATATTTTTATTGACTATAATTATATTTTATATATAATTTGTTGAAAACACAAAAATATAGTATAATCTATACACCTATTACGAAAAAAAATGGGGATAAATAGATGAAAATTCGCAACATTGCAATTATTGCACACGTGGACCATGGTAAAACAACCTTGGTTGATAATATGTTGAAACAGGCGGGAACTTTCCGCGCCAATGAAAAGGTCGAAGACAGAGTTATGGACAGCGGCGACATTGAACGCGAACGCGGTATTACCATTTCTGCAAAACCGACATCTATCCAATGGGGCGAATATAAAATCAACATTGTTGATACCCCAGGCCACGCCGATTTCGGTGGCGAGGTTGAACGTATTTTATCCATGGTCGATGGTGTTGTGTTATTGGTTGACAGTGCCGAAGGCCCACTGCCCCAAACAAAATTCGTGTTATCCAAGGCATTAAAACTGGGATTGCGTCCAATTGTTTGTATCAATAAAATTGACCGCGCCGATGCCCGCCCCGAAGAAGTATTGACCGAAACATTTGATTTATTTGATAAATTGGGTGCAGACGATGCTCAACTGGACTTTCCATATTTATATGCTGTTGGTCGTGATGGTTGGGCGGTTCGTGACCTGGCCGACATTAACAATCCAAACAAAGATTTGAAACCATTATTTCAACTGATTGTTGACCATGTTCCTGCACCTGATTGTAATGGTGACCGTTGTCAAATTGATGCACCATTCAAAATGTTGGCCACAACACTCGAGGCCGACCCCTATGTTGGTCGTATTTTAACTGGTAAAATTGAATCAGGAACTGTTCGCGTTGGTCAAAGTGTCAAAGCAATCAACATGGCTGGCGAATTTATTGAAAACGCAAAAATTACAAAAATCATTGAACACCAGGGTGTCACCAAAGTATCTCGCGAAAGTGCATCTGCTGGCGACATCGTGGTTATTGCTGGATTTTCCAAGGCGACTGTGGCGGACACATTATGTGACCCAAGTGTCACCGAACCAATTCCTGCATTACCAATTGACCCACCAACCCTGACGATGACATTTTTTGTAAACACGTCCCCGTTGGCTGGTAAATCTGGTAAAAAATTAACATCACGCATGATTGGCGACAGATTATTCCGCGAGGCCGAAACCAACATCGCATTAAAAGTGACACAAAGTGCCAACAATGAATCTTTCGAGGTATCCGGTCGTGGGGAATTACAACTGGGGATTTTAATCGAAACAATGCGTCGCGAAGGATTCGAATTAAGTGTATCTCGTCCGCGCGTTATTATGAAAACAAATGAAAACGGTGAAAAATTAGAACCAATCGAAGAAGTCGTAATTGATGTTGACGATGAATTCAGCGGCGTTGTTATTGAAAAAATGACAAAACGCAAGGCAACAATTACAGACATGAAACCATCTGGCATTGGTAAAACACGTATTGTATTTTCTGCGCCATCACGTGGATTGATTGGTTATTTATCTGAATTCCGCACCGACACACGCGGCACAGGAATCATGAATCGTGTATTTGATAAATACGACACATATCGTGGTCCAATTACACAATACCGCCCTGGCGTTTTGGTATCGATGGAGGCAGGCGTAACCACAACATACGCCCTGCACAATTTGGAACCACGCGGCGTTTTGTTTGTTGGTCCCCAGGTTGAAGTATATTCCGGTATGATTGTTGGTGAACACAGCAAAGAAAACGATATCGAGGTAAACCCAGTCAAAGGCAAACAATTAACCAACGTTCGTTCAGTGACGGCGGATGAAAAATTGTTCTTGGCACCACCTCGTAAAATCTCATTAGAAGAAGCCCTGTCCTATATCCAAGACGACGAATTGGTAGAGGTGACGCCAAGCACAATTCGCCTGCGCAAAAAAGAATTAGACAGTGGTAAACGCAAAAAAGCATATCGTTTTGCAGAAACTGACGATTAAAAAACGCCGGTTTTCATGCATATACAAACCGCCCAAAAAATTTTTGGGCGGTATTTTTATCCTTCGTAATTCAAAACCTTTTTCAACCATCGACGGTAATTTCCACGTCTTTCACGACCAATAACAAAACACGATGACCAATGAATAATAAAATGTTTCAAATTATTTAATCCAACGCCACCATATTGTTTATTATATTCCATCAACGCAGATTCATATTCCGCATAATCTTTTTCATCACGTTTTGTATCGCGTTCATTATATTTAAAACCATATGCCGCAAAGAAATCACGCATATGCTGATTTACCCCAATAATTTGTGGCACACTGGAACAATGGTCTGTTGGTTTTTCTTCCACCGAACCAGATATAAATATCCCGTTTAATTTTTTGGTATCATTGATTAAATTTTGAATATCTGCATTACATTTTGCCTGTCTGTTTCTTTTGATTTGAACAACTGTTCCGCCCGGCGCCATAAACAATGCCAAATGCAAAGCCGTCCCGGCACACCCTGCCAACACACGCGCATTTTTAACCAAACCAATTTGCTCTGTCAATGGCAAAGTCTCGGGACAAATAACCTTGTATCCATTTTTCTCGAATATTTTTTGAACAGTTTTTTCACCAAATGTTCTGCGTGTTTTCATTGCCGTCCGCGACACATATATTTTATCAAAAGTTTGTTTTGGCGATTTAACATTTTTCGCAATCGCATCATATATTTTTCCAAATGCAACAGAAGAATACACCGGAATATTAAATCCCTGCACAGGAACATAAACATTACGAAATTGTGTTGTTTCGTTCACAATCAAAATATTTTTGCGCCGTACCCCCAACAGTTCCAGCAATTCAAACATATAATTTGGAACCGGATTTACATCTTTGTTATTTATCAAAACAAATTTTGCGTTTTTGTATTTTTTATCTAACGCCGCATATGCCCTGTTCATATGTTCCAATAAAAAATGTCCAAATTGCGGATACACATTTCCCACGAACACCGCGTCCACATCCATATAGGCGATATTTTTATGATTAAATTTTGGTATAAATTGACCATTATTTTTACGCACCTGACGCGAAGATTTAACAAACCGAAAATCTTTATCAAAAATACCGAAACCATGTTTATGTTCATTAACAATAATACCATTTGGATATGATTCCACGTATGTTTCACGAAAATACTGGTGCGAAATCGACTTTTCGAAATATTTTTCAAAGTCTTTATCTGCGAACATTTTATACCACATAAAAAAATCCTTATAGTTGCAAATTTCTAATAAAACATGTATATTATAACCATATAGGAAAAACATGTCCAATAATAAACGACTTTTTTTATTTGCCGGTTATTCGTCTGATGGGGTTTTGGATGACGCATTGGTTTTTTATGTAAAAAAACTGGCAAAATGTGGCGATGTTATATTGTGTATGGATTCAAATTGCCCAGATGCCGAATTAAACAAGGTATCAAAATATACCATTGCCCGTATGGGAACCCGTCACTGTGAATATGATTTTGGCTCGTATAAACGTGCATACGAATATGCCAAAAACAACAAATTATTAAACAAGTATGATTTTGTGTATATGGTAAATGATTCTGTATATGGCCCATTACATGATATAGGCACTGTATTACAACAAATGGAATCAAAAAACACAGACGCATTTGGCATGGTGGAAAGTCGTCATACTCATTACCGACATATTCAATCATGGTTTATCGGCATGCGTAAAAGTGTATTTTTATCCACCTGGTTTGATAAATTCATAATGGATGTCAAACAACAACCATATAAATATTTAATTACGGTATTATACGAAAATAAATTCACCGATATTTTAGAAGAACATGGCGGCACATGGTATTGTCCATTTATCTGCCGCGGACGCAGTGTTTATAACAACCCAAAACGATTATTCAACCTGGGGTGCCCATTTATTAAAAAAATGTCTTTTTCGCGTCACAATGGTGCGATTGGGTATCAATTAAATTATGTATTAAACAATTGTCCAACCGATGCCAGCGATGCAATTATCAGTGCCGCAAATCATGTATATTCACCTGAATATATATCATGGCTGTTAACATCAAATCCAATATCAAAATTCACACGCGGAATAAAATATATATTTCAAAAGGCAAGGAACAAACAATGAAAAAAACAAAACGTATTGCTGCAATAACAATGGCACGTGACGATGAATTTTTCTTGTTCCGTTGGATTGCATATTACGGCAAACAATTTGGAACTGAAAATTTATATATCTTGCTGGATGGAACCGACCAAAACGTGCCAAAAAACGCTGGCAACGCACACATAACAAAACTGGAACACAAACCCATGTCACGCGCCGCGGGCGACAAATATCGCATTGGCAAAATATCAGACCTGGCCATCGAATTATTAAAAACATACGACATAGTTATCGGTTGCGACAGTGATGAATTTTTAATTGTGGACCCAAATACAAAAATGACATTAACCCAATATTTATCTAACAAAAAAATTAAAACCACGCTATCTGGATTGGGGTTGGATGTTGGTCAAAACTTGAATTGCGAAATTGAATTGGACCGGGACGCACCATTTTTGGAACAACGTCAATTTGCCCTGCTGTCCACGCGTTATACAAAACCGGTTGTCAAAACAACTCCTGCCCCCTGGGGCAGCGGTTTCCACAGTATCCGTCATCACAATTTCCACATTGATAAAAATTTATACCTGCTGCACTTTGGCGCGATTGATTTGAAAATGTTAGAAAGCAAGGCTGCCGCCCGCGGTGCTGATTGGTTAAACCACCTGCGTCGGCGCGGAAACGGCACAATAAACGCAGTCACAAATTCGAAAATTCATGGCGAAAAATGGTTGCGCATCGCACGCATTTTACAAACATACATGCGCCCAATCTATGCATTAGATAAACCGGGGATGTTGGGAATCAAACGTGTTATAAAAATACCATCTCGCTTCAAGAAATCGGGGGTGTAAATATGTCCAAAGATAAAATAGACATTGTTTATTTATGGGTTGACAGCACCGATAAAAATTGGCGCGCCGAAAACGATAAATGGCAACAAATTATCACCGGTCAAAAAAAATTATATGATGGTGCGGCTGACGAAGAACGTTTTCGTGACAACGGTGAATTTTTATATTCATTACGTTCTGTTGCTGAATGTGCACCATGGGTAAATCACATTTATATAATTACCGGATTTAATCAAAAACCAAAATGGTTAAATACCAAACACCCAAAAATTACAATTATTCCACACGAACAGATTATTCCACACGATGCATTACCAACATTTAATTCCAGTGTAATTGAAATGTGCATACCAAATATTACTGAATTATCTGAAAAATTTATATTGATGAACGACGATACATTTTTTAACAAACGCCTTAGCCCCTCTTTCTTTTTTGACAATCGTGGTCGTACCAAGGTAATGTTTAATTCATATACCCGTCATTCATCAGACATTGATAAATGGAAATCCACATTGGACGGATACACAAAAACACTGGTAAATTCTGCACAAATAATTGACCGCGTTTTTGGTAAAAAAATGTATTTTGGTCGTCCATCACATGGAATTGACCCATACCTAAAATCATCATGGATTAAATGCAAAAACACCCCTGGTATCAAAGAACAAATCGAAAAACAATTAAACAATAAATTCCGCGATGAAAATGAAATTCAACGTTGGACATTTAACTTGTATGATTTGATGACAGGACATGCCGTTTTTACACACGCACGCGCACGCAAATACGGAAAACATAAAATATCAAATTTCATATATAATCTGTTGCATTTGAACGCAATCAGGAAATCCAATGTTGTGTGTACAAATGTCGCACTTACAAAAAAGACATTATTAAAAGCACCAACATTTTGTATAAATGATTCTGCATCAAATACACCTGAAATAATTCAACAAAACATGGATTTTTTATCCAAACGTTTTCCAAACAAATGTGAATTTGAAAAATAAAAAATGGGATAAAATCCCATTTTTTTATTTGCCTATAAAATCCAAAATTTTTATTGCTAATTTACGGCGATTTTTTGGAACCCGTTCAAACACGCCCAATTTATATAAATCGGTAAATTCTTGACGGGCAATTGCCAACTCTTCATCGGTTTTCAAATATTTAATTTTGCGAAACGCCCAATTTACAAAAAACCATAAAAAGTTTTCACTCCACAATTGCATCTGGTGCGCAGATGCCTGGTCACGATATAAAACGAACGAATCCTTGATACCTGCAATTAAACTTTGCATAATGCGCAACTGTTTCGCACTCAATACAATTCCGCCAAAGTTTGGAATATAATAATACAACGGCAATGGCGCAATCGTCACAACAGGATTGCGGAGCATCACGCGCGACCACCATGGGAAATCTTCAAACAAAATGCCCTTGATAAACGGAATATCTGCGATTAAATCGCGACGATACATATTTTTCCAAACCTGACAATGTTTAATCAGCCATTTGCGATTTTTACGAAACGCATTATGCGCAGAATCGGTTGCATATTCATACACATCCACAACAGTTTTAGATTTTATTTTATCAATATTATATTTCTTTTTAATACCGAATGGCACGACATTATCTGTATCAAAACCCAACTTGTGATATACCATCAGTTGTGGCCGATAAAACCTATCGTATGTGAACGACACAATATCACTATTATTTTTTTGTGCCAAAGAATATGCAATTTCCATTGTTTGCGGATGAATAAAATCATCACTGTCCAGATACATAATATATTCACCATTTGCATACGGCATACCCGCATTTCGCGCATCCGACAGACCGCCATTTTCCTTGTGCACAACGACGAAACGTTTGTCGCGCGCGGCATAAGATTCTGCAATTTCCCCAGATTTATCAGGCGACCCGTCATCAACCAAAATTGCCTGCCAATCTGTAAATGTCTGTGCCAGCACCGAATCCAAACAACGCGGCAAATATTTTTCCACGCCATACATTGGAACAATGATAGAAATTTTTGGTTTTTTATTTGGCATAAAAATCTCCTACATTTTGTTAATCATTACATCTGCAAAAGAGCCCGGCACCGGATTTTCCGAACCACGATATGTCGTTTTTTGGAAAAATGCACCAGATGTCAATTCATCGAATTTCTTTTGGTCAAAGGGTTTATCTTTATATGCCCACCATAAAACATGGGTTGGGTCTTGGGCAACATGCGGCATTTTTTCAAAATATTTTTTAGCACGCGCGTCATTTTCAACCAATGTTTTGAATAACAATTGATGCATAAAATAATCAAAGGTGTGATTTTCGTGCATCCAATAATCCAAAATCATGGCACGCCATGCCGCCAGCAAAAATGCCCCCTTGCGCGCACGAATAAAACAGTTTTGACAAAAACTATACGGGCTGCCCCCGATATTGTAATTATCGCCTGTTAAATACATAAAGTAATCTTGTTTTTCTATCCAATCTGGAATTGGCGCAGTCACGAATCCAGTTGAATCCAACCAATACCCACCATACCTGTATAATAATTCGACACGACAAATATCTGCAAAATGTGCATGCCCAATTTTACCTGCTTTATACTTTTGAATTATTTCTGCGGGCAAAGATATATAATTAAATACAGATTCAGCATCCAACACAATCAATTCTTGTTTACAATGACGACGCACACTGCGAAAACAAGCCTTAACTAATTCTGGGGCGGCATCTTCCCCTTGCAACCACAGTGTCCAAATTTTATCGTTTTTATCATCCTTGATTACATCTGTTTCAGGCACAGATTCTACAGCCGGCAAATATCGTTTGAAATAATTTGACACAATTTTTGCAGTTGCGTCTGTTCTGACGCGACGACGCGCAACACGATTAAAGAAATGCCAATTAAAAATATGACCCACCAACACCAATTTTGTTGTTGCGACTGCTCTTGCAAAATTCATGAACAACTCCTTTTATTATTAAACATCAGGCGACACAAAATGTGTCGCCCAACATTTTATTCTTCCACATCCACAGTAATACTTTCATCATCATCCGCAGGCCCTGTTGTCATTTCCTCTGCGATACCATTGGCCTGTGCCATGATTTTATCCAACAATTCTTGCTGGACATCCGGATGGTCTTTAATCCATTGACGCGCATTAGCCTCGCCCTGACCCATGCGTTCATTATTATACGAATAAAACGAACCAGCCTTTTCAATAATATTGTATTTCACACCCATATCCAAGATTTCAGATATACGGGAAATACCCTCGCCATACATAATTTTGAAATCGACCGTCCGGAAAGGTGGTGCGACCTTGTTTTTAACAATTTTGACACGTGTTTCATTACCAATAACATTTTCTTTATCTTTGATTGCGCCAGTTCTGCGAATATCCAAACGCACAGACGCATAGAATTTCAACGCATTACCACCCGATGTTGTTTCTGGGTTTCCAAACATAACACCGATTTTCATACGAATTTGATTGATGAAAATCAACAATGTATTACTGCGCGATACAGACCCCGCCAATTTTTTCAAAGATTGCGACATCAAACGCGCCGTTGTTCCAACAAAAGAATCGCCGATATTGCCTTCTAATTCAGCCTTGGGCACCAAAGCCGCAACCGAATCGATAACAACAACATCAACCGCCCCCGATTTAATCAATGTATCCGCGATTTCCAACGCCTGTTCCCCGGAATCAGGTTGTGAAATAATCAATTCCGAAACATTGCAACCCAATTTTTTAGCATAACTGGGGTCCAGTGCATTTTCCGCATCAATATATGCACATGTGCCACCCTTCTTTTGCGCCTCGGCCACAGCATGCAGGGCAAGTGTTGTTTTACCTGAACTTTCCGGTCCATAAATTTCAACAATACGACCACGTGGATACCCACCAATTCCCAACGCGATATCCAACCCCAATGAGCCGGATGAAATGGCCTCGATATTCTGTTGTGAACCATCGCCCATTTTCATAATGGCTTCTTTACCGAATTGTTTTTGAATTTGTGCCAGCGCAGATTCCAACGCAGGATTTTTAGCCGCCACAGTTGCTGTATCTTTTTCTTTTTTTGCCATAAAATTTTCCCCTTTATTTATCAAGGGAATCATACACAGAAAATTCTATATTTGCAAGCAAGATAAACAATCATTTTTTTGCCAATAAAACAGACAGAGTTATAACCCCAACCGCAATAGGCACGAACCAAACCGCCGATGTTGCACCAAATATTGCGATACATGCCGCCCCTAAAATTGGTGCTATTACCTTGGGCAAATACACTGTTGTTCGAAACACGCCATAAAACCGCGATTGTTCGCTTTTTTGTGTATTATCAAAGAAAAACAAATCATGCACTGGTTCCATAAACGCGCCTGAAATCTGCCATAAAACAAATATAGCCAACAAAGCCCACCCCTGTAAAAATGTTGCCAATACCGCAAAAACCAGAAATGACGATACTCCAACCAGCATTAACAATTTTGCACCAACCCGTCGCACCAGATTACCAATAAAAAAATCAAATATAATATATGGCAAAATACCGATGGTTAAAACCCACCCCAACACACCAGCGGAAAACCCCTGCTCTATAACAACGATTGGCACATACAACACACGCATAGCCGACAAAGCATAATATCCAAAATTTATCGCATACGCACGCGGCATACCACTGCGTCTGAAAAAAGCCAAAGTATTTATCCACAACGATTTAATTGTTCTTTTTGGGCTAACATTTTTTATTTCTTTGTCCACCTGAACAATTCCAAACCGCTTAAAGAACAACAATCCACCAGCATAAATCATGGCAGATGCTAAAAATGGAATACGATAATTTCCAAACCATTCTGCCATATTCAACGCAAACAACGGCGCAATCAATGCACCGATATTCACCCACAAATAATACCGCGCATTTAATTTTGCCATCCCGATATTTTTAGAAAAATCCGCCATAAACAAAGGAATTAAAATTCCCACAATTGTTGAACCAATACCTGATGTATAATCCAACGCAACAAATGTTGTTGGCTTAACAGAAAAACTCATCATTGCATAGCAAACAACGACCAATAAAAATGCGACATATAACAAACGCGCCTTGGAAAACCAACGCAACAACTCTTTGGAAAACACACCAATTATCATACAAAATATAGAATACAACGCGACATACACACCAACGATAGACGATGCTAATTTTGCATCACCTAAAACCTGGGTAAAAATCCCAAGTATAACCAACGAATAAACTGCATTATAAACACCCGATGCAAACCCCGTAAACAATCCCAGATTTGCAAAAGAATATCCTGATACATTTGAATTTATAGAAATATATTTATCTTTAGCCAAAACGCACTCTCCCCTTACATGATTATATGCCCAGATATTATATCATACTTTTTCGATAAAACAAACACATGAAAAAACCGCCCGATTGGGCGGAATTTTTTTTAATGCAAAATAAACTTTTATTGATTTGCAGGTTTTTGTTGTTGTGCTGCGTTCTTTCTTTGTTCATACAGAGCCTCGAAATCCACAGGTTGCATTGTAAATGCTGGGAATCCAGATTCCGATGTCAAACGTGTCACCAATGCGCGCACAGATGGGAACAACATATGTGGAACATCAATCAACAAAGTACGTTTTTTGGCTTCTTCGTCTTTTTCTTCTTCCATTTGAACCAAACCAGAATATGTTGTTTCTATCAAGAATATAGATTTATTATCTTTATCCAATTTTGAATGAACCTTGGTGACCAAATCCACCATAAACACATTATTTTCAGCACCCTTGATTTGAATATCGATATTTATTTCAATCTTGGCCTGGCCATTATCCTGATTAAAGAACAATTCTGGGACATTTGGGCTTTCAAACGATATATCTTTCAAGAATTGTGAAATAATTTTAAACTGTGACATACGATTGCTCCTTTTTTTTTACTCGCATTTATGATAATATAACATTGTAAACGAATTTTACAAGTAGGAAGGGATAAAAAAATGTTTCAAATAAAAAAATTCAATTATTTTGGTATATTCAGTGCATTATTCTTGGCCTTTTCATTAACATCATGCGACCTATCGACCCCAACGACCCATCGTGGCAACGACGTTGTTGCACCGTCATCGAATTTGAAACCTGTTCCATTCAGTGCCCTGCCTGATTGGCAAAATGACGATGTGCGTTATGCACTCCAGGCATTTCGTAATTCATGCAACGCGAATTTACAATACACCGGCCGCGTAATCCCAGACGCAGCATTGGTTCGTGAAAAATGTAATATGTTGCCATCTGCAAATGCCGATGTAAAAACCGTTCGCAAATGGTTTGAATCACATTTCCAGGCATACCAGGTTTATGATGATTCCGGCAACACACGTGGCACATACACCGGTTATTATTCGCCAACAATTCCTGCGTGCAGAACACGTACCGCCCAATGCAACGAACCATTAATGGCGGCACCATCTGACCCATCGTTATACAAAAATGTTCCTAAAAAGAAAATTGTCGAAAACAAAATTGGACGTGTATTATATTGGGCAAACATGGTTGACGTTCAAAATCTGCAAATCCAGGGCAGCGGCCTGTTGCAAATGGACGATGGTTCGACTGTAAAATTAAATTTTGGTGCGACAAACGACATGCAATTCAAATCGATTGGCGAACAATTACGCACCCGCGGTATAAAACCTGATGGCGGATACAGTGCCGATGCCGTATGGAAACATTTGAAAAAAAATCCGTCCCTCGCGCGTGAGGTTATATACAACAACCCACGTTATGTTTATTTCAAAGAGGCTCAATCCCAAAAAGTAATTGGAAAATTAGGTACACCTTTATCCAAGATTCGCAGTATTGCCGTCGATGACAGTATCTATACCGTCGGGATGCCTGTGTATATCAACACGAATTTATCTGACGGGCGCAAATTCCGCAGATTGATGATTGCCCAAGACACCGGCAGTGCAATTCGCGGATGGATACGTGCCGACATATTCTTTGGTTCCGGTGACGAGGCATATAAATTTGCACATGGCCAACATTCAACCGGCGAAATGTATATATTATTACCCAAGGAATACACAAATGTCAGACAATAAACCCACCGACAGCAAATTATTACATCGCAATTCGCGACCAACAACTATTGCTGGGGTATTTGGAAATTTATTTCAAATATTTGGCGTGCGTGCATCTGACACAGATTTAATTGAACGATGGGATGAAATAATTGGTGACGACATCGCATCAATTGCGAAACCTGTTGCGATAAAGAAAACCGTTGGCAATAAATACAGTATTGTAATCAAACCAATTAATCCCGCACTCAGTTTACAATTATCATATAATCAAGACGAGATATTGCGTCGCATAAACAAATATTTTGGATACGACGCAATATCAAAAATAACATTTAGAAAATAAATTCACCCCATCATACCTCGGTCATTCCGGCACATCGATTCCCGATTGGATGGAAAACATTGACGCATATCAATTCCCCTCCTTTGGAGGGGGCTGACCAACATACCTTTTAATTCCCCTCCTGCGGAGGGGGGGGACCATCGAAGATGGTGGGGAGGGTTCAACAAAACACATCGTGTTTTGTCATCCTGAGCGCATGCGAAGTATCCAGGTTTGGCAAATTAAAAAATTCAGCCGACACCGCGTGTCGAATACAAAATTACCTGGATTCTTCACTATCGTTCAGAATGACAATATGAAACAAAATGCCCCTGCATTTTGTCATTGCGAGTGAAACGTGGCAATCCAGGTTATCAAATGCCGTCGGCACGCCGACACATCTTTATTACCTGGATTCTTCACTATCGTTCAG
>ODAI010857602.1_pt1 | contig 13126 bp, 7 predicted proteins | sample 1539321 | NCBI WGS metagenome assembly ODAI01 (sample SAMN02144231, study PRJEB22623) | gut metagenome | biome: sheep rumen | host: Ovis aries | place: New Zealand | reverse complement strand
TCTGGCTTTTCTCTGACGAACCTCAAATGTGCCGAAACCGATCAGCTGGACTTTTTCTCCCTTCTGCAGAGCTTCTTCTACAGTTGAGACAAATGCGTTCACTGCCAGTTCTGCTTCCTTTTTAGTTGATCCAGTCTTCTCAGCAACTGCTGTAATTAATTCCGCCTTATTCATTAATAAATCCTCCTTAACTATTGCTCAACGGTCTGTTAACCTTTATGACTGTCTTACTAGCCAAATTGCGCAAGCTTATTTTCCCATTTTTACATGCTGTTGTCAACATGTTTCGTTGATTTTTATTGGAACTTCAGCGTTTGTGTGACCTTTCTCTCCAGCCTTTGCATCTGCCGCTCCCCGGGGCTGACAGTTTACCAGAGATGCAGTCTGTCGCAGAGGGCCGCAAGTTTCCTGCCGATGGAGATCTCCATCATTTCCTCCCTGCGCACCGTTCTGGTTTTGACCACCATGACCCCGTAGACCACCACGCCCACCAGGATGGACACCAGGGTGGACAGGGGGTTGCTGCCGGTCAGATGGATCAGGCCTTCATAGCATCCGAATACCGCCGCGCCCATCACAAGGGATGAGATCAGAGGCATGAACACCAGAAGCCGCACCGGAAGCCGCGCCCCGGTGAACCGGAGGACGCAGAACAGGTCCAGTGCTCCCGCGATCAGATAGGCCGCCATGGTCCCCAAGGGGGCGCCCACCACATTCACCGCCGGATTTCCCACCAGGACCCAGGTCAGGACCACCTTCACCAGAAGACCGAGGAAGAGGTTGATCACCGGCCAGATCTGCTTGCCGATCCCCTGCAGGATCCCGGTCAGGATGGTGATCAGGGCCAGGATGATGAAGCTGATGCTCAGCACCTGCAGACTGGGGGCTGCTCCGGCGGCGCTCTCCTGCTGTGTGAAGAAGAGCATGGTCAGTGTCGGTTTTGCCAGAATGCAGAGTCCCACCGCGCAGGGGAATGCGATGACCGTGGACATGCGCAGACCCAGGGCAATGGTTTCCTGCAGCTTCTCCTGATCCCGCACCTTGTTGGCCGCCGCCACCATGGGCACGATGCTCATGACGATGGCGCTCATCAGCACCTGGGGCAGGGCCACGATCGGTTCGCAAAAGCCGGTCAGGGCGCCGTACATGGACTCGGCCACATCCTTGGTGAACCCGGCATCCAGAAGACGCATATTGACCACCGTCGCATCCACCAGATTGACCAGGGGCATCAGGGTGGCGCCGATGGTGATGGGTACCGCGATGACGATGATGGCCTTCAGGATGGAGCCTGCGCTCTCCCTTTCCCCTCCGCTGCAGCTGCGGATCCGCTTCTTCAGGCCCTTGCGGGACATGAAGTAGATCACGACCATGACGGCCAGTCCGCCGATGGCCCCTGCCGACGCGCCGAAGCATCCGCCGGCGGCGCCCCGCTGCAGATCCGTATAGGAAGCGGCAAACAGGGATCCCCGCATCAGGAGGATCGCCAGCAGCAGTCCGAAGACCACCCGGAAGATCTGTTCCACCGTCTGGGACAGGGCCGTGGGCGCCATGAGCTGCTGGCCCTGGAAGTATCCGCGGTAGGACGACATGATGGGTACCAGGAACAGGGCCGGGGCTGTGGCCCGCATGGCCAGCGCCGAACCCTCCAGCCGGATGGCTGCCGCGATGGGCTCTGCGAAGAAGAAGAGCACGATGAATCCCGCGGCGCCCAGGCCGATCATCAGATACCTGGAGATCCTGAACACCCGGTCCGCCTCATCATATCTTCCGATGGCATACCGTTCCGAGACCATTCTTGAAATGGCGATGGGGATGCCGGAGGTGGATACCACCAGCAGCACCGCATAGATATAGTAGGCGGGAGAATAATATGCCATTCCCTGATCCGTGATGAAACTTGCCAGCAGGATCCGGAATGCCGCCCCGAATACTTTAACGATGATGCCTGCAGCTGCCAGAACAGCTGCACCTTTCACAAGCGATTTTTCTGTCATAGATTCCTTTCTGATTCCTTTGCCGGCACATCCTGCCGGCAGGTCCGGCTGCCGCTCTACATCAGCGGCGCCACGATCCTGAGGGCCTGTCCGGCGATCCGGGCCGGCATGCTGAAGCCGCGGCAGTTTTCCAGCGTGATCCGCTGACACTTCTTCAGCGTATCCTGGATGTCCGCCTCCACATCCGCCACCACAGGATTGTTATACATATAGGCAGCACATTCAAAGTGCAGATACAGGCTTCGGTAATCCAGATTGATGGTCCCCACCACCGCCTTGGTATCGTCGCTGGTGAACACCTTGGCGTGAACGAATCCGGGGGTATATTCATAGATCTTCACCCCGCCCCGGATCAGTTCGCTGTAGTATGTCCTGGCCAGCCAGTAGGCATACTTCTTGTCCGGGATATGGGGCAGGATGATCTTCACTTCGATGCCCCGCTGGGCCGCGAAGATCAGCGACCGGATCATGGTTTCCGTCAGGATCAGATACGGGGTCATGATGTGCACGTAATCCTGGGCCCGGTTGATGATGTCCAGATAGACCTTCTCTCCCACCACCTCCGAATCCAGAGGACTGTCTCCATAGGGAGCGATCAGGCCGCCCCGCTTCATGCCGGGATCGATCAGCTCATCGGACGCGATGATGTACTTATGGTAGGCCTCCCGCTGCTGTTCATCGATATTCCACATCTGCAGGAACATCAGTGTGAAGCTGTCCACCGCCCGGCCCTGTACCATGATCGCGGTGTCCTTCCAGTGACCGAACCTGTTTTTGCGGTTGATATACTCATCCGCCAGATTCACGCCGCCGGTAAAGGCCGTCCGGCCGTCGATCACAACGATCTTCCGGTGATCCCGGTTGTTCTGATGGGTGGACAGAAAAGGAAGCATGGGCGAAAACACTTTGCAGCGGATGCCCAGCTTCTCCAGCTCCCTGGGATAATTCAGCGGCAGCAGAGACAGGGTGCAGGTGCCGTCGTACATCAGACGCACTTCCACCCCCTGACGTGCCTTGCGGGCCAGGACCTCCAGCACCGCGTCCCACATGATCCCCTTGTCGATAATGAAAAACTCCAGAAAAATGAAATGCTCCGCCCGCTCCAGCTGGATCATCAGTTCCCGGAACTGGTCGTCACCCAGGGGGAAATACTTCACGGCGGCGTTCTCATAGGACGGATAATGGCCCTCCTCGTAAATATACTTGAAGATCCCGTACTCCTGCCGCACGTCCACCAGTTCCGTCTCCACCGTGCTCCGCGCCGGGGCCAGATAGGTCCGCTGCTCATTCAAAAGCTGGTCGATCCTGTTTGCCCGGGTCGCGGTACCCGGCTGGATCCTGGTATAAATGAACAGGGTCACGCCGAACACCGGCACCGAGGCGATGAGGATGACCCACATCAGTTTGAAATTCGTGTCGGACTGGGCATTCATGATATAGATCAGCAGCAGAACGGCCACGATACCCACCGCATAGTTGATGGCGATGACCTTCGTTCCCAGAACGATGGATCCCCCCAGCAGCAGGACGGCCTGGATCAGCAGCAGGAGAACGAACATGGTCGTTCTTCCGAACAGCAGCTTCCACAGGCCCTTCAGCCTTCTCAGCAGTTTATCCTTTCCCGACTCGTTTTTCATGATGTGTTCAGTCATCCGTAAGTTCCCAGGTCAGGACAATGGGTCCTGACACCTCGTGATTCGGCTGGGGCGGTACGGTCAGATAAGCCCTGGCTTCATACACCCCTGCGGTCCGGGCAGTGTTGCCTTCGTAACGGACGGTGGTTCCCTCCGGAAGGCCCAGATACTTAGGTTCCTTTCCGCCGCCGAACATCTTGCCGAAGAGACCGGGCTGGTCGCCCTCTGTCTGCAGCGTCACCGTACGGTTCCTGCCGGCCTTCATGGGACCGTCATAGGTCCATCTGACGCCGGAGGTGTCCAGGGGGGCCTTGCGGATCTCCCACTGGCAGGAAACCGCTTCCGGCGGATAATAGTTGTGTTCATCGTAGAGGAAGGTGGCCGTGGCTGTATACTGGCCCGCATCCACCGCGGTATTGCCCTCATAGACCGGTTCCAGTCCTTCTTCCAGCCCCATCAGTTCCACCCGCTTCTCCGTTCCGTCATAGACAAAACCTTCCGCGCCGGTCCAGGAAACCGTCGTCATATCGTACTCACGTTTGCCGATCTTCCATTCCAGCGGCGCGATCAGGGGCGGCTCATAGTTCATGGCGTCGCGCATGACCAGTCGGGCCGTAGCGGTATAATCCCCTGCCTCGATCCCGGTATTGCCTTCATAGACCGCGGACATGCCCTCCGGCAGATCCATCAGCTCCACCCGTTTCTCATACCCATCATAGGTGAACTCGAAGGCGTAGCTCCAGGAGATCCCCGAAATGTCCGGGACCGCCTTTGTGATGGTCCAGGTACAGCCCTCGATCTCGGGCGCCACATAATTTCGGCTTTCTGTGGACAGAACAGCAGAGGCATGGTAGGTCCCCGCGTCTGTCGCCACATTGTTTTCATATTCTACGGAGATATCATCCGGCAGTCCTGTCAGACCGACCACCTTCAGGGTCCCGTCATAGACCAGCTCGCCGGAGGACGCCCACATGACATCGGATACATCGATCTCCGCCTTCTCGATCTCCCACCGGTAAGGCTCCAGGGCCCCGGGCAGGAAGTTGATCTCATCCTCCGGTTCCAGTACCGCGCTGGCGATGTACTGTCCCGCGTCCACTGCCGTGTTGCCCCGGTAGGATACATTCACTCCGTCGGGCACGCCGGCCAGCCGGACAGAATGCTCTTCCCCGTTGTAGACCAGTTCGTCACTGGGCAGCCAGTAGATGCTGTCCGTACGGATCTGCGCCTTGCCCACGGACCATTCGTACTGGCAGCGGGCGGGGGCGTTGTAGTTCTTCTCATCCTTTGGTATGAACTGGGCCCCGGCAATATAATGACCCGCGTTCACCGCGGCATTGCCGTCGTAAACCACCTCCAGCATATCCGGCACATCCTTCAGGATGACCCTGTGAGTCGTCCCGTCATACACGAAGGTCTCGCAGCCGGACCAGGAAACGCCGCTGACATCGATGTCGGCCCGGGCGATCTGCCATGTGAACCCTGCCATCTGCGGCGGGTTGAAATTATCTTCATCGTAAGGGGTCAGGACCGCTTCCGCCCGATAGGTACCTGCATCCACTGCCGCGGCGCCGCTGTAAGCCACGCGGACACTGTCCGGCAGTCCTGCCAGGAAGACCTGCTTTTCCATTCCATCGTAGACGAAATCCCCGGGACAGATCCATCTGGCGTCGCTGACATCGATGTCAGCCTTGTCGATCTTCCAGACCTTGCCCAGGATCTTCGTGTCATGGAAGTTCCCGTCTTCCGGCGCCGTCAGGACGGCCTCCGCCCGGTACTCCCCGGCTTCGCTGGCCACATTGCCCGTATACCGGGCCTCCACGCCCGCCGGCAGTCCCTCCAGGAGCACTTCCTTCTCGCTGCCGTCATAGACGAAGGGCGCGCTGTAGTCCCAGCGGATCCCCGAAAGATCGATGCCGGAGGAAGCCACTTCCCAGGTCACCTCTTCCGGTTCCGGGGCCACGAAATTATCCGTGTCATCCACAGTGAACACCGCTCTGGCGCGGTAGGTCCCCGCGTCCGCCGCTTCATTTCCTTCATAGGAAACATGCACGCCCGCCGGCAGTCCGCTGATCCCGACGGACTTCATGCCGCCGTCAAAGACCCGCTTCTGGTCCGTAGTCCAATGGAATCCGGAAATGTCGAATACCGCTTTGCGGATATCCCAGGACAGCTCCGCCGGCTCCGGTGTATTGTAGTTGTCCGGATCTGCGGGTGTGATCAGGGCCCGTGTGACATGGGTCCCCGCCGCAACTGCCGACGGTTCCTCGTATTCCACCCGCGCGTTGTCCGGAAGACCGGTCACGCTGACCTGATGCGGCCTGCCATCGTAGGTGAAGGGGCTTTCATAGTCCCATCCCAGATTCTGCAGCTTCAGATTTGCCTTCAGGATGGTCCACCGGCAGTCCGGGATCTGCGGCGGATTATAGTTCAGCTCGTCATAGACTGCTTCCGCGTGGGCAGTATATGTGCCCGCATTCACAGCCTGTTCCCCGGTATAGTTGATCTGCGAGATCTCTTCCGGCACGTCCCGGAGCGCCACGCTCTTGCAGGCGCCGTTGTAAACATAGGGGCTGCTGTAGTTCCACCGCATCCCTGATGTGTCGATATCCGCCTTGAGGATCCGCCAGCTTTTGCTGATCGGGTCCATCTGGTTGTAGTTGTTCAGGTCGTCCACGCAGAACTCCGCCCGTACCGTGTACTCGCCGGCCTCCGTGGCGGTGTCGCCCTCGTAGAGCACGCTGACGCCCGCAGGCACCCCTTCCAGGGCAATGTGTCTGGGGGTTCCGTCATAGACCGGACTGTCATCGGTCCACCGCATCTCCGCCACATCATGGTCCGCCTTGCGGATCTCCCAGGGGAAGGATACGGGTTCCGGGATCTCATAGTTCACCGGATCATCCAGCACAAAGGCTGCCCGGGCCGTATATACGCCCGCGTCCACAGCCTGGTTGCCCGTATATTCTGCCCGCACGCCCTCCGGCAGTCCGCTGAGCTCCACCTTCTTGGGGGAGCCGTCGTAGATAAAGGCATCCGGACCTTCCCAGTGAACGTTGCTCATATCATGGGTGGTCTTGAGGATCTGCCAGCGGCAGGGTCTGACCGCGTCCGGGTGATCGTAATTGTCGATATCATAATCCAGTCCGGCGGTGGCGAAGTAGGTCCCCGCGTTCACCGCGTCCGCCCCGGAATAATAGGGCACGGTCCCCTCGGGCAGGCCCTCCAAGCGGACGCACTTCGGCTCTCCGTCATAGGTGAAGGCTTCCATGTATGTCCAGTTCAGATCGGACATCTGGTAGCTGCCTTTATTGATGGTCCAGCGCAGTTCCGGAATGGGATCGGGCTGTTCGTAATTCTCTTCGTCATACTGGAGGATGGCCGATGCGGTATAAGTCCCCACATTGGTGGCGGCCGCTCCGGCGCAGACCGCGGTCACGCCCTCCGGCAGACCTTCCAGACGGACCTGCTTTTCCTGTCCGTCGTAGTTCAGATCATCAGGAAGGATCCATTCCGCGCCGCTGACGTCAAAGCGCGCCTTCCGGATGCTGATGGGCTTCTCTTCGGAGATCGATGTGCCCACATGGTTCTTTGCAATATAACGGATCCGCGCGCCTGTGCGTGATACGGGCAGCGGAGTATCATTCGCGAAGTCTGTCCAGTCGCTGTCATTGACATCGCTGATCTGGACCTGCACAGAAAGGTCTTTTCCGTGCCGCGTGTCGATCAGGGGCTCCCGGAGCTCCAGCAGCTCTCCGTAGGTGATCTCCGGAATATCATAGACTTCCCGGAAGACCGGTGTTCCGGCCCAGATGGCGTACAGGGTCATGTCCGCGTTCACATGGAACAGCTGTCCCGGCATCAGGCGTCTGCCGCTGCCGTCCCGGATGGTGTTCCACTCCAGGAATTCCCGGTCTGCCGGAGGCTCGAACAGATCCCGCTTCACCCGAAGCTCCGTACCTGCCTTGCAGACAATGGGACCCGCATCCTCTTCGGACAGGTCCGCCGGTACATGGCCCTCGCCCGCGTCATAGCGCACGGTGAAATCTGTGTCCGCGATATAAAGGATCCCGTCTCTGGATGTCCGCCAGTCGGAGATCATAGCCTCCGGATCATCCGCCTCCGCGGACGCTGCCGGTACGCTCTCCGGCATGGGGATCAGGGTCCGGTCCGAACTGCCCATGGAGAAGTTCTTTCCCGGGACCACCGCCCGCAGGCCGTCGCATCCGAAAAAGATATCATCGGCCATCTTCAGGGAGCTGTTGTCGATCCCGGAGAAATCCACGGTCTTCAGGTTCCTGCAGTACATGAACATTCTTGACATGTCCATGACGGAGGATGTGTTGATGCCGCCGAACTCCACGTGTTCCAGAGACGCGCAGGAGAGGAACATGCAGCTCATATCCACCACATGACTGGTGTCCAGCATGGACAGATCTACACTGCGCAGTTTGCTGCAGCCGCAGAAGAGCCAGCTCATATCCACCGTCTTCGAAGTGTCCAGACCTGTGAGGTCCACTTCCTCCAGCTGCGTGCAGTTCATAAACGAACCGATCAGGCTGACCACACCGCTGACCGTTCCATCGATGGATACGCTGCGGATTTTGTCGCTATACTCATTCCAAGGAGATTTTCCGTCCGCGGAAACACTCTCCGCCAGACCTCCGCTGATGACAAGTCTTCCTTCATCAGAGATCGTCCAATCACAGTTTCCCCAGTTTCCAGTGGCAATCACGCTGCTACCTCCTACTGTTTTTGCAAAAAACTACAAACACTTCTTTATTATCTCACAATAAAGAAGTGCTTACAAGCAAAACGAGCGTTTTTGTAGTCTCCCTAACCCTCCAGATAGGTGATATACGGGAGATTCCGGTACTTCTGATTGAAATCCAGACCGTAGCCGACGATGAACAGATCGTCCACTGTGAAGCCGATATAGTCCACGTGGATGTCCACCCGGCGGCCGTCGGGTTTGTCCAGCAGGGTACAGATCCTGACTTCTTTCGCCCCACGGCTGGTAAAGTATCCCTTCAGATAATTCAGGGTCACACCGCTGTCCACGATGTCCTCCACCACGATCACGATCTTTCCGTCGATGTCCGTATCCAGGTCCTTGTTGATCTTGACCACACCGGAGGTCTTGGTGGCCGCGCCATAGCTGCTGACCGCCATGAAGTCAATGGTCATGTCCAGTTCCACGTTCTTCATCAGATCGGCCATCCAGAGCACGGCGCCCCGGAGGATACCCACCATGACGATCTCTTCGCCCTGAAAATCCTCCGTGATCTGCTGTCCGATCTCCTTTGCCTTGCGGAGGATCTCCTCCTGGGTGATCATTACTGTCCCGATGGTGTTCTCGTGCATGTCATTCCTCCTCCTTTGGCGATGTTCCGGCATCGTCCGCCGTATCCTTCTCCGCGTCGTCCTCCACATCGAACTCCACGTCATCGACAATGTCTTTTTTGCGGTATTTTTTTGAAAGATCCGTGGGTTTTTCCCCGAGCCAGTACTTGTCCAGTTCGCTGGACAGATACCACAGGATCAGCAGCCAGACGATGATGTCATCGATGAAGCCGAAGGGAAAAATGATCGGCGGGATGATGTCGATGGGCAAAAACAGGTAGATGATACCCGCAATGATGATGGCTTTCTTTCGCCGGGGCACGGCTTTATCAGCCATCATGAACCGTATGGCCTTGATCCGTTTGATCAATACTCTGAAACCCAGAAACTGCATTGGATTCCTCCGATCATTCCATTCATCAAAGACAGAGCCGCATCACAGGAACTGCTCCATTTCCTCCAGCAGGACGTCAGCGCCGGTACGTTTCAGCGCGGACACCGGGACCACGGGGGTCTCGGGTGCCAGCTGCAGGGTCTCCCGGATCATCCTGATCTGTTTCTGCATCTGATTCCGGGAGATCTTGTCCGCCTTGGTGGCGACAACGATCCCATCCAGGCCGTAGTGGCACAGATACTCATGCATGGTCCTGTCCTGGGCGGAGGGCGCGTGGCGGATGTCCACCAGCTGCACCACGGTCACCAGTTCCTCCCGGCCGCTGAGATACTGTTCCATCATTTTCCCCCAGCTTTCGGAAATGCTTTTGGAAACCTTGGCATAGCCGTAGCCCGGAAGGTCCACGATGCGGAAGGCGCCGTTCACCAGATAAAAATTGATGGTCCTGGTCTTCCCGGGACTGCCGCTGACCCGGGCCAGTTTTTTCCGCCCGGTCAGCAGATTCAGCAGGGATGACTTTCCCACATTGGAACGGCCGACGAAGGCGATCTCCTTCATGCCTCCCTCCGGATACTGATCCGGACGGACCGCCACCCGCTCCAGTTCTGACTGATTGATCTTCATATAAATGGTCCTGCTTTCCTACTGCCTCAGTTTTTGACCAGTACCTGCTTCAGGGCGTCTTTGGCGCTCTTCAGCAGGACAAATTCCATGTCATCCCGCACCACCTGCGGGATTTCCTGCAGATCCACTTCATTCTCCGCCGGCAGCAGGACCTTGCGGATCCCTGCCCTGTGGGCCGCCATGACCTTTTCCCGGATGCCGCCCACCGGAAGCACATTGCCCCGCAGGGTGATCTCGCCGGTCATGGCGATATCCTTGCGGGCCGGCACGCCGGTCAGTGTGGAGACCAGCGCGGTGCACATGGTCACGCCCGCTGACGGACCGTCCTTGGGGATGGCCCCTTCCGGAATGTGGATGTGGATATCGTATTTCTTATAGAAGTCCTCTTCGATGGACAGTTCCTTTGCGATGGAGCGGATGTAGCTCAGCCCCGTTCTCGCGGATTCCTGCATCACATCCCCCATCTGTCCGGTCAGAGACAGCTTGCCGCTGCCGGGGACCGCTACGGTTTCGATAAAGAGGGTATCTCCCCCCACGATGGTCCAGGCCAGGCCTGTGGTCACGCCCACTTCCTTTTTCCCGCGGATGATATCGAAACGGAATCTCTTCTTGCCCAGGAGCTCCTCCACCTTCTTTGCTGACACGCTGACCTTGGTGGTCTCTCCGGCCACGTATTTCCTGGCGACCTTGCGGCAGATGGTTCCGATCTCCCGTTCCAGATTCCGGACGCCGGATTCCCGGGTGTAATAGTTGATGATGGTCCGAAGTCCCGCTTCCGTGAACGAGATGTTCTTCTTCTGCAGGCCGTTCTCCCTGATCTGCTTCGGCACCAGATACTGTCTGGCGATCTGAAGCTTGTCCTCCTCCGTATAGCCGGTGACCTGAATGACCTCCATCCGGTCCAGCAGAGGCCGGGGAATGGTCTCCGTCGTGTTGGCCGTGGTGATGAACATGACCTTGGAGAGATCAAAGGGCACCTCCAGGTAATGATCGGTGAATTCCTTGTTCTGCTCCGGATCCAGCACCTCCAGCAGGGCGGACGCCGGGTCTCCCTTGTAGTCGGCGCCGATCTTATCCACTTCATCAAAGAGGAAGACCGGGTTGGATGTGCCGCTGTCCTTGATGGCGCTGATGATGCGTCCGGGGATGGCTCCGATGTAGGTCCTTCTGTGTCCGCGGATCTCCGCTTCATCCCGCACGCCGCCCAGGGACATGCGGACGAACTCTCTGCCGATGGATCTTGCCACACTTCTGGCGATGGAGGTCTTGCCCGTTCCCGGCGGGCCCACCAGACAGAGGATGGGGCCCTTCAGACCTTCCGAAAGACGCATGACTGCCAGATACTCCAGCACACGCTCCTTCACCTTCTCCAGGCCATAGTGGTCTTCATTGAGGATCTCTTCGGCTTTATTGATATCGATGTTGTCTTCGCTGTATTTGTTCCAGGGCAGTTCCAGAATGGTCTCGATGTAGTTCCGGCTGACCGTGGCCTCCGCGGAAGAAGGCTGCATCTTTGAGAAGCGGCTGATCTCCTTGAGGACCTTTTCTTTGGTCTTCTCTTCCAGCTCCAGTCCCTCCAGCTTCTCCATGTAGCCGGCCACTTCATCTTCGATATCCTCTGCTACGCCCAGTTCCTCCTGGATGGCCCGCATCTGCTCCCGCAGGTAGTATTCCCTCTGATTCTGATTGATCTGGGACTTCACCTTGGTGGAAATGTCCTGCTCGATCTTCAGGATCTCGATCTCCTTCAGCAGGATCCCGTTCAGCTTCTCAAGACGCTCGTTGGGGTCCAGGGTCTCCAGCAGGGTCTGCTTGTCCTCCAGACGGACCTCGATGTGGGAGGCGATGGAATCCGCCATCTGCCCTGCTTCCTCGATGGTGACCACCGAGGCGAATACCTCAGGAGACAGATTCTGATTGAGATTGATGTATTCATCAAAGCTGCCGAGAACGGTCCGCATCAGCGCTTCTGTGGCGGGATCTGTGGCCAGGGATTCCGGAATGGAAAGGGGCCGGATCCTGCACTGGAAATAGGGCACCTCAAACTGCACCTCTTCGATCTGCCCTCTGCAGATCCCCTCCACCAGGACGCGGATGGAATCTCCGGGCAGGCGGAGCATCTGCTTGATCCTGCCGATGGTCCCCAGGTGATAGAAATCCTCGGGTGTGGGCAGATCTGTATTCTCGTCCTTCTGGGAGGCGAGGAATACGTATTGATTGTTCACCATCGCCTTCTCCAGAGCATTGATGGATTTTTCTCTGCCGATATCAAAATGCAGGACCATGCTGGGAAAGACCGACAGACCCCGCAGCGGGATCATCGGAAGATCGATGGTCTCTTTTTCAAAAATCAGGTTGTCTTTTTCTTCCATGTTCTGTCTCCATTAAGGTTTTTCCGAAAAAAAGGCAAGGCGGCATCCCATGCCGCCGATATTCTACGATGCTGTTTCCTCCGGCCGGGGCGCCTCCAGGGCCTCCGTGTCCGGTTTTGTGATCTGTTCCTCCCGCAGGATCAGCTCCGGATCCTGCTCCTTCTCCACCGTTTCTCTGGTGATCCGGCATCCGATCACATCGGTTCTGGAAGGAAGTTCGAACATGATATTGGTCATGATCCTTTCCATGATCCCTCTGAGTCCCCGGGCTCCGGTCTTGCGGGCCAGCGCTTTTTCAGCGATGGCTTCGATGGCGTCGTCCGTCAGGGTCAGATCCACATGGTCCATGGCCAGAAGTTTCCTGTACTGTTTGACCAGGGCGTTCTTCGGCTTGGTCAGGATATCCATCAGAGCTTCCCTGGAGAGTTCCTCCAGGGTCACCAGGACCGGAAGTCTTCCGATGATCTCGGGGATCAGTCCGTACTTCAGCAGGTCCTCCGGCTGCGCGTGCTGCAGCAGCTCTTTTGTTTCGATTTTATTGCTCTCCACATTGGAGTTGAATCCGATCACCTTCTCGCCGATCCTCTTCTGGATCACCTTTTCGATCCCGCCGAAAGCGCCGCCGCAGATGAACAGCACATTGGTGGTATCAAAAGGAATGAAGTCCTGGTGGGGATGCTTGCGTCCGCCCTGAGGCGGTACATTGGCAACGGTGCCTTCGATGATCTTCAGCAGAGCCTGCTGGACACCCTCTCCGCTGACGTC
>ODAI010512066.1_pt1 | contig 13126 bp, 11 predicted proteins | sample 1539321 | NCBI WGS metagenome assembly ODAI01 (sample SAMN02144231, study PRJEB22623) | gut metagenome | biome: sheep rumen | host: Ovis aries | place: New Zealand | reverse complement strand
TTGAGTTCAGCAACAGTTGCAAAGCCTCCCAGGAAGGCAAATGAAGAGCCGAGGAAGGCGGGCACCCTCCATTTGGCAAAGAAATGGAACAGGAGCGTTCCGATTCCTGCGAAGAACAGTGTCACCTGGATGGAAAGCCCCTCTCCGTGGAAATAGCTGTTTACCAGAATCGGTACCAGGATGGTGGCACCGAACATCGCGAACAGATGCTGGATGCCCAGAATAGCCATCTTTCCGTATCCGAGTTTTGTAGCATCATAAATTGGCTGACTGGAATTCATACTTTGAATGCACTTCCTTTCATGATGGATAAATAGTTCTTCTGACTTTGTGCAGCCTCATTGCGATAAGGCTTAAAACATGATATCACCTCATACACAATCGTCAAGTTGAAAAACGCACTAAAATAATGGAAAAACACACATAAAATCAGAAGTTTTATGCAGATATCCTATACTGGTATCACTTTTTTAAATCATTGAAAACCCGATCACGCTTGCGGTCATCATGATCACGCCGGCCAGAAGGACTCCGAGCATAACTGCTATGATCGTAGGTACAAAGTCCATGTCAAGGATACTTGCCGCAAGGGTTCCTGTCCATGCGCCGGTTCCGGGAAGAGGGATCCCGACGAACAGAAGAAGGGCGATAAACGTGCCTCGTCCCGCCTTTTCCGTGAGTTTCCTGCCTCCCTTGCGTCCTTTTTCAAGGCAAAAGGTAAAAAACTTCCCGGTCAGGGGCTTATCGGCGCCCCATTCCAGCACCTTTCTGGCAAACAGATAAATGAAAGGAACGGGGATCATATTTCCGATGATACACACGATATAGGAGGTGACAATGGGCAGCCCCATGCCCTGCGCAATCGGGATCGCGCCTCGAAGCTCGATCAGGGGAATCATGGAGACAAGAAATGGAATAAGATATTGTTTCATACACAAAACTCTTTCTTTATTTAATTGGCTATGAATTGTTTTTTATTAAGCACATCCCCAAAAGACGGGGTCTTCAGGACCACGCCGCATGCCGGAACACCTTGTGCGCAGGCATCGTCAATGAGAAATTTGTGAAGACGATTTCTCGTTGACATCAGGGGATGTTTGTGCTCCGGCACAAACATCCGGAGCGAACAATCCTGCATCAGCAGGATTGTTCGCTCTTGGGTCTTCCTGAAATCCTACAGATAATAACAGAAAGCCGCTATGACTGCAAGCAACGGTTTGTATCCTTTTTTGTTCCTTTTTTGTTCCTTTGCTTCTTCTGCCTGCAAGAAAACAGGCAGAAAAAACCTTTCCGCCTGCTTTCTGATCGACCGTATTGTTTTGAATGATATGCTTTGAAACGATTGTATTAATCTTATTATCCTGAATCTGATGATTCTGATGGAACTTCAGGCAAAAGACAAGTGACTGCATCCGGGCATGGTCCGGGCATCACTCAGCAGAAGCGGCCTTGTCGGTAGTTTCTGCTTCAGCAGCCTTCTTTTTGTCTTCGAGAATCTTCTTTGCGCTGACCAGCTTGACGCAGAGCGAGAACAGCTTGGCAGCGGTCTTCAGGTCTTCGAGCGGCGGATAGGACGGGGCAATACGGATATTTGTATCAAAAGGATCGCGTCCATAGGGCCATGTCGCTCCGGCCTTGGTCATCATGACACCGGCCTTTTTGCACTTGGCTACCACCGCCTTGGCACAGCCGGGAAGTGTATCGAAGCTGATAAAATATCCGCCCTTGGGATTGGTCCATGTGCCGATGTTCAGTTCACCCAGGTTTTTCTCCAGGATTTCCTCGACAGCCTCAAACTTGGGGCGAAGGATCGCTGCGTGCTTCTGCATATGCTCCACCATGCCGGCAATATCACCGAAGAAACGGACATGGCGAAGCTGGTTCACCTTATCGTGGCCGATGGTCTGGATCGAGAGCTGCTTGCGGATATCCTCCAGATTGTTGGAGGAGGTGGCAAGAGCGGAAATGCCGCTGCCGGGGAAAGTAATCTTGGAGGTTGAGGCAAATTTATAGACCATATCCGGATTACCGACGCGCTTGCACTCCGCCAGGATCTCGATCAGATAGTCCTGATCAAGATCATACAGATGATGGATGCCGTAGGCATTATCCCAGAAAATACGGAAATCCTGGGCCGCCGGCTTCAGCCTTGCAAAACGGCGGACAGTCTCATCGCTGTAGGAATAACCGGTCGGGTTGGCATATTTGGGAACACACCAGATACCCTTGATAGACTCGTCAGAAGAGACAAGCCTTTCCACCATATCCATATCCGGTCCGGTAGGGCTCATGGGAACCGGGATCATTCCGATGCCGAAGTACTCGGTGATCGCGAAATGCCTGTCATATCCGGGCACAGGGCAGAGGAAATTCACTCTGTCCAGCTTACACCAGGGAGTACTTCCCATGATACCGTGGGTCATGGCACGGGAAACGGTATCAAACATGACATTCAGCGAGGAATTTCCGTAAATCAGGATATTATCAGGACGGTTCTCCATCATATCCCCGATCAGATCCTTACACTCCTCTATACCGTCGAGGACGCCGTAATTCCGGCAGTCCGTTCCATCTTCACAGAACAAATCCGCATCCGAATTCAAAACATCCATGAGTCCCATAGACAGATCAAGCTGCGCCTGGCTGGGCTTTCCTCTGGACATGTTCAGATTGAGGTCCATGTTCTGGTATTTCCTGTACTCTTTTCGCAGATCTGCATACTCTGCGGAAAGCTCTTCTATCGTCATTTCTGCATAAGGTTTCAAATAGCCGTCCTCCTACAATAGAATCGTTGATTAAGCCGGTCTCAGAACTGTCACGAGCAGGGTTTCTGCCGGCTGTCACAATTCCTCTCTGCCTGCAAAATCCAGGTCAATCCCAAAATCGGGTTATAAGTTTCTCCATATTATTGCAAATTCATTCATGAATTGTCAAGCAAAATGTATTCCGGAATCATTGTATACACGTATTAGAAATTTCAAACACTTGCACGCTTATCCCTCTATTGAAGTTACAGGTATTGCGGGATGAAAAATGAGGAAGAGGCGATCCTGCCGCCCTCTGCCTTCCCGCAGGCTGCCGTTCGCCGTCAGGCGAAAGATACCCTATGGCAGCCAGCGATTAAAAAAAGTCTCGCTTGCGAGACTCTCGCGCCGGGCGCGGCCGCCTCAGCGACATAATTCCCTGCGCGCAAGTGTTGCATCCAACACACCTTCGGTGTGTCGGAGGGTTTTTAACTCATAGGAAATCGGAATTTCCTATGAGTTAAAAAACGGGATTATCGTCATCTTCTTTGAGACGATAACCCCGATTGTCTGACAGCAGACCGACATATAACAGATTATTTGAGTACTGTTGAAAAATAGGGAATCACAATCTTTGTCCCTGCGTGAAGATCCGGAACCTGACCTCTTTGGTAAGGAAGGCTGTTGATCTCGCAGATCTCACAAACATAATCGTCCGCAGTCTTGTATTCACTGCTATCGCAGTAGCGGAAGACTATATCGGACAGGTCCTCTCCGTAACCGATGGTCACAGTCGTATAATATTTGTAGTTCGGTTCTTTTTCACGGCTGGAGGCTCTGGTCATCATCTGAAAACCGGCAAGCATTCCGGCAAAGATCACCACGAGAATCAGCGTGCGAACAGCAATTGCTGACTTTCCGGACGATTTTCCTGAAGATCTTTGTCTGTTCCTTCTATCATTGTTTCTTCCATCAGTGTTTCTTCCATCAGTGTTTCTTCTATCAGCAGACTCGGCAGTCTTTGCCTTCCTCGGCACAGCCCTGCCCTCAGCGGATGTCCTCACCGTTCTTTGCTCTGTACGGCTGTCTGCATCCGGACCGGCAGACACCTGCCTGGAGCCAGTGTACTTCCCTGCCGCTATTCTCTCCCCCTTCTGGCGGGAGATTGTGATATATTTCTGCTGCATCCGGCTCTCTCTTCCATAAATACTGCAAAAGCCCGTATGCTCATTCTGTACACATGCCATCACACTGATACCGTTCATATCATCCACCTGCTCGAACTATTGTTTGGTACAGGTTTATTATATCGAACATGCATTTGACTGTCAATAAAAGCCGAACATATTTTCTGAATAAATGTTCGGAATATATGTTTGCTTTTTCGATCTGTAATGGTGTATACTATTCTGTAAGCAGAGATGAAGCTGATACCGGACGGACCGGCACATTACCAAAAAGATTGCAGGAGGAAAGCAGCATGGCGAACAGAAAAATCAACGGCAGGGCACTCACTGACAAGCAGCAGAGAATCCTTGACTACATCAAAGATGAGATCCTGAAGAAAGGCTATCCGCCCACGGTGAGGGAAATCTGCGAGACCGTCGGACTTCGTTCCACCTCCTCAGTACACGCTCATCTCGCAACACTGGAGAAGAACGGCTATATCCGGCGTGATCCCACTAAGCCCCGCGCGATCGAGATCTGCGACGACAGTTTTCAGATCGTACGCACAGAGATGACCTCTATCCCCGAAGTCGGAGATGTTGCGGCGGGACTTCCTATCCTTGCCCAGGAAAACATCATGAGCTATTTCCCTGTTCCCTCCGAGCTCATTCCCTCCGGTGAATCTTTCATTCTCAGAGTCCGCGGCGACTCCATGATCAATGCCGGCATCTTTGACGGCGACCGCATCTTCGTCAACTCCTGCAATACTGCCCGCAACGGAGATATCATTGTCGCCCTGGTCGATGATTCCGCGACTGTCAAGACTTTCTACAAGGAGAAGGATCACATCCGTCTGCAGCCCGAAAATGACAGCATGGATCCCATCATTGTCGATGACTGCCAGATCCTCGGCAAAGTTTTCGGTGTCTTCCGTCTTATGCGGTAAAACGAACTTTCAGCAGTATTATTCCGCAGTATTTATTTCAGGCAGTATTTCACTGCAATATTTGTTTCAGGCAGTATTTCACTGCAATATTTATTTTCGGCAGTATTTCCCGGCAATATTTGTTTTAGGCAATACGCTGCTTTCATATAATCATTTTCACGAATCGCAGGCAAAATCCCCGGGTGGAATCAATCACTGATTCCCTCCGGGGATTTCCTATGCGCGAAGCGTCTGCCCTGATGGCAGCACGGCCTGTTGAAAAGCGCGCATCCGATTGGTTGTATATTCCAGGCTCACCCGCGAGTGCCTGCTCCCGCAGATGATTATGGCTGGTATGTAAAGTTACGAGATATCCACATCTGACGTGATCTGCAGGGTATAGTCCGGATACAGCTCATTGATTTCTTTTTGGATAATGGCGCGCCCTTCATCGGGTTCGATATCAAAGCTGAAGACGACATCAAAGCGCATAAGGTGTTTCTTTGTATCCGCGTGGAAGGCATGTACCTGCAAAGCCCAGTCATGCTCCATGACAGTCTCCATGACTTTGTTGCGGATCTTCGCCGCTTCATCATCTTTGGTATTATAGGAATAGACCCCGACCCCGGTGAGGATAACGCCTGTTCCGGCATAGATCTTTCTCTGGAGCCGACGGGTGATCATATCGACATCTTCTACAGTCATTGTGTCAGGAAGTTCGATATGGACCGACGCGTAATCGCGCTCGGGTCCGTAGTTATTGATAAAAAGATCATAGGCCCCGCGCACATCAGGCTCATCGTTGATCAGCCTTTTGATCTCACGTACCATTTCCTCGTCCGCGCGTTTCCCGATGAGATCATCCAGTGTCTCCATCATCATCTCAACGCCCGACTTGATAATAAAGATCGAGATTGCGACACCGACAAAGGCTTCCAGAGAAATGCCCGTCACCTTGAACAAAACGGCACAGGCCAGAACCGAGAAGGAAAGAATCGCATCAAAGGAAGCGTCGGCGCCTGAGGCTTCCAGGGCGCCCGAGCCTGCCTCTCTGCCTTTTTTGATAAAATATTTACCCAGCAGGATCTTGACAACGACAGCCACTGCGATGATCAGCAGGGAGACAATCGAATAGTCGGGTGTCTCCGGCGCAATGATTTTTTTGACCGATTCCACTGCGGAAGTGATACCGGCATAAAGTACAAGAGCGGCTACGATCATGGCACTGAGATATTCGGTCCTTCCATGGCCGAGCGGATGCTTTTTATCCGGCCTGCGGTTGGCGAGTTTTGCGCCGATGATCGTGATCACGGAGGAAAGGGCATCGGATAAGTTGTTGACTGCGTCAAGTGTGACCGCGATGGAATGTGATAAAATTCCGATTGCCGCTTTGAAAGCAGCCAGAAAGACATTAGCCACGATTCCGATAATACTGGTGCGGACAATGATCTGGTCTCTGCTTCTGACAGCCTGATCCAGTCCTTCCGATGTTTGTTCCTGGTTTCTCATTTTCAAATTCCTTCCTTCAAGCACATGCGGGTGCCGCTCCTGCAGGCTGCATCCGCCGGGATTTACTGTGAACTTAACTTCTGTTATTTACCGGGGCAGAGCAAGCAATATGAACTGCTGTGCAGTTCATATTCGCCCTCTTCCCCCGGCCGGCCTGTGTCCTCCGTAAGGCGGGAAAATACATTATACGTGCCCTGCTATACAAAAAACAGGGATTTCCGATTAGAGAAATCCCCGCGGTTTTACTCACTATCTATTTACTGCACTATTCGAAATACCGATAAAAATAAATGCCGGTAAAAATAATGCCGATAAAAAAATATATGCAGTCATCGGGCAAAAACGGTTATTCCGCATCAAAGCTGGTCGGGATTGATCTGAGTGCCGTCTTTCCATATGCGCTCAAGATCATAGAACAGACGGTTCTGGGCATCGAAAATGTGAATGATCACATCTCCGAAATCCAGAAGGACCCAGTTTCCTGCCTGATAGCCTTCAATCTGTTTGGGAACTGCGCCTGCCCGGCCCATACGCTGTTCAACTTCGTCGGCCATGGCCTGTACCTGCACGCGGTTGTTGCCGCTGGCAATGATAAAATAATCTGCGAGAACAGAAACATCGCCGATGTCGATGACACGCACATCCTCTGCTTTCTTATCTTCCAGAGCGGTGATGGCGAGACGCGCAAGCTCAGCGGAGCGCTCCTTTCCCTCTTTCTTCTCGTTTTCGGGAATCATGCTCTTTTCATTGATATCAGTCATAAATGTTCTTCTCCTCATCTAGCCGTTTATAGTACTCATAGGTCTTCTGTGTCATTGGATCCACAGTATTACCGGTGGAATTGAGATATACAAGTGTATCGTACAGGATCTTTAAAAGAGCTTCATCGATATCGGCAAAAGCCATCTGCCGGATCAGGGGAAGATTTTTCGCCGTAAACCTGCCGGGTTCAATGTAATCCGCAACGAAAATAATTTTCTCGAGAAGACTCATTCCCGGACGCCCGGTCGTATGATAGCGGATCGCATTCAGCATATCCGGGTCCGTGATACCGTATTTCTCCGCCGCAAGGACACTTCCGGCCTTGGAGTGCAGCAAAGACCCGCTGTTCTTTTCGAAAGACGAGACCTCGAGGCCTGCTTTCTCACACAGACGCTGCATTTTCCTGACATCAATACACTTGGCACAGTCATGCAAAAGACCCGCCGTCTCCGCTTTTTCAATATCCGCCCCGTAGCACATGGCAAGGGAAGCCGCTGTGCCTGCGACTGCAAGCGTATGAACAAATCTTTTATAATTCAATTCCTGCTCAAGTGTTCTGATCAGGTCGATCCTGGAAATCTTCTTCCCCTGTTCCTGCTCCTTTTTGACTGAATCTCCTTTTGCCTTCGAGCCGGTTCAAAAAGGCAGTGATCCTACTGCCGCATATAGCCCGGCATTCAGGTACGAACAGGTTCACCTGTATATCCCTGATTCCATTATATACCTTTCTACGCGTTCAGGCACGAGGTAATGTATAGTTCTTCCATTTTTTACCCTGTTTCGTATATCCGTTGATGAAATACCAATAGCAGGAATCTCAAGTGTGTGGATATCCGCCCCGTACTCTTCCTTCAGATGCCTGACTTCCGCCAGAAACTCCTCTGTGGGGATCCCGTCCTCACGTAGAGCCGCCAGAAGGGTACAGTCCGCGAAGATGGATTCGGGATTTCTCCAGGTCAGAATGTCCCGGATGGAATCCGCGCCGACTATGAAATAGTAATGGTTTTGGGGATTCTGCACCCTGAGTTCCCTCAGGGTGTCGCAGGTATAGGTATTGCCCTGCCGATGAATTTCAAAATCGGAAGGGGTGAAATGCGGATTGTCCGCGGCTGCCTCGCAGACCATCTCATAGCGGACCTCAGGAGGGAGCACCTTCTGTGCCCGTTTGTCCTTAAAATAGGAATGACCCGAGGGCATGAGCAGCACCTCGTCAAGACCGAAAGCATCATAAGCAGCCTCGGCAATGATCAGGTGTGCCGTGTGGATGGGATCAAAGGTTCCGCCGAGAATCCCTACCTTTTTACCGGTAAAACACTTTCCTTCATCAGTGTTTCCGGTGTGATCAGTTTTGATCCGGTCTGGATTGATCTGATCTGAAGTGTTCTGATCAGAATTAATCTGATCTGAAGTGATTTGATCTTTATAGTTTTGATCTGTTTTCATCAGGTCCTTCTCCCTATGGTCTTTCATGGTCTTTCATCATCTGCCCGGCCATGTTCAGCCGCCCATTCCTGCCTTAGCCGGTATTTCAGGCTTTTCTTAAGGATATGCCGGATAAAAGGCATCTTCACAGCGCGCAAGGAGCACAAGACTTGCACGCATCCAGTATTCTTTTCAGCCTCACTCCACAGAGGAAGCTTTCTTTTTGGGCAGTACGATCACAGGCTTGTCCTTGAAGGGCTTGTAGAGAATAAATTTCCGCCCGATCACGGTGACAAGTTCAGAGCGGGAGCGCTCTGCCAGCATCTCTGCGCAGCCCCGCACATCTTCGAGCACGTTCTTCTGGACAGCGCCCTTGACAAGTTCGTGGGTGTTAAAGGCCTCCTCGGCCGATCTGACGACTTCGGGCGTCACACCGTTCATACCGACCTGCACGATCGGGTCCAGGGAATTGGACAGTCCGATCAGGTGGGCCCTCTGTTTACTTGTAAGCATATAGAATTCCTCCAAAAAAGATTATATCAGTCAAAAAACTCGAATCCGTGGCCGTAGAGACGGACAGTGTCGCCTTCTTTACAGCCAAGCCGCTTGAGCTCGTCGATGATTCCGTTGTCCACCAGGAACTTCTGGAAGAAGACAAAACCCTTTTCGGTCTCGAGATTGGTGTAGCCCAGCATGCGCTCGATCCGGGGGCCTTCCACCAGATATTCTTTCGTTTTGGCGTCGTAAGTGACGGTATAAGGCTCGGATTCCTCTGCCAGTTCGACCTCGGGATCGTACTCCTGCTCGTAAGTGATCAGCTCAGAGGGCATCTGCTCAAGGACACTGCTGCAGTGATACAGGAGCTCTTTTACGCCCTGGCCGGTCGCGGCAGAAATCGGGAAAACTTCGATGCCCAGAGGTTCACAGTAGGCGCGGATCTCCTCGATGGGATCCTTGTCACCCTCTTCCCTGTATTCCTCTCCGGGAATCAGGTCGCACTTGTTGGCGGCGACGATCTGTCTGCGGGAGGAAAGGTCGATCTTATAGCGGGCGAGCTCGCGGTTGATTGCCATAATATCTTCAATCGGATCACGTCCCTCGGAGCCGGCGGCGTCGACAACATGGATCAGGATCCTTGTCCTTTCCAGATGGGCAAGGAACTCATGGCCCAGTCCCGCGCCGTCCGCGGCACCCTCGATCAGGCCCGGAATATCAGCCATGACAAATCCCTTTGCGTCCTCCAGATCCACTACGCCGAGGATAGGCTGCAGGGTTGTGAAATGATAGTTGGCGATTCTGGGTTTCGCATTGCTGGACATCGACAGCAAAGTCGATTTGCCGACATTGGGAAAACCGACAAGGCCTACATCCGCGATCATCTTCAGCTCCAGCAGAAGCTCCAGAGAGCGGGAGGGCTGACCGGGCTGGGCATATTTAGGCGCCTGCATAGTGGAAGTGGCGTAGTGCATGTTGCCGTTGCCGCCCCGTCCGCCTTTGAGGATCACATAGCGGCGAAGGTCTCCGGACATATCCGCGATGACTTTTCCGGAATTTGCCTCCCGGATAACAGTGCCTTCAGGCACCTTGATCTCAATATTCCGGCCCTGTTTACCGGCCATTCTTTTTTTCTTGCCGTCTTCTCCGTGCTCTGCGGCATACTTGCGGACATGGCGGAAGTCTGTGAGGGTGTTGAGACCCTCATCCACTACAAAAACGACGTCGCCGCCCTTGCCGCCGTCTCCTCCGTCCGGGCCGCCTGCGGGGACATACTTTTCCCTGCGGAAAGAGACATGACCGTCGCCGCCCTTGCCGCTGGAAACAATAATTCTGGCTTTATCTATAAACATGAACTACACTCCTGCAGGTATTTGCGGTCAAGACCTCCGCAGCGGCCTGGTCTCCCAGGCCTTCGCAGGTCTTGTATAAAAATAAATTTATCGTGTCAATATTTAGAATGATGTTGAGGTCAAAAGGTGGTTAAGGGAACACCGTCTCGTCAAGTTGCACAAACGCCTTGGGCACGCTCTCGCTCTACCCTCGCTGGCAGCGGTACTAAGGCCGCTAAAAACCAGCGGCCAAGTACCGGCCGCTCGCAAAGGCCCTTCGGCTGTTTGTGCAACTTGACGAGTCTCAGAGCCTTTACGATACTTTTGACCTTTACATCATGGTATTATTTCTTCATTTCTCCCGGCCTGTAAAAACCATACCTGTCGGTATGGTCATACCCGTCGGCCCGGTACCCTTCATCAGCCTGGTCGTTTTTCCCCATCCAGTCCGGGTCATAGGCCTCGGAGCTGCCATCCTGAAAATACAGATTCTGTTCCGGGCCGGTTCCGTCTTCGAAGGGATCAAAGTCCGGGATCCGGTCCGGGCCGTCGGAATCCCCCAGGGCCTGCTCCTGCTCATAGCGCTCGATAAAGCGGGCCGTCCTCTCCTCGTGCAGGATAAAGATCATCTCGACGATCCCCAGCATGATCAGGGTGGACAGGATCGAGCTTCCTCCGTAGCTGACCAGGGGGAGCGTCACGCCCGTGAGGGGGATGAATTTGGTCTCCCCGCCCACAGTCAGGAAGGTCTGGAAAATATAGCAGACCGCCGCCCCGTAGGTGTAGAGCTGGAAGAAGCGGTTGGAGTAACTGGCCGACAGCATGAGGATCCGGATAAAGCTGTTGAGGCACAGAAGGAGCAGGCAGACGCCGAAGATCAGGCCCATCTCCTCCGTGATCGCCGCGAAGATAAAATCCGACTCCACAAAGGGGATGCTGTCCGGAGCCCCCTGGGTCAGGCCGGCCCCCCAGGGCCCGCCGTAGCTGATGGCAAAGAGGGACTGGGCGATCTGATAGCCCATATCCTGGATGACCGAGAAGGGATCCCTCCAGATCTCCACCCTGACCCTGACATGGGAAAAGAGGAAATAGCAGGCGACGGCCCCCAGGGTCCCCAGGGCTGCGCCTCCGAAAATGATGGTCCAGCGGCCGGAGGCCAGAAACAGCATCATGAGGTAGACGACAAAAAAGATCAGGGCGCTTCCCAGGTCTCTGGAGAGAACGAGAACGCCGACATGGATGACCGCCAGCAGGCTGACCATCATGGCCTTTCCCGCCGTGACCTCCCCGCTCAGCATGCCCGCCAGCATCAGGATAAAGAGGATCTTGACAAATTCCGAGGGCTGGAAGGTGAAGCCTCCGATCGTGTAGGTGATCATGGCCCCGTTGGTGGCCGCGCTCAGCAGCAGGACCCCGCTCAGGACAGCGATCCCGACCAGGCCGAACACGATCCCCAGGTGCCGCAGGGAGTCAAAGATCCTGCGGAAAAAGGGGATGATCAGCATGATCAGAAGTCCCGCCGAGGCCATGACAAACTGCTTGAAGGGCTCGTTGGCCCGAAAGCCCGTGCTGTCCGCGGACCCGTAGAAGGCGATCCGGGAGATGATCACAAAGCCGACCGAGAGCAGCATGCATATGTTATTGAAGAGGAACATATTGGCCATCTCGTGGACGATCCTGTAGAGGGTCATAAAGGCCAGCAAAAAGAGGATCTCCATGGCGCACAAAAGACAGAGATTCCTGCCCTTGGTTCCCCAGACAAACCAGGCGATGGTCGCGTTGGCATTGACCAGAAAAGCGGCCAGCAGCACGCGCTGAACGATCTCGATCACGCGGCTCAGGCGCCTGTCCCGAACCGTAAAGCTCAGGTAGGCCAGGAGGGTAAAAAGGGCAAAGATCCCTGTATTTACATATTTTGATAAGGAAATAGCATATGCGTTCATAAATGACCATATTCTCCGGTGTCAGAGGGCACCGGATCTGAAATGTCCCCTGGTGTATTCCTCAAAGGGCGGCGTCAGTTCCGTTTTCAGTTCTGTTTTCTTTCCCTTTTTCTTTTCCGTCCTCTTCCGGCCCCTTCCGCTCAGCTGCAGGGCTGTAAAAAATTCCAGGATCCGCTGTGTCTGCTCCGGGCTCTCATCTGTGAACATGCACAGGTGGACGGGCAGCTCAGCCATGAGTCCCTTCCCCGCAAAGGGGTGGAGCGAGAGGGGGACCGCATTGTAGATGGTATTGGAACAGGACCCGCAGCGGCAGCGGACCGGAAGCTTTTTGCCCCTCCTGTCCTCCAGATAGGCGAAGCCGCCGGTCCCGCTGCAGACCTTTTCGGTCCTGCGGACACAGTTGGCAGTCTCCATCATGGGGACCCTGCCGTAGACCGGCAGAATGAGCCTGTCCCGGCCGGAGATCCCGCTCTCCTCTTCCATTTTCTCCGCAGCCTCTCTGATCCAGGCTTCGTTCATCTCCAGGGAGCAGACCAGGCGGCCGCAGTCCCGGGCGATCGTCTCCATGGACCGGCTGTTCCAGCTGTAGAGGGAGTGGTCCGCGATGATCTCTCCCTCATAGGCGAGCTCCCGCGCGGTCTCCAGTTCCTCCAGGGTCCTCACCATGATACCGGAAAAACCCTTCTCTTTGGCGTTCCGGATCATGAGCCGGATCCTCTCTCTGTCAGAGACGCGAAATACAGGCGGAAGGACACAGATCAGGCGGATTTTTTCCGGCTGAATGTTTTTAGATTTTACCCCGTAAATGTTACCTAAGTGTGTTTTCAG
>ODAI013913535.1_pt1 | contig 13127 bp, 4 predicted proteins | sample 1539321 | NCBI WGS metagenome assembly ODAI01 (sample SAMN02144231, study PRJEB22623) | gut metagenome | biome: sheep rumen | host: Ovis aries | place: New Zealand | reverse complement strand
AGTACGTCTCGACCTGTTCGCCAGGCGTGAAGACCGGCATGCGGTCGCGCACCTTTTCGTAGCGCGCCTCCCATTCGGCGCGGGCGCCGATGAGTTCCTTCTGGAGCGAGACGCGCTGCTCCAGACGCGCGATGGCGCGGCGCTTCTCCGCGATCTTTTCGACGCGGGCGCGCGCGACGGCGCCGACGGCGCCGAAGAGCAGCACGCCCGCGGTGACCGCGAGCAGCACCTGGTCGTGGCGGGAAAGCGGCGTCACGGCGCGATCCCTCCGTCTTCGCCCGGTTCCGCGAACAGGAGCCTCAACTGGAACGACGTGCGCCCCGTGTTGCGGTTCTCGGTCGGGCCGGCCACGATGTCGTTGCGCGAAAAGAGCGGCGAACTCTTGAGGCGGTTGGAAAATTCGTACGCCGGGGCGGACGACCGCGCGGCGGCTTCGACGAGCGCTTCCCGCTTCGCCGCCTCCTGCCGGAACATCGTGAGCGTCACGCCCTGCGGAAGCGCGACGGCGACTTCGCGCAGGACTTCGAGCGGCGACCACGTGCGGTCGGAATACCGGTCGATGATCCGGATGCGGCCGCGGAACTGGTCCACCACCGCCTCTTCCGGCGACAGCCGGTCCACCTCCTTCTGGAGCGCGGATTCGCGGACCGAGAGCACGGCCGGCCACCCGAACAGCGCCCCGACGAGCGCGAGCCACGCGGCGAGCGCCGCCGCCGCGCCCGCGGCGAAATGGCGCTTGTACTTGCGGTCGGAGAGCATGCCGCCCCACGACTCCGGAAACAGATTGCACGGCGCGCCGCGAAGCGACCGGGAGGCCGCCTCGAACGCCAGGCGCCCGGCGTCCGGCGCGGGCGCGGGCGCGGCGCATTCCGCGCCCAGCGCCGCGGCCGCGGCCGCGGCGACCTCCGGCAGCCGGCTACCCTCCGGCGCGAACACCGCAAGCGGAGCGGGCTGCGCCGGACCGGCCTCGCGCTCGGCCTGCACGAGGGCGAGGCGCAGCGCCAGCGCGAGCTGCGGCGCGCTCGCGGCCGCCGCGGCCCCGGCGTCCCGCGCCACGACCGGGCGGCCCCTGTCGAGCACCAGAAGCGAAACGCGACCGTCCTCCTCGAAGAGCGCCGGGAGGCGCCCCTCCGCCGAAACGCCCGGCGCCGACGCCGCAAACGCGGCGAGGGCGAACGGCGCCGCGTCCACCCGCTCGACGCGCCCGGCGTCGCATCCCGCGCCTTCGCGCAGCGCCTCCACGGCGGAAACCGGGGCCGAAACGGCCATGACGAGCGCCGAGCCGCCCTCGCCGTCCGCCCCCGGGGGCGAAACGTCGAGCGTCTCGTGCGAAAACACCATTTCCGCCGGATCGAGAGGCGCTTCCGCCTCCATCATGTTGCGGGCGATGACGGCGATTTCGTCCGGATCCGCGCTCGGGATGCGGATCGCCTTGCAGAAGGCGTCCTTCAACGGAAGCAGGAGCGTGACGCCCTCGGCGCCGCCCGGCGGCGGTCCCGATCCGGCGGCCGCCGGAGAAGAGCCGCCCGCGCGCGTGGCGCGCGCCCAAGAGAGCGCGCCCCCGCTGCCCGCGACGCCGATGCTGGAGTCCTTTTTCACCGAAGACGTGTTTCCGGAGCGGGGACGAACCGCCGCTCGTCGGCCCATTCTGCCAGAACGCCGGACAAAAAGCAAACGTTCGCCCCGCGACGGGGGAAAATGGAGTTTTCCGCGTTTTGACCTTGCTATTTCGCAAGGCGTGTGGCATAGTCGAACCGTTGCCGCGACGTCCCCTCCCGCCTCCGCGGCATTCCCGCCGGCCGCATCCGCACGGCCCTCCTCCGCCCCGACACCGACACTGCCGGAGAAACGCAACCATGAACACGTCTTCCGGAAAACAACGGTCCCCGCTTTCCTGCCAGCTGCTGACGCTGCTGCACGAATTCAGCCATCGATGCAACCCCCGGCCGTGGGCGTTCTGGCGGGAAATCCTCCGCGCTTCCTGCGGACTGCCCGAACCGGCCGACGAAGAACTGGACGGCGCCCTGCGCGCGCTTCTCGCCGCAAATTCGGTCCGCCGGATTCCGGAGTCGGGAGAACTGCACACCTCGGAGTGGTACGGAAACGACGGACCGTTCCGGGAAATCGCCGCCGCCGCGTACGGCCCGCTCGACTGGGAAAAAACGATCCGCCTCCTCGCGAAGGCGGAAAAGGCGTTCGGAGGAACGGCGCGCGCGGACGGAGACAAGCCGATTTCGCAATGGGACCGGGAACGGGAACTCGACTACCTCTCGAAGCTTCCGCCGGGCGAGCGCCACGTCGCGCGGCTCGACGCCTTTGCGGCGGACTTCGGACACCTTCCCGTGGTGGCGATGCGGTGGCTGCGTTCCGGAAAACGGGTTCCGGGAGAGCCGCCGTCGATGGACGAACTCCGCCTCCCGTTCGACCTGGAAGCGGCGCTCCTCGACGGCCGGCCGGAGGACGGCCGCGTCGAACGCCTCGCCGAAGCCGCCTCGCGCCACGCCGCGCTCCGGACGCCGGAAGCGGTTCCCCTCGTCGCGCCGGTCTTCGTCTGGTCCGGCCGCGGCGACCTGCTCGCCGCGTACGTTTCGTCGCTCGGCACGGCGTCCGAGGCGCTCGACGACGCCGCCCCCGCCCGGGGATTCTTCGGGAAGGGCTGGACGCGCATGCTCCCCAAGGCCGGGACGCATTACGCGAACGGAAGTTCCGCGCAGCGCGCGCTCGTCGCGCTGCTCTGCGCGAAGTTTCCCCCGGCTCCCGTCAAACTCGGCGAAGCCCTGTCGTTTGCGTCGGAAGACGCCGCGCAGCCCGATGCCCTGCGCGTCCTTTTCCGGAACGTTTTCTCGGTCTGGTCCGTCCCTTCCCGGCGCCCCCTTCCGGAAACGGACGCGCCGCTCGCCTGGCTCGGGCGGACGATCTCGCACGCGCTTTCCTCCGACGCCGCGCGGCGCACGCAGTTCCCCGACGCGCCGCGGGCGCTCGCCGCCGCCGAACGGGCGGCCGCGGGCGGCTGGACGTTCCTCGCCGCGACGCTCGGAGGTCTGCTGGCGCAGTATCCGGCGGTGGCGGAACGCGCCCGGACGCTCGCCGCCGCGGCGCCGCCGGACGAGCCGCTGCTCTGGGCGCGCAACGAAGCCGTGCAGGCCTGGGATCCCCTTCTCGAAGCGCTCGGCAGGGCGATCGCGCCCCTCAAGCGCGCCACGCGCCCCGCCGCGCCGAAAAAATCGTCGGCGGAAACGCTCGTCGCGACCCTGCGCCTGCGGAAACTCGGCGCGGAGTGCGCCCCCGCCGGGCTCGCCCCGGACGAAACCGCGTTCCGGATCGATTCCGTCGAGCCCGCGCTCGCCAGGCCGCTCCGCGGCGGCGCCCTCGTGCGCCCCGACCGCCCCTGCACGTGGCGCGCGCTGAAGAAGTCGCTCCACGCCGGCGCGCTCGGACTCTCCCCGGAAACCGCCGCCGCGCTCGACGCCTGGATTTCCCGCGAACAGCCGCACTACGGCAACGAGGCGCACGGAATGCGCGTCGCCGAAACCGGCCGCGACACCCTCCTCGACGTCCTGCTCGCCGCCGGCCCGGCGGTGCGCCTGCGCGCGGAAACGGACGGGACGGCGATCGACGCGCCCGACATCGAGCCGCGCGACCTGGAACTGGACACGGAGGAGACCGCCGGCGGCGCGCTCCGCCTCCGGCTTTCCGACCTGGCGTGGGCGGCGGAGAGCGCGCCGCTGCTGGCGCGCGACGGCGAAGTCGCCTCCCGTTTCGTCTGGTGGCGCGTCCCCGCCGCGCTCCGCCCCTTCTACGAGTTCCTGCGCGCGAGCGGCGGCAAAGCGCGGACCATCGAAATCCCCGCGGGCGGCGCGGCCAAAGCGAAGGACATGCTGCGCGAAGCCGTCGGCGCCGGACTGCCCTCGTGCGGCGCCGTGTCCTCCGGCGGCGCGGCCGGCGCCGGGCGCCGCGTGGCGGGTTCGGCGCGGCTCTGCGCGCGGCTCGACCGCCGCCCCGACGGCGCGCTGCGGCTCGCGCTCCGCGCGCGCCCGTCGTCCGAGGTTCCGGACCTGCTCTTCGCGCCCGGCCGCGGAAAGTCCGAGTTCGCCGTCCCGCGGCTCGGCGACCCGCTCCGCGTCGCGCGCGACCTCGCCGCCGAAGCGGCGGCGGTCGCCGCCGCGCGCGACGCGCTCGCCGATTTCGAGGGCGAGCGCGACAGCGAGAACGACTGGACCGCCGAAGGGCCGGAGCGGGAACTCGCGCTGCTGGAGGCACTCCGCGCGGCGGCCGCATCCGCGCCGGACGGCATCGACCTGGAATGGCGCGCCGCCCCGCGCGACCGCACGGTCGTCCGCGACGTCGCTTCGGCGCGGCTCGACGGCTCCAAGGGCGCGGACTGGTGGCTCGGCGTCACGGGCGAATTCCGCCTCGACGACGGCGCCCGCGTCGCCTTGCGCGACCTGCTCGACGCCCTCCCGCACCGCGTCGGCGCCTACGTCCCGCTCGGCGAGCGCGCCTGGCTCCGCCTTTCCGGAGAGCTGCGGCGCCGCCTCGAAGCGCTCGCCGCCGCCGGCTCCGTGCGCGGCGGCGAGCTGCGCGTGAGCCCCGCCGCGCTGCCGATGCTGGAGGACGCCTTCGCCGCCGGGGATGAAACCGGCGGCGGAGCGAAGGAGGGCGCGGCCCTGCCGGCGCTTCCCGGCGCGCTCGCCGACGCCGCCGCGCGGATCTCCGCCGCGCTCGCCGCGGAACACACCGTCCCCGAAGGCCTCGCGGCGCGGCTGCGCCCCTACCAGGAGGAAGGCTACCGGTGGCTCGCCCGGCTCGCCGCGTCCGGGCTCGGCGGATGCCTCGCCGACGACATGGGCCTCGGCAAGACCGTGCAGCTGCTCGCGGTGATGCTGGAAAGGGCGGGCGACGGCCCGTCGCTCGTCGTCGCGCCGGCGAGCGTCTGCGGCAACTGGTGCGCCGAAGCCGCGCGCTTCGCGCCCGGCCTGCGCGTCGTGCGCGCGGCGGACGCCGCCGCGCTGCCGGCGGATCTGGGGCCGGGCGACCTCGTCGTCGCCAGCTACGGACTCCTCGCGAGCCGCACGGCGCAGTTCGCGCACGTCGCGTGGAACGGCGCCGTCCTCGACGAAGCGCAGGCGATCAAGAACGCGGAAACGCAGCGCGCCGAAGCCGCCAAGGAACTCCGCGCCGCCTGGCGCTTCGCCGCGACCGGCACGCCGGTGGAAAACCGCCTCTCCGACCTCTGGAGCCTCTTCGACTTCCTCGATCCGGGACTGCTCGGGACGCTCGACTCCTTCCGCGCGCGCTTCCTCGACCGCGACGGACGGCCGCTGCCCGCGCTGCGGACACTCGTGCGCCCGCTCGTGCTGCGCCGCCTCAAGGGCGAAGTCCTGCGCGACCTGCCGCCCAAGACGGAGATCGCGCTCGCGGTCGATCCCGGCGAAACCGAGCGCGCCGCCTACGAAGCGCTGCGCGAAGCGTCCGTCGCGCGGCTGCACGCGGGCGGCGGCGCGCGGATGGAGATGCTCGCCGCGCTCACGAAGCTGCGGCGCTTCTGCTGCTCGCCGTCGCTCGCCGTTCCGGGCGCCGGCGCGGGCGCGAAGCTCGAAGCGCTCGAAGCGCTGCTCGCGGACCTGCGCGCGGGCGGGCACCGCGCGCTCGTCTTCAGCCAGTTCACCGACGTGCTCGCGCTCGTGAAGCCGATCCTGGAACGCAACGGATGGGGCTTCGAATACCTCGACGGCGCCACGCCGCAAAAGGAGCGCACGCGGCGTGTCGAAGCGTTCCAGCGCGGATCGGCGCCGTTCTTTCTCGTCTCGCTCAAGGCCGGCGGGACGGGCCTCAACCTCACCGCCGCGAGCTACGTCGTGCTCCTCGACCCGTGGTGGAACCCGGCCGTCGAAGATCAGGCGGCGGACCGCGCGCACCGCATCGGGCAGCGCAGCGCCGTCACCGTGTACCGCCTCTACGTCCGCGGAACCGTCGAAGAGAAAGTCCTCGCCCTCCACGAGCGCAAACGCGCCCTCTCGGGCGCCGTCCTCGACGGCACCTCCGACGCCGCCCTCTCCGAGGCCGACCTCCTCGCCCTCCTGCGCCGGGACTGACCGGCGCGGCGGACGGAAGTCCGCCGCCCCCCTGCCCCGCCCCGGGCTTCTCCCGCCGCCGTCCGGAAGACGGGGACAAACGGACTCAGAACGACACCGCCAGACCGGCGGAAACGGTCCAGGCGCTCGGATCGACCGAGAGTTTCTGCGGACCGACGTCGAGTTCCACCTTCTCGATCCATTCGCAGCCGCCGGCCGCCCAGACGGACAGGCCGTCGGTCAGGGCGACTTCCGCGAGAAGGTCGACTCCGCCACCGAAAGCGAACTTGCTTTCGTCGCCTTTGTCGCTCCAGGACTGCAACGTCTTGCCGGACGACGACACCAGCGTTTCGGTGCGTTTGGCGTCGACGTCCACGAACGCGAACACGGCCATGGGCCGCACGGCGAGCGAAAAACGCCCGCAGCGGCACGACAGGGCCGCGCCGAGAACCGCTTCCTGAAGGTCGACGTCGGCGTCGATTTTCGCAAAGGACCTGGCGGAGGACCGGCTGCTCGACGACGACCCGGGAAGAGGTTGCGTCTTCACGACTTCGGTCTCGAAGACTTCGGCGTTTTCGTAGTCGAGTTTTCCGTCGAGGTCGAGCGGCGCGGTAAGGTCGTAGGTGCGTTGCGACGTCACCTGCACCGCGCCCCACGTGCGGGTGGACGAGGAATAGTCGACTCCGGCGCCGGAACCGGACGCGGAGGCGTCGATTCCCCACCAGCCGCGGTATCCCGCGAAGAGCGCGGCTTCCGCCCCGTCCGCGATGTCGAAAACCGGAAATTCCGCATCGGCGGCGAAACCGGCGCCTCCGTCGGGATCTTCTTCCTTCCACGAAAGCGAACCGACGGGTCTGGCAGCCGACTTCGTTTCGGTGCGGCCGCCGACGACGGTGGTGCTGCCGCTCATGTCGGAAAACAAGACATCGTCGTAGACGGCGCTGTAATCGCCGCCTTCGTAGGTGCCGTCGGCATGGACCGTTCCGGAGCCGAGCGCCGTGGTTCCCTCTCCGAACGTACGGTCTCCGCCGGAGTATCCGAACGAAAAGCTGGCGCTTTCGGAATCTTTCGCCGAACCCACCGAACCGGAAGCCTTCGACGAGGACGACGCGAGCGCCTTCGTATGCGAGGCGCTTCCTTTCACCTTGGATTTCATGCCGTCCCGGTACGTGACGCCGGCACGGACCCGGATGAAGCCCGAATCGGGCTTTTCGAGTTCGACGGCCTGGATGTCGTCGGCGGACGCTGCGGCGGAACCGAGGCAGAGCGCCGCGGCGGCAAGATGGATTGCGTGTTTCATGGTTTCTTTGTCTTTCTTTTGTGTTTGCCCGACAGGCTGTTTGGGTCATTCGTCCGCGATGCGGACTTGGAAGAACCGGTTGTCGCCGAACGTCGCCCGGCAGCGGATTTCCCCTGCGGTGTCCGGTTTGAAATAGGCCGACAGGTCGATCTCGACCCGGTCCACGGACGCCATCGCGTCTCCGAGCGCGCCGCTTCCGAGCACTTCGACGACGCCGGTCACCCTGCCGCTTCCGGCGATGGAGTTTCCTTCGCCGGGTTCCACGACGGCCGTGATGGTTCCTGCGGCGGGATCGAAAGCGACGACGGAAAGCGAGGGCATCGCGAAGGTCGCTTCGGCGTAGTCGCCGGCGACGAAAACCGCCGGCCGGATCCCGAAGGCCCGGGCCATCGACACGGCGGAAGCGCCGCCGGCGACCCATACGGTGTCCACGCCCGCCGGATGCCCGACGCAGTCGCGGACGTAGGCCTGGAGGGAAGCGTCGAGATCGTCTTCCAGCGAGAGGACGGCGAGACCGTCCACGGACGAGACGACGAGTTCGTACGTGGAAATCCCGTTCGCCCGCCTCTCCGTGACGGCGAGGCGTTCGGCGGCGTTCGTGGCGCTGGCGAAGCCGAGGCCCGCCGTCGGCGTCTTGAGAAGCGTGTAGACGGACGTCGCCCAACCGTGGTCTGGCGCGGCGACGGGGACGACCGCCCCCGGCGCCGTCACGGCGCCGTCCACGACGATCGGCGTTCCGGCGTCGGACGCCTGGATGCCGTCGCCCTCCGAGAGCGCGAGCGAGCCGAGACGCGAATCGGCGACGACGGTCTGCGCCTCCTCCATGCGCGCCGTCTGCGCGTCTGCGGCCATGACGCGGATCATGCCGTTCCTGATCGAGACCGGGTTGTCCACCGTCGCGTCGCGCACCCCGCTCTCCTCCAGCAGCTCGACCTTCGTCACCGTCACGTCGGAGAACTGCCCCGCCGTCCCCGGCCGCGCGAGGAACACGAACGTCGCGACCGTGCCGCCGACGTCCTCCGAAACGTTTCCTCCGAGAGTGAAGATCGTCGCGGTCGCGGTCCCCGCGTTTTCCCCGGAAACGGAAAACTCCGCGTCGAACACGCCCGCGAGGTCGCCCGGTTCGGCCCGGCCGAAAACGACGACTTGAGGATCGTACGAGAGCGTGACCGAGACTCCCGTCAGATCCGTTGCGCCTTCCAGCGTCACGGGCACCCGTATCGCGGCTCCGGGATTGCACACCCACGTGCCTACGGACACCGTCGCCCCCCGCGCGACGGTTGCGCAAACGAGGGCCGAACCGGCCCAAATCCGGAGGAAATTTCGTTTCGACCGTTTCATCTGTTGGCTATTCCTTGTTCGGCGAAATACTTGCGAAGCAACTGGTAGTCGGCCGCCGTGATTTTCCCGTCGCCGTTGAAATCGCCGGCCTTGATTTCGTTTGCGGTCGGTTTTACGGCCCCGGTGACGAGTTTTTGCATGTACCGCACGTCGTCGCCGTCCAGATCTCCGTCGCCGTCCACGTCGCCCTTGAAGTAGCGCGGCTTCTCGGTCCAGGTGATCGCGACGCTCCCGCCCGTGGCGGCGTCGACAATGTACGTCCGGCCGTCCGCGCTCTTCGCGCCGACGGAAGCGAAGGAAAGCGAAGTCGCGTGCGTCGCCGTCTGTTTTGCCAGCCGGAACGAGACCGTAAAAAGGTCGAGTTTCGAGCCTGGAACGGGGATCGTGCCGCCCTTTCCGGTCACGGTCAGGACGCCGCCGGAGGCCGACCAGCCGATCGTGAAGCCGTTCACGTGCGGCGAAACGCTTTCGACCGAAAGGAGAGCCGCATCGAATTTGATCTTCGCGGCGAGCGTCCCGCCGTTCATCGGCGCCCCGAAGGTCGCCGACACTTTCACGGTCGCCACCGATCCGATTTCGGCCGTTCCGGACCCGATCGCGAACGTCGCGTGGACCGGGTCGAAGGCGGGGTCGTTCTTGACGTTCACGACGAACGACGCCGACGGGATGCCGGCCGCCGCGACGCCCTCCGTGGAAACCGCGGCGCCGCCGGAGACGAGCACCTGCGTCTGGACATCGGAAACGACGTCCTTTGCCCGGAACACGAACGAGCCGAGCGTCGCCGTCCCGGCGGGAACGACTCCGGGCGTGCCGGTGATGCGCCACCGAGGCGCAACGGCGGACTGGAGTCCGCCTCCCCCCTGCGAGGCGCCGTCCTGAGGGGAGGCGGTCTCCAGACCGCCGTCAAAGCCCGCGGCCGCGTCGAACCGCACCCAATCCAAAAGGTTGGCGTCCCACGACCCTTGGAGCACCAGCTCTCCGCGATTCAGCGCCTGACTTGTCGTCAGCTTCACCGGCACGGAGATATCGCGCCGCTCGAAGCCCTCCGCCGACGTTGCGGGGAAGGAAATGGTCGGCGGGACGTCCGTGTCGGAGAAGTGGATCGCCACATTGCCGCCGTTTCCAAGGGTCGCGACAAACTCGCGCCCGTCCGCGGCGTTCGCGGTTGCGGTGTCGAACGCGACCGCGGTCGCCCGCGTCGTGTACTGCACGGCAGGCTTCACGCGAAGCGCGAAGAGAGGCTGCGCCGTCGCCTTCGCAGCGAGAGTCCCGCCCGTGCCACGAACCGTGAATGCGCCGTCCGTCACCGTGCAGGAAACGGAGAGGCCCGAAGCGAGCGGCGTAGCGCCGAGGACCTCCAGCAGCGTCGCGTCGCAAGTGCCGGAGACCGACCACGCCGCGCCGTCGAGCGCCGCGTCGATCTGTACCGAGACCGGTAGCGCCGCCTCGGTCCCGATCTTCGCCGACGCCGTACCCGGCAGGAACGTCGCGTGGACCGGATCGTAGGCCGGGTTGTTGCGGACCGTGACGATGATCGGCGACGGTTTCCGCACGACGGCCGCCACGCCGTCGGCCGAACCCATGCTCGCGTCTTCGACCGTCACGAACGCCGTCGAATCGGATTCGACGTCGAGCGCTTCGAAGACAAGCGTCGCGAGCGTCGTCGCGCTGTTCGGTTGGAGGATGCCGGAAACGCCCGAAATCGACCACGTTCCGGCAGACGGCGAAGACGCGGACACTCCCGCACCGCTGCGGGCTGCAACGAACGAGAGATGGGAAGCCGTGTACGTCCCCGCGATTCTTACGGTCGAAAGCGCCAACGTGTCGGTCGTGACGAGAACGATCGGCACCTCGACGCGCTCGCGTTCGACCACCTCTTTCGCCCCGGACCGGAACGTGACGACCGGCGGCTCGTCGCTGTCGGTAAAGCGCAGCGCGATGTCGCCGCCGGCGGCGACGGACGCCTCGAACGTGCGCCCGTCCGGCGTCTTCGCCGACGGATTGCGCAGCGTCACGGCGACGGTCCGCGTCGCGTACTGCACCTTGGGCGTGACGGCGAGCGTGAAGAGCGCTTGCGCGCCGGACGCCGCGGCAAGGCTCCCGCCCGTGCCGCGCACGGTGAAAGAGCCGCCGCTCTGCGCGAACGACACCGCCATCCCCGGCGCCGCCGTTGCGCCGGTGACGTCGAGGAGCGCCGTGTCGAACGTCCCTTGAACCGACCACTGCGCGCCGTCGAGCGGCGCGTCGAGGTTCACCGCGACCGGCAGCGTCGTCGCCACGCCGACCTTCGTCGCGGACGATCCCGGCAGGAACACCGCGTGCGCGGGATCGTAGGCGGCGTTGTTGCGCACGAGCACCGAGTACGACGCCTCGGGCACGGAGCCCGAAAGCCCTTCGGTCGAGACCGCCGTCCCGCCCGTCGCATGCACGAGCGTCGCGGCGTCCGCCGCCACGTCCTTCGCGCGGAAGACGAGCGACCCCGCCATGGCGGCGCCTTCGGGGACCACGCCGGCCATGCCGGAAATGCGCCAGCAAGGCGCACCGGCGGACTGGAGTCCGCCGCCCCCCTGCGAGGCACCGGCCAGAGGGGAGGCGGTCTCCAGACCGCCGTCAAAGCCCGCCGCCGCGTCGAACCGCACGAATTCAAGCGCGTCGGCGTCCCACGTCCCCTCCAGCGCGAACTGCCCGCGGTCCAGCGTCTCCGTCGTGGTGAACCGGACCGGCACGGAGACCGTCTCGCGCTCGACGACCTCGCCCGCCCACGCTTCGAGCGCCACGACCGGTGCGTCGGTGTCGCTGGCGAAGCGGATTGCCACGTCGCCGCCCGCGCCAACGGCGGCGATGAAGCCGCGCCCGTCCGCCGCCTTCGCCGCGGCGCCGGAGAACGAGACCTTCGTCGTACGCGTCGAATACTGCACGGCAGGCCGGACGCGTAGCGCGAAGAGCGGCTGCGCGTCCGCGCTTGCCGCGAGCGATCCGCCCGTGCCGCGAACCGTGAATGCGCCGCCCGCGGACGCGAAAGAAACCGCCAGTTCCGGCGAAAGAGAAACCGCGCCGAGGACTTCGAGGTTCGAGACGTCGTAGGAGCCGCTGAGGGTCCACGAAGCGCCGTCCAGCGCGGCGTCGATCAGCACCGAAACCGGCAGAGTCGCTTCGGTCCCGATTTTCGCCGACGCCGATCCCGGCAGGAACGTCGCATGGACCGGATCGAACGCGGGATTGTTGAGAATCTGCACGACGAACGGATCGGGCGGCGGCGGCGACGCCGTGACGCCGGCGGTGGAGACCGCCTCGACGGACTCCACCGGTACCGCCGTGCGCATGTCCGACTCCACGTCGAGCGCGCGGAAGACGAGCCGCCCAAGCAGGTTCGTCCCGGCAGGCACAATGCCGGCTGTTCCCGAAACGATCCACCCTGGCGCAACGGCGGACGGGAGGCCGCCTCCCCCCTGCGAGGCGCCGTCCGGGGATGCGGCCTCCGGCCGCGTCTCGCCGCCAAAGCCCTCCTCCGCGTCGAACCGCACCCATTCCAGCCGATTCGTGTCGTAGGAGCCGGAAATCCAGAGCGTCGAGGCGTCGAGCGTGCGGTCGGTCGCGAACACGACCGGCAGCGCGACGGTCTCGCGCTCCACGACGCTTGCCACGCACGTCTCCACGGCGATTTCCGGTTTGATCGGCGGATCGGAGTCGAAGATGGAGAGCGTTCCGGAGACGGGAAGCGGGATCACGGCCGTCTGGCCGGAGACGGATTTCGCCGTCGCGGCGGTGATCGCAAGCGTCGTCGCGTCGGCGACGTGCTGCGGCTTCACGTAGAAAACGAGCGTGAAGAGCGTCCCCGCGCCGGGATCGACGGTGCCGCCCGTCGCGACGATGCGCCAGCGGCCGTTCGCGGCGGTCTGCGTGAACTGCACCGCCTCCGTGAGACCGCTCGGCAGAACGCGCCTCGCCTCCAGGAGCGCCGGGTCGTATTCGAGCGTGAAGGAAAGGTCGCGCGCCGCCATGCCGAGCGAGTTGTTGATGGCGACCTGGATCTCGACCTCCTCCCCGGTGACGCCGTTGGCGTCGCGCACGTAGAGCTCGATGCCGCCGAGGCGAGCCACCTGCGCCTCCGTGGGCGCGCTCTCGATGAACGTCGGCGCCGAGTTGCCGGTCGTGTAGAAGCGTCCGACGCTCGTCACGCGATACCACCAATCCTGAAGGACCTCCGGATAGTCGCGGTAGGACGGCAGCGGCGTCCAGGGGGCCGTCAGCTGCGCGAAGGCGCCCGCCGGGTCCGCGCCGCGGTACACGCGGTAGCCAGGGACGCGGGACGGCGTACTCGGATCCCATTCAAGGAAGACGGAGGTGAGGCCCGCCGCGAGGCGCAGGTTGGCGGGAACGCCCACGCGCGGGTCGCGCAGCAGCACGAGCGT
>ODAI012897971.1_pt1 | contig 13127 bp, 7 predicted proteins | sample 1539321 | NCBI WGS metagenome assembly ODAI01 (sample SAMN02144231, study PRJEB22623) | gut metagenome | biome: sheep rumen | host: Ovis aries | place: New Zealand | reverse complement strand
TTATTACATTTAATTTTTATATTTGCGAAAAGCAAAATATTTTAAATAAGTGTTATTATGCGGAAGATTGTTTATATGTTAGCTATGCTATTGGTGGCTCCAACGGTGATGTGGGCCGCTTCAATAGGAGACGGCGAGATCGCTATGGCTCGCAAGAAATTTGAACCGCTTATCAAAGAGGTCAAAATTGACAAGGACAAGGAAGACGTGTATTACATTGTAAATGCTGAACTTGCTGAGAAATACCTTGAAAGGAATCTGCAAAATAACATGTCTTCTACAGAAAAAGAACTTTTGCCGTTGATGTACATGTGTACCGAGGATTTGAATAAACTTATTCTGAACAATCAGGATATAAATGATGAAGCTGCAATTGCTGAGGTATCTAAGGCCATGGGATTACGCGACAAGTTTCAGACTAAGATAGATGAATATAATGCGTGGGTTGAAGCCAAACGTGAGATTGCTATGACTGCAAAGGCAAAGCGCGAGGCAGAATTAGCCAAGAAAAACGCCGATTATCTTGCCACCCTTACTCCTGAGCAGAGAGCCAAGTATTCGGAGGCGGAAAACATGTTTGTGGAGTTCACAAGGGCAAAAGCGCTGGTCGATGGTATAGGTTTGCAGACAAAAGACGATATTACAGACCAAATTGGTGACTATTTCGATGCCGACAGAGACGGAGGCGTTGCATATCGTTTCGGCTCAAAGAGTATCAACATAATATATGCGAATAACATATTCTGCAAGATTACTTTCCGTCTGTATGGCGAAGAGGCTGCAAGATATGAATATTCTATAACTGACGGCGATTCGGGCTTGAAATATGAAAGAAGTTATGCCGTACACAATTTCAAGGTTAAGAGCAGTCCTGACGAAGGAACTGACGACAACTGCGAAGTGCGAGTATTCAAAAACAAGAAGAAGACGACCTGTGAGGTCTTCCATGGAGTAGATTTTACAGAGTTCTCATTCTATAACTTTAATGTTGCAAAGTAAAAATAACATTATAAACAATCGAAAGAACTTCAGGGGGGGCGAGCATGTGAATGTTTGTCTCCTTTTAATGCTGTTCTGGCTGGTGCCTTTCGCTGGTATGGCGCAGGACAGCGTTGCACTCAAGCCTAACAAGATTGTCGAGAGTACATTCTCGGCAGGCGTAGGCTCGTCGAACGTGCTTGACACTTACCTTTCTCCACTGAATTATAAAGGAACGGAACTGCGCCTTCAGTACGACCGCTTCAGACTTACAAAGATGATGGGTGGGAAAGTTGGCGTGCAATATCAATATTCGTTGTTTGCCTCTAATGTGAAAAACGATGCTAAGACAGCCGAAGAGTGGGCTGGAATGGCATACGCAGCCCTTGGATATTTTTACAACGCAAACAGCCAGAACGCTTTTGGAGTCAAGAATCTGTCTGTAATGTTCGGTCCGCAGGCGGAATTTGGTTTTGGCGGTGTGTATAACGACCGAAACTCGAACAATCCGGCAAATGCTAAGGTTTATCTCGACCTGAAGGCTTCGGCTATGATAAAATACAAACTGGAGATTCTGAATTATCCGCTCAGTCTGTCTAATCAGATTTCTGTTCCGCTGGCGGGACTGGCTTTTTCGCCAGAATATCAGCAGTCTTATTACGAAATATTTGGACTTGGATATTATAGTGGTGTAGTGAATCCGACGACATTCGTGTCGCGCCCGTCGCTCAGAAATCAGTTTTCTGCCGATTTCCCTTTAAATAGTAGTCTGATAAGAATTTCTTATCTCTTCGAGGCTGACCAACTGAAAGTGAACAACCTGAAATTCCATTCATATTCGAATATTTTTATGATTGGTTACGTTAAACACCTTTTCCGCCTGCGCGGAAAGTACAAAAATTAGGATATGAAGTTGAAAAGTATTCTCATATTTTTTGTCTGTGCCTTGTTTTTCTCCTGTGTGGAAGAAGAGCAGTTCGACAATTCGGCAAAAGGCAATTTTGAGGCATTGTGGAAGGTTCTGGACGAACGCTATTGCTTCTTCGACTATAAAAAGGAGGTGATTGGGCTTGACTGGAACGAGGTTCACGATAAATATGCCGTGAGAATTAGCAACAATATGACAAATGCCCAGTTGTTTGAGGTGCTTTGCGATATGCTGTCAGAACTTCAGGACGGGCATGTTAACCTTTATGCAGCGCACGATGTGGGCAGAAACTGGAGTTGGTACGAAAATTACCCTGCAAACTTCAGTTCGGATGTACAAAAGAAGTATCTTGGAAACGATTATATGATTGCCTCGGGCATTAAATACAAGATTCTCGACGACAATATCGGCTATATCTTTATTGAGAGCTTTTCTGATGGTATTGGCGACGGCAATCTGTCGCAAGTACTCAGTGATTTGGCAATCTGTAACGGAGTTATTGTTGACGTGCGCGACAATGGCGGAGGAAACATAACCACTTCGCAGAAGGTTGCAAACCGATTCTGCAACGAGAAGAAACTTGTTGGCTACATCTGCCACAAAACAGGCAAGGGACACTCTGATTTCTCTGAACTGAAGCCGATGTATCTTGAGCCGAGTGACGGCGTGAGATGGCAGAAAAAGGCTGTTGTGCTTACTAACCGTCAGTGTTACAGCGCAACAAACTCATTTGTGAACGAAATGCGCTATTGCCCTAATGTTACAATCGTTGGCGACAAGACTGGCGGTGGCTCGGGCCTGCCGTTCTCTTCGGAATTGCCTAAGGGTTGGAGCATAAGATTTTCAGCGTGCCCGATGTTCGATGCTGAGAAGAAACAGATTGAATTTGGCATCGAGCCGGACATTTACGTTGATATGCGTAGCGAAGATGCTCTGAGGGGTATCGACACGCTCATTGAGTATGCAAGAAATATGTTAGGCGGAAAGTAAGCGACTGTTAAAAGGTCATGAAACCGATGAAAATAGAGATGAATCCGAAATATTTCGATAAAAATATTTGCGGAATTGAAAATATGTTGTATCTTTGCATCCGTTAAAACAAGAACGTCTATCGCGCGTGTGGTGAAATTGGTAGACACGCCAGACTTAGGATCTGGTGCCGCGAGGCTTGTAGGTTCGAGTCCTATCACGCGCACTACCAATAATAGAGCTGAATGTTAAATCATTCGGCTCTTTTTTTGTATAGAAAAAGTCCATGGATTCCCAAATGAGTAGTAGACTTACAGATAAATTCTGGCGATTAAAGTGCCAAAAGTCCATTTTTGTTTCATTGGCAAGTGTTACAAAAGTCCAAAATATATAGCAAAGGAGATGAATTCAATCAAAATAACCATCTGAAAAAACGTAGTTCTGTGGTAACTCCTATCAGATGCTTATTGTAAAAACGACATAAAGATACAGAATTTCGTCATTTGATATTGCTGACTAGAAAACAACAATTCATGTTTTGTTATTAGTTGCGAAAATATGGTCGTGTTACTTTGGAAATAATCTGTGAAAAGCCCCGATATTTATCTTTTATTCAAGGCAACAAATAGACGAAAACCTGATTTTAGGGATCTTGATAATAAGGTGGTAAAAACGAGTCATTAGAAAGACGGCTTGTATTCTTCCCCGAATTGTAAGGTTGTTTACTAATTGTAAAGATTAACCGAAAAAGACTGTTGTTTCAAGCGTGTTGGAATGTTACAAATACGTCTATGTAACAAATCGCCACCCTTTATGTAACGATAAAACATCGGCGTTAATACCTAAAAATGCTACATTTGCCCGAAATATCATGTATAACACTTTTTTAATTATGAATCTAAATTCAAGAAAGCAAGCACTTGTTGCTGGTGCATGTATTGCATTCCTGATTGGCGGGCAAGTTGCTCCTGTATTTGCTGCCGACATTGTGAATGCAGCTGCTGCTACCCCTTCAGTAAGGTCGGTAACGGGAACAGTCGTTGACCAAAATGGTGATCCAATCATCGGTGCAAACGTTGTAGTAAAAGGTACTCAAAACGGTACAATTACCGATTTTGACGGTAACTTTAAGCTTGATGCTCCTCAGGGCGCAGTCCTCGAAGTTTCTTACATCGGTTACATTACAAAAGAAGTAAAGGCCGACAACTCATCTGGCAGATTGAGAATTCAGCTTGATGAGGATACCAAAATCATCGACGAGGTTGTTGTCGTTGGTTACGGTACACAGCGTAAGGAGGCCGTAACAGGATCTGTTGCTTCTGTGCGAGGTGATATCATGCGTGAGGTTCCGGGTGCTGATATCACTCAGGCTATGCAGGGACGTGTTGCCGGTGTTCAGATGATGCAGACTTCATCTAAGCCAGGTGCAAGTATGCAGATTCGTATTCGTGGTACCCGTTCGCTTAACGCAAGTAACGACCCATTGATTGTATTGGACGGTATTCCATTTGCTGGTAGTATCAACGATATCGATCCAAACAACATCAAGTCTATGGATATCTTGAAGGATGCATCTGCAACTGCTATTTACGGTAGCCGTGGTGCAAACGGTGTAATCCTCATTACTACTAACAACGGTTCAAAGGGCATGGCTCCTGTTGTTAAGTATAATATGTATGTTGGTGCAAAGACAAACTTTGCCAAGTACCCAATGATGGACGGTGCAAAGTTTGCTAAACTTCGTCAGATTGCAGGTAAGTATCAGAACAGCCTTGACGAAAGCGATACAACAAATACAGACTGGCAGGATTTGCTGTTCAAGACAGCGTTCACAACAAACCAGGATTTCTCTGTAACTGGTGGTTCAAGTGCTAACAACTATAATATTGGTGCTTCTTACTATCGCGACGAGGCAACAATCCCAACACAGAACTTCAACCGTTATGCTTTGCATGCAAGCCTCGATCAGGAAATCGGTAAGTATGTAAAGGCTGGTTTGAGCATCAATACAAACTACAGTATTACTCACAACGGTAACCTTGGTATCTACAACACTCTTAGCGCATCTCCACTTATCAATCCGTATAACGAAGACGGTACTTTGAAGGATGTTGTTGCAATGCCTATGGATAAGCAGTGGACTTACACTCGCGACCGTATCGAAGGCTTGGGCGATAAGTACAAGGATCAGACTAACGCATTTGGTACATACAATACATTCTATGGCGAGGTTAAGTTCCCATTTGTTGAAGGCTTGAAGTATCGCATCAACTTAGGTTTGAACTATCGTCATAATAAGTATGGTACATATACAGCACAGGGCGTATTCAGCGATTCACCTTCAGCAAACTCTTCAGGTGCTAACCGCAACGAGACAACTTGGAACTGGGCTGTTGAGCACATTCTTTCATACGACAAGACATTCGGTAAGCACTCATTCAATGCTGTTGCTTTGTATTCTGCTGAAAAGACTCACTATGACAAGCAGGAAATGGGCGGTACAGAGTTCCCTGTTGACCAGCACTTGTGGTACAACATCGGTAACGCAAAGAATATAACAGTTAGTCCAGGAAACCAGGGATTCTATGAGTCGGGACTTGTTTCTTACATGGGCCGTATCATGTACAACTATGATGAGAAGTACATGGCAAGCGTAACTCTTCGTCGTGATGAGTCTTCTCGTTTGGCTAAGGGACATAGAGGACATACTTACCCTGCTGTCAGCTTGGGTTGGAACATGGCTAAGGAGAACTTCCTTTCTGACGTTGAAGTTGTTGAGAACTTGAAGCTTCGTGTTGGTTATGGTGAGACTTCTAACCAGTCTATCGACCCTTACAAGACTCTTGGTACATTGGCAACACGCGCATACAACTTCGGTCCTACTGGATATGCAACTGGTTACTATGTAAGTGAGCTTCCAAACTCAGAACTTGGTTGGGAGTATTCTAAGACATGGAACTTCGGTGTTGATTTCTCTCTGTATAACGGCAGATTGAGCGGTACTGCTGAGTACTATATTCAGAATACAGAGAACATCCTTCTCCCTGTCAGCCTTCCAAGCACATCAGGTGTAGGTAGTTACATGGCAAACATCGGTAAGTCACGCAACAAGGGTTTCGAGTTGTCTCTTAACGGAGTAATCTTCGAGAACAAGGAAGGATGGAGCTGGGAAGCTGGCGTTAACTTCTATTGCAACCGCAACGAGTTGACAGAGCTTACTAAGACATACGACCAGAACGGTAACTTGAAGAACGTAACAGAAGATGAGAGTAACGGCTGGTTCGTTGGTCACCCAATCAATGTTGTTTACGACTACGAGAAGATTGGTATCTGGCAGAAGGGCGAGGAAGAACTTCTTAACATTCAGGAGCCAGGTGGTAATGTTGGTATGATTAAGGTTAAGGGCGGATATTATACACAGAAGGAAGCTGATAACGGTCAGATTCCTGAAGGTAAGAGCGTAGGCGACCCTCGTGCGGTAAATGCTAGTGACCGTCAGATTATCGAGCTTGACCCATCTTGGGAAGGTGGTTTCAACACTCGCGTTTCTTATAAGAACTGGGATTTGTCGGTAGTTGCTTCATTCCGTCATGGCGGTAAGCTTATCAGTACATTGTACGGTAGCTCTGGTTACTTGAACATGTTGACTGGTCGTAGAAACAACATCGACGTTAACTACTGGACAGAGGATAATCCAACTAACGACTATCCATTCCCAGGCGGTATCCTTAGCGGTGATAACCCTAAGTATGGTCAGACTCTTGCATTCTTCTCTGGTTCATATCTTAAGTTCCGTACCATCACTCTTGGCTACAACTTCAAGGGCGATTGGATGAAGAAGGCTGGTTTGAAGAGCTTGAGAGCATACGCTACTGTAACAAACCCATTCGTTTTGTTCTCTCCATATCATAGCGAGAGCGGCATGGACCCTGAGACTAACTCTCGTGGTAACGAGAACCAGGCTTCAGCAGCATATAGCAGCAAGGTGCTTGTTGTTGGTTACAACACTCCAACTACTCGCAACTACTTGTTCGGACTTAATGTTACATTCTAATTAAACTATAATTAAAGAATCAAAATATGAAACACTATATTTATGCTCTTGGAGTAGCGATGGCTCTGACAACTGGTTTCAGCAGCTGTTCTGATGTGTTGGATGAGACTCCGCGCGGCAAATTTACTCCAGAATATTTTAAGACAGAAGACGGTGTTAAGGGAGGTATAACTGCATTGTATGCAAACCTTCGTAACACTTGGGGACAGGGTTATTTCTTCAATGCCTTGGAAACTGGTACCGATGAGTACACATACGGGCAGAGTGCCGATGAGAACTTCAAGTGTCTGGATATGACACCAGAAGTTTCTAACATCAAGCCAGATAACTGTCGTGCCGATGCTCTTTGGGGCGCATCTTTCACCGATATCAATACAGCAAGTGGTGTAATCGAGAACGGTGAGGCTGCCGGCATCGATGCAGCATTGCTAGCAGAGGCTCGTTTCTTCCGTGGTTTCGACTATTTCGAACTTGTTCAGACATTTGGCGGTGTGCCATTGGATTTGGGCGCTGGTAAGTTGAAGTTCAACACAAGTACAAACCGTACAAGTGTGCGTAATACTGTACCAGAGGTTTACGAGGAGGCTATCTTCCCTGATTTGGAAAAGGCTGTTGAGGACCTTCCAGAGGTAAGCCGTGTAACTGGTGGTGTTACAAAGACTACTGCGCGTTTGTTCCTTGCAAAGGCATACCTTACATACGCATGGTGGCTTGTAAATCCAAACAACGTGCCTACTTATCCAGAGTGTGCTCGCGACAAGAGCAAGGCAAGTTCTTACTTCCAGAAGGCGTATGATACTGCTGTAAAGGCAATCAAGAACCCTGGTAATTATGCTTTGCAGGAGTCATTCTACAATGTATTCCTTGGTCAGAACGACCGTAATTCAGAGATTCTGCTTTATGCCGACCATACTGCTCAGGATGAGTACTTTAACGGTGGCGTAGGCTATAGCTATGGTAGCGGTGCTGCACCAGATAACTTCTCACACTGGATGAACCGTTGGAACTATACAAACGTTCGTTCTAATGGTGGAACAACTGAGACTGTTAAGCGTGAGGCTGCTCAGTGGGCTGACCGTCCTTGGACTCGTATGGCTACTCCACAGGAGGTTGTGACTATGTTTACCGATAAGAATATGGACTCTCGTTGGGATGGTACATTCGTAACTGCATTCCGCGGTAACTGGAAGAAGGGTGGCGATGCTGCAGATTCTTATACTAATGCAAACGGTCTTACTGTAAGAAATGGTAGTGCAATCCTTACATTCCTTGGCGAGAACGATGAACATGTTCAGTACGACAGAACTTACACAAGCAACGTAGGTGCTGGTACTCTTCCTGGTCGTGCCGATTGGATTCTCACTCCTGACCATATTAGCCGTGTCGTATATCTGAATGTATGGAAGAACGGTTACTACAGCGAGACAACAGATACTACAACATTGGGTACTCCTAACGGTGCATGTCCTCGTCCTGTAAACATTGCGCGTTTTGCAGAACTTTACCTTATCGCTGCCGAGGCTGCCGTTGCTCCAACAGAGTTGGGCGTTGGTTCAGTAACAATCCAGGATGGTTACAGTGCTCGCGAGTTGGTTAATGTATTGCGTGCCCGTGCTGGTAAGTGGACATTCAACAATGGCGGTAACTGTGCTTATGTTGCAGATTACAGCGAGGAATTGACTGCTGCTACTCCTGAGACTATCACAGTTGACTATATCCTTGACGAGCGTTTCCGCGAGTTCTTCGGCGAGGGTCTTCGCTGGTGGGATTTGGTTCGTACCCAGAAGTGGGAAGAGCGTGCTTCAACCTATACAATTGGTGGAATCAACAATAATGACTTTGATAACAACTGGAAGGATATGAAGCATACTCGTACTATCAAGAAGAACTATTATCTTCGTCCAATTCCACAGGGTCAGCTCGATGCTATGCTTATGACTCCAGCAGAGAAGGCTGCATACCAGAATCCGGGTTATTAAAAATAAAATGTTGACTAATCAATCAGTACAGAATATATATTGTTAGTTAAATTTTAGTAGGATTTTTCATTGGAAGCCCAGACCGTGTTGGTCTGGGCTTTTTTGTTAATTTTTGTTATATTTTAGATTTTTTAACGAAAATGTTTTTCTGAATATTTTCATAATACATACTTTTGCACTCGCAAAAAAGCAAAAAATTACTTTTAGGTATAATAACAACATAAAATTAACAAACAGAGATGAAAAGATTATTACTGATTCTTGCAGTCATGGCATTTGCCGTTTCTTCGGCCGTGGCAAAGGGTGAGGAGAAGGAGAAAGCACCGAAGTGTACAATTACTTTGGCAGATGGCAAAACCGTTTCGGGATATTGGATTGACATCAAGGTAAAGGCACGTCCGGTAGGAGCTAATAACGCAAATGTTGTTTTAACTATGACAATCGCCGACACTCCAGATGCAAAGACTGGAACAGAGTACAGTGCTGATGATGCCGTTAGATTTGTAGCAAGAGAAGGCAAGGATTCTGTTGAATATCTCTCTTTGTATGGTCAAAAAGCAATGACGATGCCGAAGAGTTTGAAACCGGGAAAAAGTAAGTATTTTTGGCGTGTGGTGTATAAAAAGGAAGGCTTGTACGCATTTGCTGGCTCTATAAATGAAACAACTCCAAATGGTAGCAGATTTGGTTTTGACAGAAAACAGAAGGTAGCTTGTTTTTACAGTATGGAAGGTGAAAATGTAGTAGTACCTTTTTGGAGTCCAACAGAGCCTCTTACAATTGGAGCTAAAAATCCATTGCGCTATGCTTTTGCACGTTTCCCAAAGGTAGTGGAATACATCAATAGCAAAGAATTTAAAATTAAGATGATAGATGAAGACCCTCTCGGCTTCTTGGACAAAGTAGTAGAACTAAAATAAACTAAGATAATAACTGGTTGAAAAGGGGAAAGATTGGTTGGGCGTAGAATAGCGATATTCGCGCCCTTTTTCGGCTCTTATACGCCTTGTTGGGGGCAAGTGCTCCAGAATCCAAACAAACGGCCGTAGCGGCAAATTAGGCATGTAAGACGAAAGGAAAGCAATGTATGAAAAAGCAGAGGCGTACAACCTTTTTTGTAAGGAAGTGCGCCTCTGCTTGCTTTATGGCTTGTTGATGATAGTGCTACTCGTTATCTGCGTCTGGCTTGGCATCGCCGTCGAAGAGACGCATCTGCCCCGTCAGTTCGTCGAAAATCTCGCTTTGCGACTTGTCTGTGTCCGCATCGTTGATGTTGGCTGTCGTGTTCTCGTCGTCGCCATCCTCGGCCTCAGAATCGGCATCAGCCTCGTCAGGCTCTGGGAAACGCAGCGGCTCGAGTTCGGCAACCGTATCAACCTTCAGCGTTGATACTCGCTTACCCTTTGCCTTGAAGCCCTTGCAGGCAATGAAACTGTCAACATCAATCTCCTCGTCGTTGTGGAAACTGTCTGCACCGCCAAACTTTACGAGGAAGCGCGGATAAACCTGCGATGACAGAAGGATGAGATAACTGTTCGGATTCTCGTTCAGGAACGACTGCTTGCGCGCTATCGCCTCCATCTTGAAACGCTTTATGTATACAAACTTCTGGTCGGCATCATAAACCGCCGCGCTCCACACCTTGTCGGCATCGAATTTCTCGATGAACAGGATATTATCTGGATAATGGTTGTTGATGTCGAAGTTTGTGATGAAGAATTCGGCATTCTTCTGAACAACAAGAATTGAATCCTCGCTCTGGAATTCGCCCAGATATTCGCCGCGTCCGTCGTAGTTGAGGCGCAGCACATCGCGGTCGAACCAAACCTTTCGTCCGCCGAGCGTTGAAACGCCGTGTGACTTCAGTCCGATGCGCAGAACCTCGTTCTTAGAAAGAATGTTGCCAAGACTCTGCTTGCCCTTTATGGCTATATCCTTGAAATCCTTGTCGAAAATCAGTTTCTTGATGCGCGGAGTAGGGCGCAGCGTAACCTTGATAACCTCGGCCTCGCCGTTCATGTTGGCGGTAAAGTACAGAATCTTGCTGCCCTCCTTTCCGGTGGTAACATCGTACTCCTTGTCGCGTGTTATAGAGTTTACGAAGAAACGCTTCATATAACTGTAGCCCTCCTTTCCGTCGCGATATACAACGTTGTATATTGTACGGCGGTCGTTGCGCTTGAACACGTTTACATAAAGCACGTTCGTGCCGACGAATACCTTGTCGGCAACCTTTATCACCTTGTATTTTCCGTCTTTGTAGAAGATGATGATATCGTCGATGTCTGAGCAGTTGCACACAAACTCGTCCTTCTTCAGCCCTGTGCCGATGAAGCCCTCGGAGCGGTTGATGTAGAGTTTCTGGTTTGCCTCTGCCACCTTTGTAGCTTCGATGGTGTCGAAACTGCGAATCTCGGTGAGGCGAGGATGCTCTGCGCCGAATTTCTGCTTTATGTGCTCGAACCAGTTGATGGTTACGTTTACCATGTGCGCGAGGTCGTCGTTAATCTCGTCAATCTCCTCCTGAGTACGCTTGATGTAGTCGTTGGCCTTGTCTTTGTTGAACTTGAGGATGCGCTGCATCTTTATCTCCATCAGGCGCAGAATGTCATCGCGGGTGATAGCGCGGAAGAAGTCCTTTACGAACGGTTCGAGACGCTTGCCGACGTGTGCGATGGCTGAGTCCATGTCGGGAGCCTGCTCAAATTCCTTGTCCTTGTAGATGCGCTCCTCGATGAATATCTTTTCGAGCGATGCGAAAAGAAGGGCTTCCATGAGTTCGCTCTTGCGAATCTCGAGTTCTGTTTGCAGCAGATGCAGAGTGTTGTCTACGCTCTTCTTCAGAACCGTGCTTACGTTCAGGAACTTAGGCTTCTGCTCCTCGATAACGCAGCAGTTTGGCGATATGCTCACCTCGCAGTCGGTAAATGCGTAGAGCGCGTCGAGCGTCTTGTCCGACGATACGCCCGGAGCCAAGTGAATAAGAATCTCGGCCTGAGCAGCTGTGATGTCCTCAACCTTGCGGACCTTTATCTTGCCCTTCTCGATGGCTTTCAGTATGCTCTCGATAAGTGTTCCGGTCGTCTTGCTGAACGGAATCTCGCGTATTACCAGCGTCTTGTTGTCGAGCTTCTCGATTTTTGCACGCACCTTTACCGAGCCGCCTCGCTCGCCGTCGTTGTACTTGCTTACGTCAATGCTGCCTCCCGTAAGGAAATCGGGATAGAGATGGAATTCCTCGCCGTTAAGGTAGGCGATGGCAGCGTCGCAAATCTCGTTAAGGTTGTGCGGAAGTATTTTTGAAGACAAGCCCACGGCAATGCCCTCTACGCCCTGAGCCAGAAGCAGAGGGAACTTTACGGGCAGCGTGATAGGCTCCTTGTTTCGTCCGTCGTACGAGAGTTTCCACTCCGTAGTCTTAGGATTGAAAACAGTTTCGAGTGCGAATTTTGAAAGACGAGCCTCGATGTATCGCGGTGCAGCGGCATCGTCGCCGGTTAGGATGTTTCCCCAGTTTCCCTGACAGTCGATGAGCAGTTCCTTCTGTCCTAACTGAACCAGCGCATCGCCGATGGATGCGTCGCCGTGAGGGTGAAACTGCATGGTGTGTCCCACGATGTTGGCAACCTTGTTGTATCTGCCGTCGTCAAGACGCTTCATTGAGTGCAGGATTCTTCGCTGCACAGGCTTCAGACCGTCGCCAATGTGCGGCACGGCTCTCTCAAGGATAACGTATGAGGCATAGTCAAGAAACCAGTTCTGGTACATGCCCGTGAGTTGGTGCGAACCTTCAACGGTTGTTATATCTTTTGTCTCGTCACTCATATATTTTTATTAATTCTTCAAAAATAAATGCACTTTTATAAACAATGCTTGCAAAAATACGAATAAAATTGAAAAAAAATCGCTTTCTTTGCAGAATAATTGGCAAGAAGCCCCAGCGCAGCCGAGGCTATGCCGCGAAAAGAAAGACAATTAGAAACAAAACAAAACATAAATGGCACAGGAAGATGTATTTAAGAAAATCGTGTCTCACTGCAAGGAGTACGGTTTCGTTTTCCCATCAAGTGAAATCTATGATGGTTTAGGCGCTGTTTACGACTACGGTCAGAACGGTGTTGAGTTGAAGAACAATATCAAGCAGTATTGGTGGCAGAGCATGGTGCTTCTGCACGAGAACATCGTTGGTATCGATGCTGCTATCTTTATGCACCCAACA
>ODAI010372992.1_pt1 | contig 13127 bp, 16 predicted proteins | sample 1539321 | NCBI WGS metagenome assembly ODAI01 (sample SAMN02144231, study PRJEB22623) | gut metagenome | biome: sheep rumen | host: Ovis aries | place: New Zealand | reverse complement strand
TGCGGATGCGCAGCGCGCGGACGAGCGCCAGCGCGAAGCAGGCGCCCAACACCAGCAGCTGGATGACTTCCGACGAGCTGTAGATCACGGGATACGCCCCTCTTCGTCGGGGGCTGAACGGGAGTTAGCGTCCGAACTTTCCGAAGCGATTTTTGCGACCTGGGGTTTTGCGGAGGAACTTGCCGTTTCGAATGAAGCCAGGACACTAATTCCCCCTTTGCCATGCCCCAGCCGGCACGCCGCGGCGGCCACAGCGGCGCCGAGCGCAATCCCCAGCAGGCCGACCAAGATGTAGCCCAGGGCGGGGCTTCCGGAAAACACGCTTCCCATGAGACCGAGCTGTGCCGCCGTAGGCGAAGCGCCAGCGGAATCACCCATGACCGTGGAGATGCCGAACCCCACGGCGACCACCACGACGACGCTCAGAGCACCGCCGCCGAGAGTCACCGCGCGCTGCCGCCTGCGGCGGGCAGCTGCTTCTTGCGCTCGGACGCGCCCGAGCACGGCATCCATTCGCTCATCGGTCGATCTCATACGATATGCCCTCCTCGGCGAGCAGCGGCCGCATCGCCTTCTTGCCGCGCTGGACCAGGTTGTCGACCTGCTTGCGCGCCTTGCGCATGATAGCGCCCGCCTCGTCGTAGCTCATGTTCTCAATAAAGACCAGGTAAAGCGCCTCGCGGTAGTCGGGCGCAATCTTTGCCAGGCAACGGTAGAGCACCCGCGTCCGCTCGTCGTGCAGGATGCTGTCCTCGACACGATCGCCGCCGGCCGGCTCCCCGTCCAGGTCTTCCACGCTCATGAACCTCGCCCGCAGCCGCAGGTGCCGCAATGCCAGATTGCGGGCCGTCTTGAACAGGTAGGGCTTGAACCCGCCCTCGCGCAGCCGGGGGCGCTTCACCAGCAAGCGCGAGAACGCTTCGAGCATCAGGTCTTCAGCGGCGTCGATGTCGTGCACGTAGCCGTTAACGTAGAGGGTGAGCACGTCGCCGTAACGCTCCATCAGGGGACGCAAGGCTTCCTGGTCGCTCGCGACCAGCCTCTCGAAAAGCCTCTCGTCTGAAACCTCGCCCATCGACCTGCCTATATGAAGAAAAACGGGTCCCTATTCGCCATCGGAGCCCGTCCGAAACGGTCGGCTTTCATGATAGCAAACGGCCCTATGGCCACCCACCCCATCGCATCAACGATTGAGCAACGCGGCGGCGTCATGAAGCAACCGCATTGCAAGCGTGGCGGAGGTGCCGATACCTCGTCACATCCATCACAAACGTCGCATTTGTCACTGCATCGAAGCTGGTTCCGAGCAAGTACGAGACGACCAATTCTCTTAAAACCCCGAATCCACTCGCCAAAGCCCGTAAACCATTCACCGACGCCCTGATTCCTTAGCCAACGTTTAGCCAACGGAGCCCAAAATAGGCTGTTTCCAAAGAAAAAGGCCAGAGCTTCAAGCCGTTGACCTGGGGTTTCTGGTAGCTCCGACCGGATTCGAACCGGCGACCTCCGCCTTGAGAGATCGTCTCTCAAGGCCGCTAGAGGGAAATCGGCGAGTCGAGCACACCAGGCAATGGTTTACCACCAGCCGTCTTTGGACGATGCTGGGGAGGCCCTCAAGCCCCACCGGCGCCACGGTGCCCGCTACGCGCGTGCCAGGTCCTTGCGCACGAGGTCGCGGAGGTAGTCCGAGCGCGTCATCCCGAGCGATCCGGCGCGGCGGTCGATCGCCTCGACGATTTCGGGAACCTCCTTGTAGCCCACCATCTTGAGGGCAGTGCCAAACTTGAGGGGACGGCCTGCCGACACCGGACCAGGCTCGCCGGGCAACTCCCCCCTGGCGGCCCTCTCTTCGATCTCGTCGAGCCTCGAAACGCTGATGCCGTACTTCTTTTCGATTTCCTTTGCTGTTATCGCCATGTTGCTCACCTCGCCATCCCAAGCTCTCTGAGCACCTTAGTCGTCGGCGGAGTCATGGCGTGGATTATGAGGTACCCTTCTTCCACGATGACCGCCACCATTTGAACCATGTCACCCGACCTCGTGCAACCTACTGCAGCGACGTACTCCTCATCTGGGGCGGGCCTTTGCTGCATTCTCACGTAATTCTCCCAAGCGTGAAGAATCTCGCTTTCCGTCAGCCCATGTTTGAGCGCATGCTCGGCGACTATCACTGCTATATGCATACTCCTATTTCGTTTAACGAAATTATACCACACTCTTATCGGGACCGCAGCTTTGTTACAGCCTACAACCGCGCAGCAACCTTCTCGCGCCTCCTGGCCTCGGCGAGCATGAGCTCCAGCTGCTCGACAGTAAACGTGAGGCCTCGCACGCCGGACGCAGGCAACGCATAAGGGTCGGCCTCTGGCTCGCCGAATATCCCGTCCATGTCCAAGTCGAAGCACGCTTTCATCTTCACGAGCGAGTCGCGCTTCGCCTCGGGCGCCACATCGGCATAGATGTCGAGCGTAACGCTCGGCTTCTCGTGGCCGAGCCAGTCGGCGACGGTGCGGATGTCGGTTCCCTGGCCTATCATCATCGTCGCGAATGTGTGCCGCAGATCGTGGAAGGTGCAGTCGAACCCGTTCATCTTGCAGAACGCCGAGAACTCCTTGCCGAGCTTGGTTGGGTTGTACGGCCGGCTGTCCGCTTCTATCGTGTGGTAGGTTGTCACGGCTTTGCCCGTCACGGGGTCTTTATGGGAGAGGATCACCTTCCATTTGTCGGTGTCCCGGCGCCTGCGCAGCCCACGGCTCGTGTACCTCATTTCAGCACCTCCCACGAAGTTTTCCACAGCCATTCGAAGGTCGATTCTTGACCAACATTTGACCAACAAATGACCAACAACGCGACGTTGGAAGGCCTGGAATCCCTGATTCGGCAGAGAGGCCAGAACCGAAAAACCACAGGTCACACACAAGTTGGGAAAACTAGGGAAAGCGCTGAAACCCCGTTTTACCGCCCTTCAACTTTTCGCAACGTGGGGGTCGTGGGTTCGAATCCCATCATCGATGACGGCGACAAGCCCATGTGCGTCGCGTGCTGCCCGACGCGCGCCCGCGTGTTCGGCGACCTGGACGACCCGACGTCCGAAATCTCGCGCCTGAAGCGCGAGGGCAACGTCCGCATCCTGCTCGAAGACAAGGGCACGCGCCCTCAGGTCTTCTACGTAAGCTAGAAAGGGAGGTGTTTTAGATGAACTCCAAGACTTTCTCCAAACCGGTGCTCGGCGTGTTCGCCGTGCTGGCGCTCGTCGGCGTCGGCTGCTGGATCTTCCAGCTGATGAACGGCCTGGCGGTGACCGGCATGTCGAACGCCAACTCCTGGGGCCTCTACATTTGCACGTTCATGCTGTTCGTGGGCCTGTCGGCCGGTGGCCTCATCCCTTGGGCGGCTAGAAGCCATACCCTAGCCGCCCGCCCCCCCTCTTTTCTTCGGCCCGCGTGCTTTCCTTCCGAGCGCGCGGGCCAACATGTGCGATGAAGGGATTCCCCATGTCGTTTTACCGAGACGCCGCGGGCCTTGCCGACGAGTAGATCGAGTGCTTCCCCGATTGTAAGAGCAGCGGGCGAAGCTAACGAATTCGCCTCGGTGCCGCGAAGCGCATGGTTACGAACTCACTGTTCAGGCGGGCATCTGTTCAGGCGAGCAGTTCGCGCAACTCGCTCTCGGCGCTCGTGGTGGTGCGGACGGCAGCTGCGACGGTGCGCGGGTCGCCGTCTTGCATGGCGATGGGCAGGCCTACGAGCTGCAGCATCTCCAGGTCGTTGCGCGCATCGCCCAGGGCCATCGCGTGTTCGGGCGCAACGCCGAGCTGCTCGAGCACAGCGGCGAGCGCCTGTGCCTTGTTGGTTCCCAGCGGCATGGCGTCGAGCCAGCCGAAGCCGGCGGTGGCAATTGAGCAGCGGCTGCCGAAGCGGGCGTACCAGAACTCCTCGTCCACGACGCGCGATGGGTAGTATGCCGAGATCTTCGTGTACGGCTCGTCGATTGCCTTCAGGTCGTCGACGATGGTGATGTCGAAGCCCACGGTCTCGCGCATGAACGGGATGAAGGCGGGGTTCTTCGGCTGCATGTAACTCGTGCGCGCGCCCGTGACCAGGGCTTCGCAGTCGTCGTTGGCAAGCATCGTGTCGATGAGCTCGTCGCCGAGCGCGCGGTCCATGACCGAGCGGAACACCACCTCGCCCGCACGGTAGGCGATGGTGCCGTTGTTGGCCACCAAGGTCATGCGCGGCGCAAGCGGCCCGAACAGCTTACACAGGCTATCGTAGGAGCGCCCGCTTGCCGGCACGAACATGATGCCTTGGTCGAGCAGCCGCCCCACGACCTCGAGCGTGCTCGCGGGAAGGGCGGGCGCGTAATCGAACAGCAACGTGCCGTCCACATCGCATGCGACCAGCTTGATATCACGTTCCATGCCATCCTCGTTCCACTTGCACCAAGAAACGGATGCCATTGTACTCCCACCCGCGGCCCGCATGTCACGGGGAGGCGTCTGACGCGTCTCCGTGACATGCCGTAGGGACGTGCCAGATGCCTCGCGACTCTTTGGCCGACGATGGCGAATGGGCTACAGCATGGGTGTGGTTGTCTTCGGGCTGCTTTTGTCCGCTGGGCAGAAATGGCGATTCGCACCCGTATTGGGGCTATTGGCGTTGATGCCGGTCATTGCCATTATCGTGGTACTTGTCAAGCATGGCAAAGCCGACAAGCCGCACAAGAAAGAGAGCACGAGCATGATGGTGAAAACCCACGACCCCTTAGACTCCGCCAAGGCCAGGCCGAGGGCCTCCCTATCCAGGATAAGAAAGACTTGCGTAATCGCTGGACCTTCTGTGAAGAGGAGTGCCCCCTCCCTATTTTTGGAGGAGAAATAGGGAGGGGGCACTAAGAAGGAGGAGACATGAGCAATGTGCTTTAGGGGAGGAGCTTGCCTAGGATGATTCCCAGTGCACTACTGGTTTCGAACCGAGAAACGAAACGTCAGAAACACCGGGTGGTTTTGGGAACGGGAACCCGCACTTAGCGCATTCGGTGGAGTTAGGAGGGTTAACGTATCCACAGAACGTGCAGGTTCCAGCCTTTACCACGGGCTGTCCGCATTTACCACATCCTAGACAGGGGTAACACATAGGTCAGTCTCATTAGTTGGCGGGCTAATCGAGGAAGAACTGCGAAAGACGCTGCATGATACCAGGGGCGTAGTCTTCGCCGACAACGTAGTCTTTGATTTCGCCGTTAACGAACACAATGCTCGTCGGGAACCACTTGGCGTTGAAGTATTTTGCAGGTTCGGGGTGTTTCCAGGAGTCGATTTTGCCGATTTTCACCTTGTCCTGGATGACGGCGAGTTCTTCGATGACGTCATCGAATTGCCATTGGGCGTCTTCTTCGCTGGAATAAAAGCAAATCATAACCGGCTTGTCGTCTGTGTCGATGAATTCCTGAATGGTTTCGGTTGTAAGCTCTGGTGCGTTCGACATGATAAATCCCTCTCTCACCTCGTGTCGTTTGTCAACCCGTTTTGGGTTTTTCTGTCGTCAATAGCAGCGGCTGCACCGCCCGTAGCTGCTGCAGCCGCCGTCCGGCCTACTCGAGCTCGAACAGTTCGCGAGCGTCTTGTCCGCTGATGCTTGTCCGAGCGGCACAGTCTTCGTCAGTCATGAGGTAGCGTGCTGCGTTCTCCATGTCGACGAAGGAGTTGCCCATGTTGGTGACGATTAGGCGAACTGCTTCGTTGTCGACCATGGGGCTGTTAGCGTTCTGGTACTGATTCATGGCGACGCGGACGAATTCCGCACGCTCCTCGTCGTCGAGGGGGGCGAATTCATGGCGGTCGAATTCGTTCAGGGCGTCGAGCGCTTCGCCGAGAGCAAGCTCACTAAACGGAACGTCCGACATTATGAATGTACTGCCGCCGATGAGGTTGCGCTGAGCGATCATGAGGTCAAGTAATTGAGCGCCCTTCTCGTGAGATAACAGTGGCACCAAATCGTCGATGATGACGATGGGGGCGTTGCCCAGCCGCTCGAAGAACGAGTCGTCGGCCTCGAACTGAAGCGCTATGGCGATGTCGGCGCCCGAGCATGCGAACACGGTTTCTTGCATCATTTCCGATTGCGCGGGCGCACTGTTTGCGACGCTGCGCACGAACGTGCTCTTGCTGGAATGCTTGGGTCCGTACACGAACAGTTTCACCGGTTTCGGGAACGGTTGAGCCAGGCTGTCAAGCGCTTCGAAGACAGCAGCGTTGCGCTTGCTCCTGACGTATGACTCCAACGATTCTTTCACGGTTAAACCCCCTCAGCTGTTTTCCGTTGGCCAGTTTTATAGCGCAAACGAGGGGTAAACCAGGGTAACCGAGAGTATTACCTTGCCAGAATCGGCAGGTCAGATAGTATGCTTTGTGATCGTATGCCGCCTTGTTGGCTGGTTATCGCGCTCGAGGGAGCCGCTTGCTACCAAGACGCCGCATCGATGCTGCGCGTTTTCACCGAGCGAAGCGCTTCCTCGCCTCCGGCGTCTTTTTCGGCGGCCAGACGTTGTTGCTCGGCCCATTGGTCCATGAGGTCCGGTTTGCTCTTGGAGTCGGCTTCGTCGTCGAGCGATGTTTTCAAGACCATGGTGATGAGGTCTTGCTGGTTGTGTACCCCGAGTTTGCGGTAAATCTGATGGCACTGCTTCTTTACCGTGCCTTCCGACAGGTACAGGCGTCCCATGATGTACTTGGCGTTGCGCCCGCGCGAAAGAGCGTCGAAAATCTCGGTTTGCCTCTCGGTCAGCTCGTACGCTTCGGCGACCCGGGCCATCTTTTCATGCCAAGGATCGACGTACACGGTCATGATGCTGGGTTCTTTCTGCTCGGGCTCTTCTCCGGGCTTTTCGTATGCTCCGATGAATAGCTGCACCGCGAACGCAAACAGCACAGCCGTGCATCCCAGGAACACATATATAGGCGCGCTTTCGAAGCCGAACAGCGTTGCGATAACGTAGAGGCCGACAAATCCTATGCCTGTGGCGAGGGTATTGCACCCGTGGCGCATGCCGAGGTAGAAGACGTCGCTGAGCGTTTCGTCTTTTCTCTGAGACGCTTGCACTATGGCGTTGTTCAACATGTCGGCGATGATCAGCCCGATGGCGAATAAGGCCAAGACGCCCCTCCAGCCGTCAGGTGCCAAGATGACAAACACGAGGAGCAACATGACTGCGATGCTGGTGAAGCTGCGGAATTGCGCTTGCGACAACATAATGCTCGTGCGCTGGTAGATGTTCACCCACGCATACGCGATGAGATATGCTCCACCGGCGATTATCACGCTTATTGTCGTGTCGCACGAAAACACGAGTATGCCGTAGGCGACGCCGGAGACGAGGTGCGTCGACGCGGAATAGAACATCCTTTTCCAAGGCAGGTTCCGCGACAGCATTTCGCGGCGTTTCACATAATGCCAGTTGAGTGCCATTTCTGACATCGATGGGGCGAACAGCGCATACGATATGCACAGCAGGGCACTGGGTAGGAAGCTTATGGCGATGGCGTCGAGCAAGGCGCATGTGGCAAGAAGCACGGCGCATGCAAGCGCGGCGGAGACCATGGCCTTCGCTCGCAGCGTCTTGTTCACCATGCTAAGTCGCCACAAGATGATGATCACCGAATAAGAAATTGCCAGCGTAACGACGCTGATCAACCGCCCGTGCAGGACGAACGAGGCCAGGGCGAAGGCGGCCCCGGTGGCCCACGCGTATTTAATCTTGCGCGTCGTGTCGACGAAATCGGACAGCGCAGCGGTGGCAAACCCGAAGACGATGCATATGGCCAGGCAAACGCAGAGCGGAATCAGTATGGAAAGCTGCCCGAACGCCGTCTGAACCGCTGGAGGCAAAAGCGCAAGGAAGTCGGGATCGACGAAAACCCCGGCAACCAACATGAAAGGCAGCCAGGCGATCGCGGCTGCAAACCCGAACATCTCACATATATGTGTTGCAAAGTTTCCGAGCGGTTCGTCCTCCGGTTGGCGTAGGGGTTCCCCTGAAGCACTCTCGCCTTCGCTCGACATGGGCGAGACGCCTTCGTCATGGTTTTGCCACGCCGATGATGCCTCTATCCCCTCTGTACGCATAAAACCAACTCCCCCAAATCGGCACGCGTTGCGAAAACCGCTCGAAACCCAGTAAAGCATACGGGCAGAACGCGGGCAAAAGCACGAAGCATACTCACGGTTACCCCCGATAACCTTGTCAAACGATAGCCTTGGGAGCGTCGAAATATCGAAGAGCTATGCCTTTGACGAGTTCGCGTAATGAGAAGGATAGCGCCAAACATGGGGGTTTGGCAACCGACTCGATCAGTATTCGGAGAAGCATGCGATTCGTTCGGCGGAGAGACGAGTTGGAGAAATCGAGAGGAGAGAGCGAATGGCTGACTACAAAGAATTTCTCGACAGCATCAACCGCGAGGCGTACCACGCGGGCGAGTATCAGTGGGAGGAGGACGGCTACACCGTCACCCGTACCTACCATTACTCGCCTCCGGGATGCCACACGTCTTGCGGCCTTCTTTACTATGTGAAGGACAACAAGGTCGAGTGGGTCGAGGGCGACCCGCTGGATCCGTGCGCAAACGGCCACCTGTGCATGCGCTGCCTGAACCGCGTCGAGGCGTTCAACCATCCCGATCGTCTGAAGTACCCCATGAAGCGCGATCGCAAGTACCGTGGTGACGTGACCAAGTTCGAGCGCATTTCCTGGGACGAGGCCTATGACATCATCGAGAAGGAAGTAAAGCAGGTTTGGGAAGACTACGGCCCCGAGTCCATCATGTGCACCAAGGGCACTGCCCGCTGCACCGTGTGGCAGCTGCACTACTTCTTCCAGGCTGCGTTCAAGACCGCCAACGTCGCGCACATCGGCTTCACCGGCTATGCTTGCTACCTGCCGCGTACCTGCGGCACCATCGCCCCGATGGGCGACTTCCCGATCGTCGACGCTTCCCAGCAGTTCGAGGATCGCTACATCAACCCGTCCTTCCGCCCGCCTGAGGTTCTGGTCATGTGGGGCAACGAGCCGCTGGCCTCCAACGCCGACGGTTACTATGGCCACTGGCTGGTTCAGTGCGTCCAGATGGGCACGCGCATCATCTCCATCGACCCGCGTCTGACGTGGTGGGGCGCCCGCGCCGATTACTGGCTGCCCGTCCGTCCTGGCACCGACGCGGCTCTCGCTTGCGCATGGCTCAACATCATCATCAACGAAGACCTGTACGATCACGAGTTCGTCGAGAAGTGGACGACCGGTTTCGACACCATCAAGGAGCACGTCCAGGAGTGGACGCCTGAGCGCGCTGCCGAGATCTGCGAGCTTCCGGTTGAGGACATCATCGGTTCCGCCCGCATGTTCGCCGCTGGCAACAACTCCGCCATTCAGTGGGGTCTCGCCATGGACCAGCAGATGAGCGCCATGGCTCTGAACCTTGCCTGCGTGGACCTCATGGCCATCTGCGGCAACGTCGACGTCCCCGGCGGTTGGATCCTCGTGCACAACGCCTTCAACGTCTCCCGCGGCTCCGACAACGGCGTCAAGTGGGTTGACCCCGAGGCTGCCAAGAAGAAGGCGACCATGCACTACGTCTTCAACACCGACGGCGAGGACTTCATCCATCAGGCTGCTTCCGAGGCCCTCATGCACTGCATGGAGACCGGCGAGCCTTACCCGATCAAGATTTGGTATGCGCAGTCGACCAACGAGCTGGCTTGCGCCGCCATGGACTCCCCGCGCGTGTACAAGGCCCTGAACGACATTCCGTTCATCGCTTACGCCGACCCGTTCATGACTCCGACGGCCGTCGCCCTGGCAGACGTTCTCATGCCTGTCGCAATGAGCTGCGAGCGCAACTCCGCTCGTTCGTGGTGGACGCCTGTCCGCTCGCTGTCCAAGGTCACGAGCTACTACGAGGCCAAGTCCGACGAGGAGATCATCGTCGAGCTCGGCAAGCGCCTGACCCCGCCGGCGTTCCCGTGGGACACCGCCGAGGACTTCGTCAACTGGTTCCTGACCCCGTCCGCCGGCCTGGCTTCCTTCGGCACCAAGGCTTCCGCGAACAACCAGCTCGACCAAGAGCGCTGGGAAGGCGAAGAGTTCCCGTATGCTGGCAACCTCAAGGCTCTGCAAGAGGCTGGCGGCCATGCATACGACCAGTTCAACGCTACTTATAAGAAGTACGAGAAGGGCATGCTGCGTCCTGATGGCCAGCCTGGCTTCTCCACCCCGACCGGCCGCATCGAGCTTTCGCCGTTCACCTACAAGGTTTGGGGCCTCACTCCGTGGCCGTTCCACGTAGAGCCGAAGGTCAGCCCGGTTACCGCTCCGAAGATGTTCAAGGAGTACCCGTTGATTCTGACCGGCGGCGGCCGTTCCTTCGAGTTCTTCCACTCCGAGGACCGTCAAGAGCCGACCATGCGCGAGTTCCACAAGTGGCCGCTGCTCACCATTCATCCGAAGGATGCTGAGAAGTACGGCATCACCAATGGTGAGTGGACTTGGGTCGAGTCCGACCGCGGCCGTTTCCGCCAGGTCGCCTATGTATGCGAGAAGGTCAAGGAAGGCGTCGTGCATGCCGAGCATGCATGGTGGTTCCCCGAGCAGGAAGCATCTGCTCCCAACCTGTTCGGCACGTTCGATTCGAACCTGAACAACCTCACGCGTTGCTACGAAGCTGGCGAGGGTGGCGTAGGCTCCTCCATCAAGGCCATGCTGTGCAAGATTTACCCCTACAAGGAAGGCGACGAGATGCCCTCCGAGGTCGTAGCGCGCAGCTGGGGCTGGAACGAAATTGTTCCCGGTTCCGATGATTACGAAGTCGAATAAATCCGAGAGAAAGAGATAGGGGGTAAGTACTCATGAAGGGAATTCTGATCAACAACGAGTTCTGCACCGGTTGCCATAGCTGTGAGGTCGCGTGCAAGAAGTACCTGAAGCTTCCCGAAGGTGAGTATGGCATCAAGCTCACCGAGATTATGCCTCATCCGTACGAGGGCAAGACCGGCGTAGATCGCTGGGAGTGGACCTGGACGCCCATTCTGACCAAGGCCTGCAACATGTGCGAGGACCGCGTGGAAAAGGGCAAAATGCCGATGTGCGTGCAGCACTGCCAGGCATGGTGCATGTACCACGGCGAGGTCGAGGATCTGGTCAAGAAGATGGACGGCAAGACCCGCTGGACGCTGCTGACCGCCCGCGGCATCGCGAAGGACTAATGCCGACAGCGCTAGCGTCTTAGACGAACGTACAGGGCGGAACGCCTCCGAAAGAGGCGTTTCGCCCTTATCGTGCGATTCCGATTAATCAGAAGGAGGTTGTTCTCATGTGCTTCAGACCTACAAGCCTAACGCTCACCAAGACTTGCCCCGATTGCGGCACGAAGTCGGATGCGACTATTTTCACGTGCCCCAAGTGCGGCCGGGACTTGGCGAACGTTGAGCCCGACATGCCCGATGCGAACGCACCTGGCATGCCCGGCGTGGTATTCGATCCGTCCGACATCGGCAAGCCCGCTGGAGCTCCCGCGGCTCCGAAGGCCCCTGCAGCCCCTAAGGCTCCGGGTGCCCCGAAGCCTCCGGCAGCTCCGGGCGCGTAAACAAAACACAAGGCGACGCAGTGCGTTTGTGCGCGCTGCATCGCATTTCGAGAGGAGAGGAAACAAAATGGCAGGTAAAGGGGTATCCCGCCGAGCAATTATCGCTACCATCGGTTGTTGTTTGCAGGTGTTCTGCACCGCTGCGGCGTTCTGGGCTTGCAACGTGTTGCTGCCCGAGATGATCCACAACCCGGCCCTGGGCATGACGTCCAAGGCAATGGCGTCGCCGCACACCGCTTTGCAGTGCGCGTCCGCAATGGTGTTTGGCATCTTCGGCGGCCGCATCATCGGCAAGTTGACGCCGAAGTGGGCAATGTTCACTGGCGGCATCGTGTCCCTGGCTTACGTTCTGGGCATCGGCTTCATCGAGAGCTATCCGCTCTGGACCGCTTGGGGCGCCGTCGCGGGTTACGCCATGGCAATCGGCACGCTGTCTTCCGTTGCGGGGTTGATGCAGGAGAACTACGGCGGCAAGTCGCAGGGCATCTTCGCCTCGATTACGGGTGTTCAGACGCTCATCATCGCCGGTTGGATCTTCGTCCAGGGCTTCCTGCTGCGCACCGGCTTCGACTATCATCAGATCTGCGGCATCTGCGCCGTTATCGTCGTGTGCGGCCTTGTCATCAACTTGTTGATGATCAAGCCCCCGAGCGCAGAAGAGCGTGCCGAGATCATGAAGGATACCGAGCACGGTGAAGCCGACATCACCGAGGTCGGCCTGACCCCGCAAGAGGCCATGAAGACCCCCGTGTTCTGGATTTACATCATTGCCATGATGTGCGGCGCAATCATCGCCGGTGCGTTCACGCACTACAGCACCTTGTTCTTCACCACGTTCGGCATGGACACCGGCATGGCTTCGTACCTGGTTGGCTTCCTGAGCATCTTCGGTGCCATCCATGGTCTGTACCTGGGCTTCTTCCAGCGCAAGTTCGGTTCGCGCGCATTCCTGTTCCTGCTGTACGGCGGCATCATCGTCGGCTTCGCGATTCTGTTTATCTGGGCCGGTGCCCAGGTGCTTTGGATCGCGGTCGTCGGCTTGTTCTTCTGCGCGTTCCTGCGCAACATCATGGCAACGCCGATGATTGTTATGACCGACCTGTTCGGCCGCAAGGCTTATGTCGGCCTCAGCTCGTTCGGTCAGGCAGCGTACAACGCCGGCATGATGATCTCCATGGTCGTAAGCACCATCGTGCTCGACGCATTGGGCGGCATCGGCTGCATCTTCTACCTTATCGCCGTGGCGGCGGTGTCTCTGGTTCTGTATAACATTTGCCTGAGCCTGTCGCCGATGAAGAAGATTCGCGCCGAGGAAGCTGCTCGCATGAAAGCTGCTGAGCAGCAGTAAACACTTCGTTGATGGGGGGCACATCATGAGCGGCTTCGGTGGGTTCTCGAAGGACAATCCGTTCTTCAAGAAGTATGCTCGCTTGCCGCAGGCGAACCCGGAGGAGACGGCGCATTGCGCCGCATGCGGACAACGCTTGCTGCA
>ODAI010424372.1_pt1 | contig 13131 bp, 9 predicted proteins | sample 1539321 | NCBI WGS metagenome assembly ODAI01 (sample SAMN02144231, study PRJEB22623) | gut metagenome | biome: sheep rumen | host: Ovis aries | place: New Zealand | reverse complement strand
GAGGAAAAGCGCCACTTATATTGATTAGAGCGCCCCCGCCAACCCCCCCCGCGCCCCGTCCGGGCGGGGCAAGACCCGCCCCCGCCGCACCACCGGTCCCTGCGCCATGCATCAGCGCGAGCTGACCGAGGCGATCAAGCGTTCCCGCCAGATCGCTCTCCTGCCCTACGTGCTGGATTAAGGCTTTATCAAAAAACACCCGGCGCTTAAGGGCGTGCAAGATAGGGAGACGGCAGGTTTTGAGCGGGCCTTTTCCGCCCAAGCTTCATGAAAAATTGCGGAAATACGCACAAGTATTCCCGCAATTTTTCATTTTGCTTGAACGAAAAACTCCTCGCTCAAAACTGCATCGCATCTGAAAAAGAGAGATTTTTCTGTCAGGCGAGGCGAAAAGCGCAGAAATACTGGAACTGTATTTCGAGCATTTTCAACGAAGCTTGACGGGAAAAGATCCTTTTTCAGACTGCCGGATCCCTATCTTGCACGCCCTAAGGGCGGGGGTCGTAAGACAGTTTATTTTGTTTTGCAGGGACGGCATGACTTACGAGTCATGCCGTTTCCTGTTTCATCAGTTCATCCAGCGGGATAAGCCCAAACAGATCGTAGCAGATCTGAATAATTGTATATAGGTTTGTGGTAATAGAAAGTGTACCCAAACTACTGCCACGCGCAGGTTTTTAGATACCGCCTTGCTTTTTCATGGGCATTGTCAACGATTTGCTGGTCAAAGCCGATGAGCTGCAGAAGATTGATCGCATTTCGGGTGGTCGCTTTCCCTTCGCGTATCACATAGTCAAACAGCATCTCATTCTCTCCGACCTGTTCCTCAAAGTGACAGAGGCCATAGCTTCCGCACAGCAGATCGCAAAGCTCTATATCGTGTGTAGCGGCGAGACAGAGACACCCTGACTCCGCCATGGCTTGCAGTACCTCACTGGAAGCCGCGATTCGCTCCACCGTGTTTGTCCCTCGCAGCACTTCATCCACTACACAAAGAATGGCGTTGTTTTCTTTTGCTGCGTCCAGAATACGCTTGAGCGATCTGGTTTCGACGATATAGTAGCTCTCTCCGGCCAGCAAATCATCCTTCAAGGCCATCGAGGAAAACACACGGAATGCCTTTCCCTCATAAGTCTTTGCCAATACCGTACAAATACTCTGCGCCATGATGGCCGCCAGCGCCACCGTTTTCAGATAAGTGGATTTCCCGGAGGCATTGGAGCCGGTGATCAAGATCGGCTGCTCTGTCATGCAGTCATTCCCAACGGGGTCTGAGAGCAAGGGATGAAGCATGTCCTCGCTGTGAATATAGTTGCCGGTCTCATTGTCAAAGTCAATGCTCGGTTCCGTATAATGATCAAGGCTTGCCCGGTAGGAGGCAATGGATATTGCAGCATCCAAGCGGCCAAGATACTCATGGATCGTAAATACATCATCATGGCAGCGGCCTAACTTGTTTTTCAGATACTCATAGGCAATCAAATCCAGCAAGGTTGCGGTAAGAATAACATCTTCCACTCCACCGCTGTCCATTCCTGTAGATACGCCACCTGTTCGGACCACGGCCTGCAAACGATCCAGACTTTCATAGGCTGGCTGCATGTGCTTATCAAGCTCGGTATCATGGAGTTTGCGGAGCTTTCTCACGGCAAAGACCATGTTTACCACATAATTGACCGTGTCATAGTCTATCCGAGATCGCCGTTTTCCAAATTCATGCACAAAGCAGTTGAGAAACAGAGCCAGCAACACAGCCCGAATGCCCCATACAGGATTCAGTATCGCCCAGACGACAGCGGAAACGAAAAACAGCAAGCACAGAAGATAAAGCGTCAGCAGCCCAATGCCATGTTCAGACGGGTAAAAAGCGCGGCACAGATCCGCTCTCCGGGTACAGCCGAGACGGGCAAGGATCGTTTCCACGTTCAAGCGTCGTTCCGGGTCTGCCTGTGCATAGTCAATCAAGTCTTTCCGCTGTTCATAGCTTTCCGCATCAAGAACAGGGCTTCGCAGCATGTAGTACAGATACTGCTCGCCGGAGGTGCAGCGCTTCGGATTGATCCTCTTAAACACGCGATCCATATCCAGATCATGCCATGTGATTTCGTCTATCAGAAAAGGGTCGAGACCGTTGCCTCTCCGAAAGTCATAATAGGCGCGGATATAGTTCATGTCCCCGTCAAAATAATAAGGGTCGGGGACTTTCCCAAAAGATGCCCGGAGCATCCTCTTTAATTTATTCGTTCTCATTTTCGGCGCAGTTTATCGCCCCATAACGAAAGCGAAATCCTCATATTGGAATACAGCTCGGCGTCGTGATTCTTCGGCCACTGAAACTCTGACTTTGAGGAAAACTTTTTAGTGAACATCCCGGCTAGAAACAAGCTGCTGAAGAATACATATACGTTGCCGGCCAACAGCCACCATATTTGCAATTGATATGCCTTATAAACAGAGTAGAAGCTGACGATGGCAACCATAATGAGAAATTCATACAAAGACCACTTGATGGATCTCTTTTCTTGCTGAGAGATCGCGGACAACACAGCAATCGTTTCGTTTGTAATAGGCTGCTCCACGCCGAGCAAGTCTGAAACTGTCGTGTCAAGTACCTCTGCCAAAGGCTGGAGTAATGCAAGATCGGGGAAGTTTTTGCCGCACTCCCATTTTGAAACTGCCTTATTTGTCACATTCAAATGCTCCGCCAGATCTTTCTGTGTCAGCCCCTTTTTCTTGCGAAGTTCACTGATCGTTTCACCTGTATAAGAAGCATCCATTGTCCCGCCTCCTTTATGAATTATCATACGGAAAGAGGCGCCGAATGTCAATCGAGAGGAAGTAGACCGCGCGGATTTGCTTCATTTTCGATCAAAATACAAGGAGGGTTAAAGCCCGCTTTTTATTGTAGCATGACTGCATAAGGCCCGCCGGGCTTACCCGGCGGGCCTGTGTAGTGTTTGAGTTATCCGATCTTCTCGAAAGTGGCCTCCGCGATTGTGTTTTTATCCCAATCTATGAAACGGATGATCGGGCTTTCGCCGAAATTGCCCTGCCCCTGACCGAAAATGGCGTAACCGTTCGGGTCAATACTACCGGCTCCGTGAAACTCAACGCCCTCCAAGCGCAGGGTAAGCAGATTCCTTGCCGCCTCTTCGTCGAGCGTCTTTATTTCCAGACGCAGCTCTATGCCAAGCGGCGTTTGCGCCAAGCTCAACTCTCCCAGTTCAAAGCCGGGAAGCGCATGAGGATCGGCAGGCGCAAATCTCCCCAGAAGCGTGCTTTTTCCCTCGTTTAGTGTGATAGGAAGCTCGCGCCGTTCCGTCACCACCGTGTCGGGGTCTTGTGTTTCAGGGGACCATGACACAGCAACGACTGTGCAGACCGTATCAACGGGCGCACCCGTGTCGCTGTTGCGTGCACCTTCCACGTAGATTGTCATCTCCTGCGGAGATGCGTTCTCGAAGCGCTCTCCGACAGAATGAAGTCCCAGAGCCTCCCTGTCAAGATTTGCCCCCACGAACAAAAGTGTTTTCCCTTCTTTTTGGGCATACTCGCGGAGCGTTCCCTCTCCCGACAAGCCAATCACGGACAGCGGACTGTCGAGATCCGCATCCGTCGGTACAACGATATAGCTTGCATCAGCGCTCACATGAACGGTGACGAGCACCGTTCCCTCATCGCAATAGGTTTCCAGAACGCTGGCACTCCAGCCGTCGCCTTTGACTTCCGCACTCTGGCTGACGATCAGATCAGCAGCCTCCTCGGGCATGTCGCCGCGGTTGGGGTTAGCATAAAGCTCACGCAGCCCAAAGAGGTTGACGGCATAGGCCACGGCGCCCAGTGCAAGTAGCATGACAAGCACCGCGGCAATGCTCAGCAGCCGCCCCATCCGAATGGGGATGCGGGAAGTCTGTTGCCGCTCTTTCTGATAGCCCAACGCACGGCTGGCTTTTTCAATCTTATCATCGGAAATGTCTCCGATGGCTTTCATCATTCGTTCCGACTTGTACATAAGCCCTCCATCATCAGATAGGTTTTCAGCTTGCTTCTTGTCCGCTTCAGCATGGCGGAAACGCCGCTGCGGCTCATCCCCAGCTTTTCCGCGATTTCCCGTTCTGTCGTCACGAGCCAGTACCGGCTGACAAAGACAAGCTGCTCTTCTTCCGGAAGATTTCCGACAAAGGCGTCAATGATGCGGCTCAATTCCCGATCCTCGATCTCCTTTTCCAGATCGTAGCCGGAGGGCAGACACTCGTCCAACTCCTCCAGCGCAAGCTCTGCCTCACCGCCGCCGCGCTTCTTCGCCGTGCGGCGGACGATCTTCGTCAATGCGATATTACGTGTGATCCGGGCGAGAAAGGGGCCGAGCCGTTCCGGGCGCTTGTCCGGCATGGCGTTCCAGGCGCTCATCCAGGTGTCATTGACACATTCCTTGGAATCCTCGCTGTTTTCCAGAATGTTATAGGCTATGATATGGCAATAGCGCCCGTACTTCTGCTCAGTTTCCGTGATGGCCTGCTCCGAGCGCTGCCAGTATAAGTTGACTATCTCTCTGTCGTTCATACCTCGTCTCCTTTGGGAATGGGTGCGACGATCTCGTGCGCGCGGAGAAATCGTGCTCCCTCAAGGGCCCTCACTTATATAAATCCATTTTTATTCTGTTTTGACACTTTTCCAAAAAACTTATCTGTTCCCTGGAGAAAAAACGCCATCTTGTGGCAACAAACGTAGCTCTTGTATTTATACACCATAGTGTCTTGGAGTTGTGCGCAATATAATTTTATCACTTTGAACTCTATTACGAGCATGAGGCGTGAAAACAAATATCCACAATTGAATGTATCAAAAACGCAAAACAAACTGCATCAAAAACGCAAACCGCGCATTGACTTAATAATAGGACTTGGATATAATACAGTCAGAGTATTTCTGTTGGAGGGGATGACTATGCCGGAATATCTGCCGAGAATAGTCGACAACGAGCTTGCTCTGCGGCTCGAAGCATTTGGCGCAACATTGATTGTGGGGCCGAAATGGTGCGGAAAAACTACAACTGGAGAGCAGCAAGCGAAAAGCATTTTGCGGATGCAGGATCCCGACCGCAGAGAGGGGTATATGGCCACAGCCAATACTAAGCCCTCTTTGCTCCTGCGCGGAGAAAACCCACGTCTGATTGACGAGTGGCAGGTCGCTCCCGTACTGTGGGATGCCGTGCGTACGGCGGTAGATCAGCGGCAGAAAGAAGGACTGTTTATTCTCACGGGCTCGACTTCTGTTGACAACAGCAAGATCATGCACTCCGGTACCGGACGAATCTCCCGCATGAAAATGTATCCCATGAGTTTGTTCGAGTCAAAAGAATCCAACGGCAGCATTTCTCTGAAATCTTTGTTCAATGATCCATCATTGGACATTGATGGGATCACATCAAGTCTGACAATTGAAAAACTGATCTTTGCAGCCTGTCGCGGCGGGTGGCCTGGCGCGCTGCGCAGGAAGAGCGACGCTGCAAAGCTGTTGATCGCCCGCGACTATATCAACAACATCTGCGAATCGGATATTTCCACAGTGGACGGGGTTCAGCGGAATCCCGTGTGGACGAACATGATCCTGCGATCCTATGCGCGGAACATTTCGACGCTCGCTAAGAAAACGAACATCTTCAAAGATGTTTCTGCCAATGCAGATAGTATGACCTCTGCTACGATGGACAGTTACCTGAATGCCTTGGAAAAGCTCTTCGTGATTGAAGATATTGAGGCCTGGTGTCCAGCGATCCGTTCTGCGACGGTGATCCGCTCCGGCAAGAAGCGTGAGTTTACCGACCCTTCCATTGCTGTGGCTGCTATGGGCCTGTCGCCTGAATATCTGCAGACCGATCTCAAGACCTTCGGCTTCATTTTTGAATGCCTCTGTATCCGGGATCTGAAGGTTTATTCACAGGCCCTCGGCGGAAAGTTGTCCTATTATCATGACAGGTATGATCTTGAGGCGGATGCCGTCCTTCATCTAGATGACGGGCGCTATGCGCTGATAGAGTTCAAGCTGGGCAGCAAAGAAATAGAAGAGGGCGCGACCCACCTTCTTCAGCTCAAACAGCTTATCAAGAAGTACAACGAGAAAGAGACACAAGTCCCGCTACGCGAGCCGGATCTGCTCATGGTTATCACTGGCGGAGAAATGGCCTATATAAGAGAAGACGGAGTCAAGATCGTGCCGATCGGAACGCTACGGGATTAAGGGGTCCTTGCTGAGAACGAAAAACGCAGTTGCGTAATTGAGCTTTTATGACAGAAACTAATGAGCATAAAATTTTTCATTTACTCTTGTCCTAATATGTGAATTCTGAAAAGAGATAGTATGTAAAGATTTTTGTTCATCAGCTAATCGACAAAACTCTGTTGCCTGATTTCAATATTTGAGATATACTCAACACATATATGTAAATTGGACTATACGCACCTTTTAAGTAAACGATGATTAAATGCGGCGAGAGCGAATGGCGAGCAAATCTTTGTCAGATCAAGGCATAAAAACGCAGGAATACTTAAGTGAGCGTCCAAATCTTTGATTTGGCAACGCGAACTTATACATGCGAGCGTAGCGAGTCGCATTGTGTATTTCAAGTTTTTATAACGCAGAGCTGGCAAATGATTTGCCGTCAGGCGCCGATGACGTATTAATCAGCGGTTACTTAAGGAGGAAAAATATGAAGATTTCAATTCGCCGTTTTGGCCCAATAGCAGAATTCATCTATGATTTGTCTAAAGACCTGATTGTGACCTACGAAAGGCCGCTTTTCTACACATGAAGAATATCGTAAATTCAGAGAAAAGATAAACAAACGTGACACACTTGGCGTTGACTTTACTTTAGCAAACAAGGTATATAAATTCAAAGGGTTGCCGTGTCGAATAGAATACGAATTACCACCAAATCCTATCATCAGGAAATGGACTCAATGACAGGGAAACAACGAGAAGGTCTGTAGTTTATATAGACCTTCTCGTTGTTTTTCCAACCATGTCAGACAGATGTCTAAATCAGTTTCCAGCATAACTTTCTTACGAGCACCCCCGACTGTGCACAGGGTGTTTTTTGCCGTAAATGCAGGATCGACTTCAGGGCGCGCAATATACCGTGTCGCTCCGACTTTATTTGCGCAGATCCGCGGAGGCATCTGGGGAAACGGGACCTTCCCGCTGCCGGTGGCAGAGGAAGGGAAGGTTCCGTTTCCGCAGCCGCGCCTTTGGCGGGCCGTCGCGTAAGCAGGCCCGGGAAAGGCATTCGCGGCAAGGCGGCCTGCCTCCCTACGAAGCGCCATCGTAGGGAGCGATCCCCCAGATCGCTCCGTAGATTTTTGCGCAGATTATTTATCGCGCAGGGTGTTTTTTGCGCACAAAATGAAGGTTTGCCCGTAGGGGCCGACGCCCCCGGCGGCCCATGCTGCACAAAAGCGAACTACTATAACAATCTCCGGCGAAAACGGTATTCGCCGGAGATCGCTGTTTCTTCGGGGTTCCCGCCGGGCTGCCGAGGGCGTCAGCCCCTACGGGAGCAGTTTGTTTTTCTGCGTTTCTTTCAGCTTACGGCAACTTCTGTTGCCGCTTCCAGTCTCTCCCTGACCGCGGCGAGGAACTGCCAGCTGTCGACCGACGCGCTCTTCGGCTCCATCAGGGCCGCGAGATCGCCGGTGACGGTCCCGGCGGCGATCGTATCCATGACCGCCTGTTCGAGCCTGTCCGCGAAGGCCGAGAGCGCGATCGTGCCATCGAGCTCCGCGCGCTTGCGCAGCGCGCCGGTCCAGGCGTAGATCATAGCGACCGGGTTGGTCGAGGTCCGCTCGCCGCGCAGATAGCGGTAATAGTGCTGCGTCACGGTGCCGTGGGCGGCCTCGAACTCAAAGCAGCCGTCGGCGTTCACGAGCACGCTGGTCATCATGGCAAGCGAGCCGAAGGCCGTGGAAATCATGTCGCTCATCACGTCGCCATCGTAGTTTTTCAGTGCCCAGACCACGCCGCCGTGCGAGCGCAGCAGCCGCGCCACCGCGTCGTCGATCAGCGTGTAGAAATAGCGGATGCCCGCCGCGTCAAAGCGGGCCTTGTACTCCTCGTCATAGAGGCGCTGGAAGCTCTGCTTGAACACGCCGTCATAGGTTTTCATGATGGTGTCCTTGGCGGAAAACCAGAGGTCGCGCCGCTCCCCGAGGGCGTATTCGAAGCAGGAGCGGGCAAAGTTCTCGATGGAGCTGTCCTTGTTGAAGCAGCCCTGCAGCACGCCCGCGCCCTCAAAGTCGTAGATCGTGGCGCGCTTCTCACTGCCGTCGGCGCCGGTGAACAGCAGCTCGGCCTGCCCGGGGCCCTCGATGCGAAACTCCGTGTCCTTGTAGAGATCGCCGTAGCCGTGGCGGGCGACGGTGATCGGCTGCGTCCAGCCGGGGATGAAGGGTTTGAGACCGGGACACGGGATCGGGGTGCGAAACACCGTGCCGTCCAGGATGGCGCGGATCGTGCCGTTGGGGCTGCGCCACATCCGGTGCAGCTTATATTCCGTCATGCGCTGGTCGTTGGGCGTGATCGTGGCGCACTTGACGCCCACCTTCCATTTCTTAACGGCTTCCGCGGCCTCGACGGTCACGGCGTCGCCGGTGGCGTCGCGGTTGGGCAGGCCGAGGTCAAAATACACCGTGTTCAGCGCCACAAAGGGCTCGAGCAGCTCCTTTTTGATCTCCGCCCAGAGGACGCGGGTCATCTCATCCCCGTCCATCTCGACGACGGGGTTTTTCATTTTGATTTTGTCCATAGTATTCCTCTCCACAACTATTTTGTTGTGCCTTGAGTAGGGGAAGTTCAGAGGGGGCTCTCCCCTCTGATTTTTCGCCTCGGAAGGCGAAAAACAAAATTTAATCTGTTTTTGACGGAGCTTCGCCCCGGCAAAAACCCTCTAAGCCGAGCTTTGCGAGGCCTCGCGCCGACCAAAGCGGGCCTCAAGCCCGCTGCGATAAGCGCGAGTTCTCCTCTAACTGATCAGTCCCCATTAAGGGGACTGATCAGTTAGATGTCGCCTTTCTTGCCGTTTTTGTACCAGTTCATGAGGCAGCCCGCCAGCAGGATCTCGCGATCCTCGGCCGTCAGGCCGGTCAGCTGCAGCTCGATGTTGGTCAGCGCGCCGCCGTGGAGTACCCTGGCCGTCACGCTGTCCGCGCCGTTTTTGACGGCCTCGCGGATGCCTGGAATATAGATCCAGTCGCCGCATTCATAGTCGAAGGGCGTCTCCGGCGCGATCGTGAAGGGCAGCATACCCCAGTTGATGCAGTTGGAGCGGTAGCGCTTGGTGGCAAACTCCCGGCAGATGTTGGCGCCGCCGCCCAGCACGCGCTGGCAGGAGGCCGCCTGCTCGCGGGCGGAGCCGTCGCCGGGCTTCTCGGCAAAGATGACCGAGGCGGTGTCCGCGCGCTCTGCGCCGAAGGCCGCCAGCACCGGCGCGAGCTCCTCCTGCGTCATGGCCCGCAGGGCCTGGGTGCGCCCGACGTAGGCCGGGTCGCGGCGGCTCAGCGCAAAGGTGGCGAGCTTGAGGGGATTCGAGCGGTAAGAGCTGGTCTCGCCGGAGGGGATCAGCTCGTCCGTGGTGGTGACGGCGTCGTGGATGACGCTGCACAGCCGCAGCAGCAGATTCTCCGGCAGCGCGGGGATCGCCGGCCAGGGGACGATGTTCGGCCCATAGCGCAGCGGCGTCTCCGGCTGAGGCTTGCCCCAGCCGACCCAGACCCGTCTGTCGTAGGGCGTGCGGTCGTAGACACGCTCCACCGGGGCGGGGGCTGTATAGTCGATCTCGGTGGCCGGGGTCAGCTCGCCGCCCATGGCCGCCGTGGCCGCGATCGAGCGCGCGTCCATCAGCATGACGGCGGCCAGCTGCCCGTCGCCGGGCTTGCTGCCCTCGCGGTTGGGGAAGTTGCGCGTCGTGTGGCGGATCGAGAGGCTGTCGTTCGCGGGCACGTCCCCGGCGCCGAAGCAGGGGCCGCAGAAGCAGGGCTTTAAGATCGCGCCGGCCTCGGTCAGGGCCGAGAACACCCCGTTTTTCACCAGCTCCTGCTGCACCGGGATGCTGGGCGGATAGGCCGTCAGGTTAAAGGCCCCGCGGCTGCCGCCGACGGCCGAAAGAATGGCCGCGGCCTCGGCGAGGTTATCGTACATGCCGCCCGCGCAGCCGGCGATCACGCCCTGCTCCACGCGCAGCTTTCCGTTTACCAGCTTGTCCGTCAGATGCAGGGCGACCTTGCCGCCGTACTGCTCGGTCACGCGCTGCTCGACGGCGCGCAGATAGTCGCCGGGGTTTTTGGCGAGCTCCGCGACGGTCACAGCCTCGGAGGGGTGGAAGGGCAGCGCCGCCATCGGCTCGATGCGGGAGAGGTCGATCTCGATCATGGCGTCGTACACCGCGCCCTCGGCGGGGGCCATGGTCCGGTAGGCCTCCGGCCGGCCGTGGATGGCGAGATACTCCTCCACCTTCCCGTCGGTCTGCCAGACGGAGGAGAGGCAGGCGGTCTCGGTGGTCATCACGTCGATGCCGATGCGGTAACCCATCGGCAGCGCGGCGACGCCCGGCCCGGCGAACTCCAGGATCTTGTTTTTGACAAAATTGTTCTTATACACCGCGCCGCAGAGGGCGATGGCCACATCGTGGGGCCCGACGCCGCGGCTCGGCGCGCCGGTCAGCCAGACGAGCACGACCTGTGGCTCGGCGATGTCCCAGGTGTCGCCCAGCAGCTGCTTGACAAGCTCGGGGCCGCCCTCGCCCACGCCCATCGTGCCGAGCGCGCCGTAGCGGGTGTGACTGTCCGAGCCGAGCACCATGCGGCCGCAGCCGGCCAGCTCCTCGCGGGCGTACTGGTGGATGACCGCCATGCTGGGAGGCACGAAGATGCCGCCGAAGCGCTGCGCGGCGGAGAGCCCAAAGGCGTGGTCGTCGGCGTTGATCGTGCCGCCCACGGCGCAGAGACTGTTGTGACAGTTTGTGAGGACATAGGGCACGGGGAAGCGCTCCATGCCGCTGGCTATGGCGGTCTGGATGATGCCGACATAGGTGATGTCGTGGGAAATGAGACTGTCGAATTTCACGCGGATGCGGTCCTTCTCCCGGCTGTGCGCGGCGAGGATGCTCCTTGCCATGGTCCGCTCCCGGCCGGCGTCGGCCGGAGCGCAGACCTCCGGTTTGCCGCCGACGATGCGGACAGGCTGATTCACAAGCTTGATCATTTCAGTACCTTCTTTGTGCTGTATTTTGTGTCTCGAACGCAGAAATCACGCAGGGAGGCAGGCCGCCTTGCCGCGAATGCCTTTCCCGGGCCTGCTTACGCGACGGCCCGCCAAAGGCGCGGCTTCGGAAACGGGACCTTCCCTTCCTCTGCCACCGGCAGCGGGAAGGTCCCGTTTCCCCGGATGCCTCCGTGTCGGTCACGCAGCTATCTTACACGGAGGGATGAGGGCATCCCTCCCTACATAACGCCATCCTGCGGTAACCGTTTTGAAATCGTCGATTTTCGTGTGTATCAAAAAACCATCTTGCATTTATGCCGTCAGAAGACTATACTATGGCATAAATCAGCCATTTAAAGGAGCAAAAAGCATGCGTGCTGACAAGCAGGAATTGAATAAATATGTGGAATTGCTGTGCTCGGAGGTAGAGGAGCAGTATACGATCGACCCGCACTATTACGAGGGCGACGCGATCAAGCGCGGCTTGCGCAACGCCGACGGCACCGGCGTCATGGCGGGCGTGACGCGCATCGGCAGCGTCCAGGGCTACTACCTGCGGGACTTTGAAAAGGTGCCTATCCCCGGCGAGCTGTACTATCGGGGGATCAACGTCACAAAGATCGTGGATCGCCATGCGGCCGAGCAATCCTTTGGCTACGAAGAGGTGGCCTATCTGCTGCTGTTCGGCACGCTGCCCACCCGCGAGCAGCTCCGGAGCTTCAACACGATCCTCACCGGCGCGCGGCGGCTGCCCGACGGCTTTTTCGAGGACATGATATTAAAGGCGCCCTCCAAGAACATCATGAACAAGCTGGAGCGCAGCGTCCTGGCGCTCTATTCCTACGACGACCAGCCGGACGACACCTCGCTCGAGAACGTCATGCGCCAGTCGATCGAGCTGATCGGCTGCTTCCCCACGATCGTGGCCCACGCCTACGCGGTGAAGCGCCATATCTTCGGCCAGCACTCGCTGTACATCCACAACCCGGATGAGCGTCTCAGCGTGGCGGAGAACTTCCTGCGCATGATCCGCAAGGACAAGAGCTATACCCGTGAAGAGGCCCTGCTGCTGGATCTGATGCTGATCCTGCACGCCGAGCACGGCGGCGGCAACAACTCGACCTTCGTCTGCCGCACCGTCACCTCCTCCGGCACAGACACCTACAGCGCCATCGCCGCGGCGGTGGGCTCGCTGAAGGGCTCGCTGCACGGCGGCGCGAATGCCAAGGTCATGGAGATGCTGGGCTACCTGCGCGAGGCTGTCCCGGAGAACGACGACGCGGCCGTGAAGGACTTCCTGTACAAGCTGCTGCGCGGCGAGGCGGGCGACGGCAGCGGGAAGATCTACGGGCTCGGCCACGCGGTCTATACGCTCAGCGACCCGCGCGCCCAGGCCATCAAAAAGTACGCCCGGACCATCGCCGACCGGAACGGCTTCGCCCAGGATTTCGACCTGCTGGAGAGCGTGGAGCGCATCGGCATCCCCATGCTGATGGAGAGCAACCGCTTCGCGCTGCCCATCTGTGCCAACGTGGATCTGTATTCCGGCCTGGTCTATGCTATGCTGGGCATCCCGTCCGATCTGTTCACGCCGCTGTTTGCGATCGCGCGCATCTCCGGCTGGTGCGCCCACCGGCTCGAGGAGATCCTCAGCGGCCGCCGCATCATCCGTCCCGCCTACCGCTCTTCGATGCAGCTGACGGACTATGTGCCCATCGACGAGAGAGGATAAAAACAATTTCCAGTGACAAGGGCTGTGAAAAAAGCCGGTATTACCGTAGGGGCGGCAACCTGCCGCCCGCGCGGTACAATTTTTTATATTTCTGAATTAGTCGGGCGATTTCGTGCAATCATGCGAAATCGCCCGATATTTTGT
>ODAI014350347.1_pt1 | contig 13132 bp, 14 predicted proteins | sample 1539321 | NCBI WGS metagenome assembly ODAI01 (sample SAMN02144231, study PRJEB22623) | gut metagenome | biome: sheep rumen | host: Ovis aries | place: New Zealand | reverse complement strand
CACTGTTACTATGGATGTTGAAAAGGCCGTAAAAGATTCAAAGGCTGGTAAGGTTGAATATCGTGTTGATAAGCAATCTATCGTTCATATTGGTCTTGGCAAAGTCTCATTTGGTACCGATAAGCTTCTTGAGAATGCAAACGCTTTCTTTGATAGTTTGAAATCACAGAAGCCTGCTTCACTTAAAGGCACCTATGTAAAATCGGTCTTCGTGACTACCACCATGGGTCCATCAATTGCTGTTGAAAATCTCTACAACTAATTGAATTAAAATAGCCCCGAATCCGGGGCTATTTTTTATGTTTATGCTATAATTTAGGTATTATGAATTTCAATCTTATACACTTACAAATACCAGAATTAATTGTAATGGCAATACTGGGTGCCGTCTTGCTATTTTTTGGTTATCGAGTTAAGCAAGTAGCGTTCTTCATAATTTGGTTCTTGATTGGCTATTCTTTAATGCAAAACTTTATGCCAACCCTTAATTCTTGGGTACCACAAATCGCTGGAAGTCAACTTTGGCAGATTCTAATGCCTATTGCAGGCGGTATTCTGCTAGCATTTCTTGGCCTTTCAATCGAGAAACTTTGCGTGGCAGGTATTGTTTTTGGTCTTACAATGGTAATTACGATGAAATACTTCGGCACTGATGTGCCAACACTGGCCGTAGGTGCGATTATCGGTTTGGTGCTTGGAGGCATCGCCGTAAATATGATGAAACCAGCCATTATTATTGCTACTTCACTAGCTGGCGCATATTGTTTGACTGTAGCGCTTCTCACGTGGGTTCCTAGCATTAATCCGACTATTTTCTACTTCCCAATCCTCGCCATCCTTACGATTGTTGGTTGTGTTATGCAATCTGGATCGACTAGAGACTTGTAAAAATATATTCTCTGTGATATAATGTTTGAAGTTACCAAAGACAGTGGCGGTGTTTTCACTTAATCATGCCACCGAGGACAATTCTTCAATTTATTTGGTGACGCTATTTAACAATTAGCTAGCTTTTATATTAAATAACCAAAGGAACTTTTTATGGCAATTTCAAGAGATAAAAAGAACACATTGGTTGCTGATCTCACAGAGCTTCTTAATGATTCAAAGATGGTAGTCTATGCTAAATACGAAGGCCTTACCGTCGCTGAACTTCAAGAACTCCGCAAACTCGCTCGTGAATCTGGCGTTAAGATCAAGGTCGTGAAAAACCGTCTCGTAAAGGTTGCAATGAAAGAAATTGCAGCTTATAAAGATACGGATGTTTCCGCCCTTACTGGCCAGCTTCTTTACGCTGTAGGCACCGACGAAGATTTCGATGCAGCAAAAGTCCTTGCTAAATTTGCTAAGACTCACGCTAAAATGGAACTCGTTGGTGGTTTTAATGCTGAGGGAGCCAATCTCTCAACAGAAGAGGTCAAAACGCTCGGCTCACTCCCAACCAAGAACGAACTTATTGCCCAAGTTGTGGATACACTTCTTTCTGGCATCAATGGTGTTGTTTCTGGACTTCAGGAGCACGCAGAGAAAGCAACCGCTTAATAATTATTGGGTTTACCCACTATTGAAAGGATAAATATGGCAACTGATATCAAGAAGTTGGCTGAAGAACTCGTCAACATGACTGTTCTCGAAGTTAACGAACTTAAAACTTTACTTAAAGACGAATATGGCATTGAGCCTGCTGCAGCCGTTGTAGCTGTTGCTGGTGGTGATGCTGCTGCTGCCGATGAAGGCAAATCTGAATACGACGTCGTTCTTAAGGACGCTGGTGCTCAGAAGATTGCAGTCATTAAGGCTGTTAAGGAAGCAACCGGACTTGGTCTTGGCGAAGCTAAGGCTATCGTTGATGGCGCTCCTGCTACCGTTAAGGAAAAAGTCGCTAAGGCTGATGCCGAAGCAATGAAAAAAGCCCTTGAAGAGGCTGGTGCAACTGTCGAGCTCGCCTAAATCTTCTATGCTAGCTAATTGTACACTTTAATAAAATAGGATAGATAGTTCTCGGGAGCACTCCGGGCCGTTAGGCCAAGTCTTACTCCCTCGAACTGTTCTATCCTATTTTTTATGTACGTATTTACCTATGATATAATAACTGTTATGGAAGATTTTGACTATTTAGGTGAGGGAGAGGTATACCTCGATGGCGCATGCCAAAGTTTACGTCCGCGTCCGGTGATTGACGCTATTAGTAAATACTATGTTGAGCATAACTCTTGTGGTGAACGCGTTAAATATAAGTGGGGAAGAATTACTGATGAAAAGGTCGAAGAAACGCGCGAAAAAGTACTTAAATTTTTAAAACTAAAGCCAAAGAATTATACTGTTTCTTTTACGCTTAATACAACTTATGGTATTAATCTGCTTCTAAATCAATTAAAGCCGGAAATGTTTAAGAAAATTATGACAAGCGAGATTGAACATAATTCGCCATTTCTCGCTTCATTAGCCTTTTCTGAACGGACTGGCCTTCCACGAGAAGTAATGAAAAGAAATGATGACGGTTCCATCCCAATCGAAGACTACGATTTTACTGAAGCGATTGTGGTTGTTAACTGTGCATCAAACTTTGACGGTCGTAAACTGTTAAATATTGCCGAACTAAATAAAGCCGTTCATAAAGCTGGTGGCATATTAATTATCGATGCCGCACAAGCGATGGCACATTCTGCCGATATATTACGTGGGCAGGATGTAGATGCGATATGTTTCTCGGCACACAAGCTCTATGCTCCTTCGCTTGGTGTAATTGTCTGGAATGATGATCTTGAAAAATACTTAAATACCTATTTCATTGGCGGTGGCATGGTTGATGATGTTGAACTTAGCCAATACACGTTATCCGCTGATAATAAAGAGCATCGCTATACGCGCTTTGAGTCTGGCCTGCAGGCATGGGGCGAAATTGTAGGTCTTGGCGCTGCACTCGATTGGCTAGAAAAGTTGCCAAAGAAAGACTGGCAGAATCTCGAAAACAACACCAAGGAACTATTTGATTTTCTAAATGAGTCAAAAAAAGTACACTTAATTAATAAGGAACCGAATCCAACCATGGCATTTTATATTGAAGGGATTGACTCGCATTTAGTTGGCGAAGCTCTTTCTCGTGAAAACATTATGGCTCGTACCGGTTATTTTTGTGTGCACTATTATCTTGATCATGTAATGGGATATCCGCCACTAATTCGTTTTTCACTTGGTCTTCATAACCGACCGGAAGATATCGATAAGATTAAGAAAGTTCTTTCTAAAGTTATAAATTAATCCCTTTGTGATACAATATTATATATTATGGTGTGTATAGCTGCATTTATTATTTTGGCCATCATTGGTGTTTTTGTTGCCATTATTTCAATTTTTAAACCAAAGATTGGAAAAGCATATTGGAAAATGTTTAAAAAGGCTTGGGGCTGTCTTTGGAAAAAAGTACGACTTCAAAAATGCGAGACTGGGTTTAAAGAAGATGTAAAAAACACCCTACTTAGCCGCGTTATAATAAAACATCCAAAACTCGTTAAACCACTTTCGATTTTAATCGAAATCTTGTCCGTATTAATCGTAGCAGTAACCGTATGGGCGTTGCTCACTGCAATAAAATCCATGCTTGCACTTTGGGCACTCGGTAGCTGTAACGTCACTAAGCCATCAGCTTGTTCGCTTGGTGCTGAAATATGCTCAATTGATGAAGATGAACCAAAGAACATATTTGAGGCAACCGGCCGCTGGTTTACGGAATGGGGTGAAATCTTTGAAGCGATTCCAGATAAGTTTAAAACCTATAGTATTGAAGATTATGGTTTTGAATACATTATAATCGGAAAAGAGGATAACGAAAAAGCAAAGGCAGTAGACATTTTTGATCCTGGTTGCTCGGTTTGTTTATCTTCTTATCGTAACCAAATGGCTGCTAATTTCTTTGAAAATTATTCAGTAAGATTGGTGCCTTTTGCGATCCAAGACGCCGATAATACATATAAATTTAAGAACTCCGAAATAGTCGTGAGGTATGCTTTCGCGGCAAATAAGATTAGTTCTACCTACGCCCTAAAAATAATAGATAGCATTTTTACTGGTAAAAACCATGATGGGATTTCTTATCAAAAACTTATTAATGATGATTTCGATAAAGAAGATATCGTTTCGCGCATGGATTTATGGCTAAAGGCAGCCGGTGCAAATGATAATGAAATAATCAAGATTAAAGAACTATCTGAATCTGAAGAAATTACTAGCATCATGAATAAAAACCGCGAAATCATTGAAAAAGAACTAAAGATTAAAGGTATACCAACCATGCTTCTTGACGGCAAGAAACATACTGGTCTTTGGAAGTCTGAATAAGCTAATGTTTTATTGTAAAAATTACAACATTTTTCGCTCGACCGATGTTTTTTCAGTGGAAAACTTTCTGCAAAAAAACTTGACTTTATGACCCCGCTGATATAATATAATATTAATACTATATTTAGACAGGATGCGAGGTGATGTCTGAAATACCAGAAAAACAAATAAAAAGATTACGTAGTCTCATTTCTGAGGCTGAAACTAATTTATCGGCTGCTAAAGAGCTGTTGGTTTCGATTTTAGGCGATGGAGAGACCATCTCTGCGCCAAGGGATACGGTTGTTTCCGGACCTGAAGGAAAGATTATTGAAGGTATCTTTGATGGTCAAATAATGATTGGCCCGGATGGCAAGAACTATCCAGTACCAGCCAACTATGCTTCAAAATCAAAGCTTGTAGAAGGCGATATTATGAAGCTTACTATTACTGAAGACGGCAAATTCTTATACAAGCAGATTGGGCCAGTTGAACGTAAGACCGTGATTGGTACACTTACTCATCATGATGATAAATATTATGTCGAAGTAGCAGGAAAAGAATATCAGATTCTTTATGCTTCAGTAACTTATTTCCATCTACGTGATGGATCACAAGTATCGGTGACAATCCCTGCAGACAATAACGAAGCAACCTGGGCGGCAGTTGAGGCTGCGCTCTAGGTTGATGCATGGCGAAAGCATTATATAGAAAGTATAGACCTAAGAAACTTTCCGAGGTAGTCGGACAAGAGCAGGTTACTCGTGTACTCGAGAATTCTTTGAAACATAATAAAATCTCTCATGCCTATCTTTTTATTGGGCCACGCGGAACTGGTAAAACATCCGTAGCGCGTATTTTTGCACACGAAGTGAATGGTTTTAAATATGAGATTGAAGATGATTACGTAGACATTATAGAAATTGATGGCGCATCAAACCGTGGTATTGATAATATAAGAGAATTACGTGAGAAAGCCGCCATTGCGCCAACTTCTGGAAGATATAAAATCTATATTATCGATGAAGTTCACATGCTAACTAAAGAGGCTTTTAATGCGCTTCTTAAAACTCTTGAAGAACCACCAAAGCATGTCATTTTTATAATGGCCACTACCGACGCATACAAAGTACCAGTCACAATTACTTCTAGGGCCCAAACTTATACTTTTTGCCTAGCAGATAAAAAAGTAATGTTCGATTATCTTAAGAAAGTTGCCGAAAAAGAAAAGATTAATATTAAAGATGACGCTCTTCAAATAATCGTAAAACGTGGAGGCGGTTCCTTTCGCGATTCGCTATCGCTACTCGATCAAATTTCTACACTTTCTTCTGACGAGATTACAAAAGAACTAGTTGTTTCAGCAATGGGGCTTCCTGAAGATGAAAAAATTAACGAACTACTAAATAATTATTTATCACAAGATTTAGAAGCAACTAGTTTATCATTAAAACAATTATTAGTAAGCGGCGTAAAACCAGAAACACTAGTAGATGAAATTATTTCAATTATAATTGATGATCCTAAACCAGAACTTTTGCCACTGCTGGCAAAGCTCCCAGACATTCGTGCGCCATTCGCTGAAGCAAAACTATTAGTAGCATTATCTCAACCCACAATGGCTGTTTCGAACCGTACGCAAATTACTAGCACACAATCGTTAAAGATTAAGGACAAAAAAGAGACTAAAGATTCTACGGAAACCAAAGAAGTGACCGTAACCAACGTTTCAGAACAGGTTACAGAAAACGCAGTTTCTACTCCAGCTGATTTTAATTGGGATAAATTTTACGAAACGGTGCATAGCCTAAATGATGCAATATCAATGCAGCTCAAGAATATTTCTTATGACGTAAAAGGGAATGTGCTAAATATTTATCCTACAAAAAGGATGGAAAAAACTATTCTTTCTCGTGACAATAATTTAAAGGTATTAAATGAAGCGGCTGGTGGATTTCGCGTTGTAATTCATGATGTCGGCGATAATCCTAATAAAAGTCAAGACTTACTATTATCTAAGATGTCCGCTATAATGGGAGGAGAGGTAAAGAACGATGCCGGAGGTAACCCATTCTAAAGAAAGCGGAAGAGTTCCGCCACAAGACATAGATGCCGAGAAGTCATTAATCGGTGCGATTATGATTTCGGATAAAGTTTTGCCTGAAATACTGACGATTATTAAGCCAAGCGATTTTTATGACAACCGTCATAAAATAATTTTTGCCGCAATGAGCGATTTATATGATCGCCATATCCCTATCGATTTGGTTACTCTTACTTCAGAACTCAGGTCACAGAAAAAGCTAAATGAAATTGGCAAAGCGCAGTATCTTACCGATTTATCAAACTATGTGCCGACCGCCTCAAATGCCGTAGCGTATGCCAACATTATCGAAAAAATGTCCACCAGACGCCGTCTAATTAGCGCTGGTACTGAGATCGTGGAAAAAGCATTCAATGATAATGCGAGCGTCGATGATTTAATTGGTACAGCTGAAAAAGAATTATTTGAAGTATCAGACAAGGTCATCAGAAGCGATTATGAGCCAATGGAAGATCTTTTGGCTGACGCACTCGACCGTATTGAAGAACTTCATAAAAACAAAGGTTCACTTCGTGGCCTTAAGACTGGTTTTCGTGATTTAGATAAAATGACAGCCGGATTTCAGAAGGGCGATTTAATTATTATTGGTGCTCGTCCAGCTATGGGTAAAACTACCTTTGCGCAAAACTTAACTTATAATATTGCTAGCATGAATGGCAAAGGCGTCTTGTTCTTTTCGATGGAAATGGCATCAAATGAGATTATTGACCGTATGATATCCGACGTATCCGGTGTAAATAACTGGAATATCCGCACTGGTAATTTTACAGACGAAGAATACGCTAAAATTGGCGACGCAATGGATGAACTTTCTGAATTGCCAATCTATATTGACGATTCAAGCTCGATGACAATTACAGAACTCAGAAACAAAGCACGCCGAGCCATGCACGACCATAACATAGGCATAATTATTGTAGATTATTTACAGCTTATTCAGGGTTCTGATCGCTATAAAGGGAACCGTGTACAGGAAGTTACTGAAATTTCGCGTGGCTTAAAAATACTTGCACGTGAATTGGAAATACCTGTAGTCGCTTTAGCTCAGCTATCTCGTAGCGTGACGGGGCGTGATAATCCAAGACCATTACTTTCAGATCTTCGTGAATCTGGTTCAATTGAGCAGGATGCCGACCTTGTAATGTTCTTACACCGTCCGGATTATTACAAGGCCAACGAAGATGATCACGAAGACACTCATGTTACCGAATTAATTATTGCCAAACACCGTCATGGTGCAATTGGTAGAATTGATCTCTACTTCCACCCAGAGTTGCTACGTTTCATGTCACTTGATAAAACTCGTGAATAAATATATAATAATTGTGTGAAGAAAATAATAATTTCTAAACTTTTTTTGTATCGATACCGCTTTATTATTGGTTATATTTTACTAGGATTAGCATTTATTTCATTATTATTTACTCTCCCACTTTTTGCACAAACTGGCTTGTCGCAAGCCGAGATGGATTCCGCAACCGCTTCGTATCGTTTTAGACTTAGTTCACCACTTAGTGGGGATATTGTCGATATGCCTTATAAGGTGCTTCAAAAACTATCAATTATGGTTTTTGGGCTCACTCCGTATGCGATAAAACTTCCAAGCATTTTAGTTGGTCTGGCTCTAGGCTTACTGTTAATTCTTCTTTTAAACCGTTGGTTTAAAAGTAATGTTTCACTCCTCTCATCGTGTCTTGTTGTTTTGTCAACTCCTTTCTTATTTTTAGCCGGGAACGGCACCCCACTTATTATGATTGTTTTTTGGCCAACCTTATTACTCTGGTTAGGTTCCAAAATCCAAGGCGAAAAGCGTCCAAAACCAATGTATTCATTCCTATTTGCGATTACAATGTTATTTTCTATTTTTACGCCTTACATGATTTATTTCGCTGCATTTTGTCTCGTCTTTGTTTGGTTACAACCGCACTTAAGATTCGTAATCAAAAGTTTGCCTAGATTACCATTTTCTATCGTGTCCGCTTTAATAATTGCCGGTATGATTACGCTGATTATTAATATCGTAAATCAACCCGGTATTATATCCGAGCTACTCTCTAGTAAAAATTTCGAATTTGGTCGCTTCTTTACGAATATCGCTATTGGTATTACTCCAGTTTTCTTATGGGACGGTTCGCTCGAAAGCGTTTTCATGACTCCATTAATTGGTCTTCCAAGCCTTGCGCTTGCCCTGGTTGGTTTGTTCTCAACAACAAAAGGGTTTTTCGCGTCGAGAAATATGATTGCATCGCTTCTGTTCGTATTTACTATCCTAATCACCGGCTTTAACCCGGATGCGATAATCTTCTTTATTCTGCCTCTTGCTATCTTAATTGCTCACGGATTAAAATATCTACTAGAAAAATGGTATGGACTTTTTCCAGAAAACCCATACGCTAGGATTGCTGCAGTTATTCCGCTTTCAATTCTGTTCGCAGTCATTCTTTTGCCTTCGCTTCTCCAATATGTCTATGGGTATCGCTATAACCCAAGTGTAGCCAGCCAATTCTCAAGCGAGCTAAAGATTATTAGAAAAAACCTTACCAACGAAACGCTAATTGTTAAGAATAATTATGATTTTTATAAGATGATTGAGAACTCTACCGATATAGAAGTCGTGGACGCCATTAAATTAACGGAAGAGGCTCCTGAAAGACTTGCAGTTTTAAATGAAGCAATCGAAGACAAGAATTATAGGCTGGAACGCATTATTACATCCCCGATGCGTGAAAATTCTGCTATAATATATCTATATACAGCTAAAGGAGAATAATATGGGTCAGACTATGGACCAGATGAAGCTTTTGAACCAGCTTCGCAAGGCACAAAAAGAATTAAAGAACGAAATTGTTGAAGTAGAAGCCGGTGATGGAGCTGTTGTAATTCAAATCAATGGCGAGCTAAAGGTTAAGAAGGTCAAGATTGATCCTGAGAAGGTTGATTTAGACGACATCCATGAGCTTGAGCGTTGGATTGAAAATTGTATGCGTGATGGCTTTGCGAAAGCCCAAGAAATTGCTACTGAAAAAATGAAACCTCTTATGGGTGGCCTCGGTAACCTCGGAATGTAAAATGCTTCCTCAAGCTTTGATTGATGCAATTAATGCGCTTGGCATGCTTCCTGGCGTAGGTCCTCGTACCGCAGAACGGTATGCCTACTATCTTTTTAAATCTAATTCAAAGATTTCAGACGGAATATCTGATGCCTTAACTAACTTACATTCTAGAGTCAAATCATGCCCAGTGACATTTGCATTAATCGATGCCGACGAAGATTTATCGCCGTTATATACCGATCCTAAACGAGATAAAACGACTGTTCTCGTAGTAGAGGAACCGCTAGATATTTACGCAATAGAATCTACGCACGGCTATAATGGAACATATCATGTTCTTGGCGGTGCGATTTCGCCAATTGACGGCATTACGCCAGAAGAGTTGCATATCAAAGAATTAGTTAAAAGAGTAAAAGACGATAAAGTAAAAGAAGTAATTATTGCCACCAATCCTTCGGTAGAAGGAGAATCAACTGCGCTCTTACTTGAAAAAGTTCTCCATGAAGAAAACCCAAAACTAAGGCTCACACGTCTGGCTCGTGGCCTACCTCTTGGTGTTGATATTTCTTATGCTGATCAAATAACTATCAGTGCAGCGCTAGAGCACCGCACCGATCTTTAATAGTTTTCTAGTGCTTTAAAGTCAACTTTGGCAAGCTTAGTCTTTGGTAATTCTGGAATAAACCGAATCTCACGTGGTATCTCGTATTTAGCGAGATACTTTTTATAGATACCGCCGAGTTCTTTTTTAGCAGCACGTTCGGAAGCGCCTTCTTTTAGTACTACAAATACTACTACTTTTTCACCACGAAGCTTATCTTCGCGGCCTACCACGGCACAGCTCGAAACTTCTTTGCACTTAAGAGTTACATCTTCGATGTTGGCTGGGTAAATATTGTAGCCGTTCGAAATAATCATACGCTTGAGGCGTGAGCGGAAGTGAATTACACCACGCTCGTCAGCATAGCCTATGTCACCAGTACGTAGATATTTTTTGCCACCAACCATAATGAATGCTTCTTCGGTTTCTTTTGGTTTACCGAGATATTCTTTCATAACAGCTAGACCACGAACCAAAATTTCACCATCATCGCCGAGTTTGGCTTCTTTTTTGGTTTTGATGTTCATAATTACGACTTCATTATCCCGAAGTGGATAACCAATAACATCCGGCTCTTCGGCAATATTTTTGGTCGAAAAGATAAAACCACCAGATGCTTCGGTTAGCCCGTAGCCGTTTTCGATGACCGCCCTTGAACCATGGGCTTTAAGAAAATCATTGATTTTTTCTTTACTGGTCATGCTAATCATGTCACCACCAGAAACAACGAATCTCACGTTCTTTAGCCCGTCTCTTTTGAATTTAATCTTAGTTAAGTATTCAAATACGGTTGGTACGCCAACAAGAATATTAATCTTGTATTTAGTAATATAGGTTTTAAGCTTTTTTGCATTAAACTGTGGTATCAGAACGATACGTGAACCGAAATATAGTGGCATATGAATGCAACAGCCCAGGCCAAAAGCGTGGAAGTTTGGTAGAAATGTTAAATATGCGTTCTCGGCCTTAAGAAGTTCTGGCACTAGGTATTTTGCACCAAGGGTTTGAGCGTTAAAATTCAAATTTGTAAGGATGGCACCCTTTGGCTTACCAGTAGTACCACCAGAGTAGAGAATAACGGCTGGATCCTTACTGTTTACTCTAGCATGCGGATTTCCAATGTATTTATTAGCCTTGTTCAAGAAGCGGTCCCACATAATAACGTGCTGGCTTTTATTGATGTGGTTTTTACGTCCTTTCGTGAGTTTATATAGAACTCTCATAATAAAGTCCATCGATCTAGATGGAGAAACCACAATCACTTGCTCTAGTTTAGTATTCTTAATGATAGCTTCAACTTTTGGATAGGAAATATCAATACAAAGCATGATTTTGGAATCTGCTTGATTGACATACTCCTCGATTTCTTTCTCAGACGAAAGTGGGTGAATCATATTGGCAACGGCGCCAATTTCGTTGATGGCATAGAACATATAAATAGCTTCTGGAGTGTTCGGCATACAAACAGTGATTCGATCACCCTTTGATGCACCAGATTCTTTTAAAGCGGCTGCCACTTTATTTATTTTCTTGATTAATTCTTTGTAGGTTATTTGAATATCAAAATAGTCGAGCGCTACATTATTTGGCCATTTACAAGATGCCTCATAAACGGCGTCATACATGCCACCTTCAAAATATTCAATTTCCTTTGGTAATTTATCAATATAACCATATTTCGCACGTTCAAGTTTCATGTCTAGCTTACGAAGTATGGTCTTTATCTTACTATATACATATTCGAGCATGTTACTATTTTATCATTTTTCTAAGATTATGGTGCTATAATGTGGGTATGGATAAAAATTTTAGGGTGAGACTGGTGTGCGGAATTGGAATGTTTGTCGTGGCGCTAGTTGCCTTGTACACATTTGACGGCATTCCATTTAAAGTAATCTACAGTTTATTCGCAGTAGTTTCAGCAATCGAATTAATCTCTTTCTTTTGGCGAAAAATCAGTTTTTTCCATGTAGTGCTGGCCCTATTTGAGATACTATTTCTAATATTTAGCTCAATTTGGGTAGGGAAAATCGACATAAACCATTTTTGGTATATTATTCTTGGCGTCTGTGGGTATGATATTTTTGCATATCTACTAGGAAAGGCTTTTGGCGGTAAAGTATTTAAAAAGTCTCGCCCGTTTCCGCATATCTCAAAGAATAAAACCTGGGAAGGAACATTCCTTGGTCTTTTAATGTCATTCTTGATGTGTCTAATTCTCATGCTAGCTCGCGGTGCATTTGATACAGAATGGATTTATCTCTTTTGTGGCCCGCTAGCTTTGATGGGTGATCTTTATGAAAGCTTCTTGAAACGCAAATTTAAAGTAAAAGATTCAAACGAAATCGTAGTCAAAAATATTGTATTTCAGAAGCTCGAGTATGTAGTTGGTGGGACTGGTGGACATGGTGGTTTTCTAGACCGCATCGATTCCACGGCTTTTACCGCAACTATTCTATTGCTAATTTCCATCCTTTAATTATATATTTTAGGCCAGAAACAATAGTTAAAGCCAACATAACACTTAGTAACACTAGGTTTATGATGCTAAATACATCATTTAGTATTATCTTATTCAATAGAATTAGCGAAAGAGCAATCATCTGGACTGTAGTTTTTAATTTACCCGCCATTGATGCAGAAATTGTAATGCCTTTTTTGGCCGCCATCATTCTAATACCATCTACGGCAAAGTCGCGGACAATAATGATAGCAAACATCCAAATTGGCACGAGGTTTTGGTAGCACAAAGCAAGAAGTGTTAAATTTATCAACATCTTATCGGCTAGAGGATCTAAAAAAGCCCCAAGGTCTGTGACCTGCTTATTTTTACGGGCCAGTTTACCATCAATAAAATCTGTAATAGATGCAACAATAAAACAGATGATGGTGATGATTTTAGCCGGCAAGGAGTCAATGAAGATTAACACAAATAGAGGAATTACGAGGAATATCCTAATCAACGTTAGAATGGTCGGTAAATTAATTATATTCTTTTTATTCTTCTTCATTTTTTACTAAATCCCGGCGATGCTCGACTTTCCAAGCACGTATTTT
>ODAI014733087.1_pt1 | contig 13133 bp, 12 predicted proteins | sample 1539321 | NCBI WGS metagenome assembly ODAI01 (sample SAMN02144231, study PRJEB22623) | gut metagenome | biome: sheep rumen | host: Ovis aries | place: New Zealand | reverse complement strand
CCTGATGCTGCTTGGCATCGCGCTGCTCTCGCTGGGAGGAAAGCAGGGCGGGCTGAACCGGGGCGACGCGCTCACGCTCGTGTGCGGGCTGTTTTACGCGGCGCATATCATCGCGGTGGAGCGCTGCCAGCGGCGGACGGACCTGTACGCGCTCATTGTTCTCCAGTTCGCCTTCTGTGCGCTGACGGCGCTCTTCTGGCACCTCGCCTTCGAGCGCGGGATGCCTGTGCGCCTGGACAGGGGCGCCGTGCTGGGCATCGGCTACCTGGCGGTCTTCTCGACCACCATCGGCATGAGCCTGCAGAACCTGGGGCAGAGCATGGCGCCGGGGGAGCATGCAGCGCTCATCCTCTCGATGGAATCGGTTTTCGGCGCGCTCTCCGGGGTCGTCATCCTGGGGGAGCGGATCACGCCCGCGATGGGCGCGGGCTTCGCTTTTATCTTTCTGGCGCTTGTACTCTGCGAGACGGGGACGGTGCATCCCCGCAAAGAACCCGTAAAGGAAGGTGGACGGTGATGAAGAGACGGCTGTGCGCACTGCTACTTGCGCTGCTTACGCTGGCTTTTGCGGCGGCTGCGGCGGAAAACACGCGGGTGCGTCACTATCTCCTGCTGGGGGAGGACGGCTACGCGGACAGCGTGGTGGACGACGCCCGGACGGACACCATCGTCCTGTTATCGCTGGATGAGCAGTACAACCGCGTCATCATGACCTCCATCCTGCGGGACAGCATGATCACCAGCCCCCGGGGGACCCCGACCAAGGCCAACCTGCTGTACAAGTACTACGGCTTCGAGGGGCTGTCGGAGTGCATTGCGCGGGAGCTGGACATCGCGATCGAGGGCTGCGTGCTGGTGAATTTCGAGCACGTGAAGCCGGTCATCGACGCGCTGGGCGGCGTGGACCTGGTCATCGACGAGAACGAGTACATCTCAATCCGCAAGATCCTGCTGGGCAAGGACGAAAACATGCCGAAGGGGCCGGGCCTCGTCCACATGACGGGGCGCATCGCCCTCGCGTATATGCGGGACAGGCAGTCCGGCTCCGGCGATTTCTCCCGCACGCAGCGCCAGCGCAAAGTGGTGGCGCAGCTGGTGGCCAAGTGCCGTGACCTGTCGCTGCTGGAGCTGGTGGGCATCTACAACGACGTGTCCTCCGGCATGAAGATGAGCCTCTCCATCCCGGGCGTCCTCGGCGCGATGAAGAGCGGCTACGGGCTCATCGCGTCCGGGGCGGATTTCGTGGAATTCCGCGTGCCGCAGGACGGCACCTACTCGTACACCTCGCTGGAAGGGCACGGCTCCGTGCTGGACGTCCGGTGGAGGACCAACCGGCAGCGGTTCCACGCGTTGCTGGATACCGACCCGGAGGAGACGAACCGATGACGGTAAAACGGTTTTTAAGGCTATTGGGGGCAGGGAGCCTTGCGGCGGCCCTGCTTTTCGGCACGGCGGCTGCGGAACAGCTGGACCTTTCGCTGTTCGGGGATGAGGAACCGCCCGCCGCGGACATGCTGCCGGCGGCGGATACCTGGAACCTGCGGGAGGACGGCACGGACTGGCGCCTTACGGAAGACGGCTCGGTCATCGTGACCCTCTCCGCGACGGGCGACGTGACGATCGGCGGGGACAGGCGCAAGAAGGGAAAGAACATCTTCGACAAGCAGCTGGAAGAGGAGCCCCTGGGGCTGGATTTTCCGCTGTCCAACGTCCGGGAGATCTTCGAGGCGGACGACCTGACGCTGGTGAACTTCGAGGGAACGCTGACGGACACGAAGAGCGCCACGAAGAACACCTACAGCTTCGCGGCGCCGCCGTCCTACGTACAGGTGCTCTCCGGCTCCTCCGTGGAGGCGGTTTCGCTGGAGAACAACCACGTGATGGATCACGGAGAGAAGGGCTACGCGGATACGTGCGCGGCGCTGGACGGCGCCGGTATCCTCTACAGCGGCCACCTCGGTTCGGCCATTTACACCACGGATACGGGCGTGCGCATCGGCATGCTGGCCTACCAGACGTTCAACGGCAATTACGCCTATATCTACGACCACATTGCGGCGGATATCGACGAGCTGCGCGCACACGACTGCGCGATCGTCGTCGTCTCCTACCACTGGGGCGAGGAGAAGGACTACGTGCCCAACGAGCGGCAGGTGCCGCTCGGGCGCGCGACGATCGACGCGGGCGCGGACCTGGTGCTGGGGCACCACTCGCACCGGATGAATCCCATTGAGGTTTACAACGGCAAGCTCATCTGCTACTCGCTGGGCAACTTCTCCTTCGCCGGGAACCTCCGCCCGGACGATATGGACACCTATATCTTCCAGCAGCGCTTCCGCGTCCTGCCGGATGGAAGCGTCCGGAATGAAGGCTTCCGGATCGTGCCCTGCTCCATCTCCTCCCAGGAGAAGGTCAACGACTTCAAGCCGACGCCGAAGGATGCGGAAGGCGCGCGGGAGGTCGTGGACAGGCTGCTGGAGCTCGGCGGGAAGTTTGAAAAGCAGTACGCGTCGCTCGGCGTCACGGCGGTTACGGACTACCCGACGGAATGGGCCGTCCGGTACGGACAATGAAACAGAAGGGGCTGCCGCGGCAGCCTCTTTTTCAAAGGAGGAAAGACCATGACCGGGATGCCCGTACGGCTGCGGCAGCAGATCGAAGCGCTGGCGGAGGACGCCGGGGCTCTCGCGCGCGACGCGAAGGCGCTGAGCGAGGCGTACCGCACGCGGACGGGGGAGGGAAGGCGGCTGGCCGTCACCGAGGGGGACGCGCTCTCCTACGCCTGCGCCCGCATGCCGGCGACTTTCGCGGCGGCGCAGCGCGCGCTGGAGCTGACGCTGCCCTGTATGCCCTGCGAAATCGGCGCCGTGACGGACTGCGGGGCGGGGACGGGGGCGCTGACCCTGGCGGCCTTTTCGGCGCTGCAGCCCTCCCGCATGCTCTGTTTGGAAAGGGAGAGCGCGATGCGCGGCCTTGGCGAGCGGATCACGGCGCTGGAGGGGGTCCCGGCCGAGTGGCGGGATTTTGATCTCGTAAGGCAGGTCGTCCCGCCGGCGGAACTGGTCTGCGAGGGGTATATGCTGGGCGAACTGGCGGCTGGGGACCGTCCGGCGGCCGTGCTGAAGCTGTGGGCCGCCGCGGAGAAGATGCTGCTGCTGGTGGAACCGGGGACGCCGCAGGGCTGGCGGAACCTGCAGGAAGCGCGCCGCCTGCTCACGGGCGAGGGCGCGTACACCACCGCCCCGTGTCCGGGGGAGACAGCCTGCCCGCTGGGGGAAGGCGACTGGTGCCACTTTTCCGTCCGTGTGGAGCGTACGCGGCTGATGAAGCGGCTGAAGGGCGGCGAGGCGCCCTACGAAGACGAGAAATTCGCGTTCCTCGCGCTGACGAGGGAGAAACCGGTTCCCTGCCGGGCGAGAATCCTGCGCCACCCGGACGTGCAGAAGGGCCGGATTGCCCTGGCGGCCTGCACCGGGCAGGGAAGGCAGACGCTTGCCGTGACGAAAAAAGACCCGCTTTGGAAGCGGGCCAGAAAGGCGGAATGGGGGGACGCGCTGTAGCGCTTCAGCCAAGGTCGAAGAGGCCGGCATGGCGCAGCGCCGGGCGCAGCGCGGAGAAGAGCACGGGTCCCGCAACGGAGGCGAAGACGGCGTTGATGACGCTGCCCGGCAGCTTGGCAGCCATCTTGAGCCCGGTAGCCTCCAGGGTGAGTCCGTTGACCGTGAGGCCGAAGACGAACGTCTTGAGCATGTAGAGCGCGACGTAGGCAAACGCGCCAAAGGCAGCGGCGCATACGACGCGGGCCATTTCTTTTCGGCCGTACTGTCCCGCGTGCGCCGCGCGGCAGCCGACGAGCCCGGCAATCAGTCCGATCGCGCCCTTGCTGGCGAAGGTGATGAGGCTCTCGGCGCCATAGCCGGTTACGATGTCGAAGAGAAAGGAACCGATGCCGGCGGCCAGGAAACCGCCGCCGGGGCCGAACAGCAGCCCGGAGAGCACGCACAGGGCGTTGGCTGCGGTCAGCTTGGTATCCATAAAGGGGATGCGCAGGTAATTACCGACGAAGACGATTGCGGCCATCATGCCGATGAGGCTGATGCGGGCGACGCGGGAATCGCCGGGGCGGTTGCTGGTCATGTCAAAACCTTCTTTCCGGGAGGATGACCCTATTATAAGACAATCTGGCATGCTGTAAAGGGCCAGTTTTTTTCTTTTTGACCACGCCAGATTGGGCGGCGGGAAGTCCTTCCGGTTTGATCCGATCCGTGTTATACTATAAAGGAAGCTGTCATGGAAAGAGGGGCGGAGGATGCGAAGAATCGGGATGGCGCTTTTCGCGCTGATGCTGGTGCTCCTGGCGGCCTGCGCCGCTGCGCAGGAGACCGCCGCAAAGCCGGAGACGATGCCGAGAATCCGCGTGCAGCTGACGCGGCTGGGCCTCGACCGGATGGCCGAACTGCGCCTGGACGGGCCGACGACCGCGCAGGGGGATGCGCGGCTGCTTCTGCCGGAGGACAGCCGAATCAGCCTGGAGCTGCGGGAGGGGCGCATCGTCCTCTTTGCCGGCTCCCTGCACCTGGACATGGGACAGGAGGTCACGTTTTACCAGCACGGCGGAAAGGGCCTGCGCTTTACGGAGGGCGGCAACCGCTATCCGGGCAATCTCACGGTGTACGTGGACCAGGACACGCTGCACGCAATCCTGTCCGTCCCGCTGGAAGCGTACCTGCCCGGCTGCGTCGCCTACGAGATGAACGACAGCTTTCCGCTGGAAGCGCTGAAGGCGCAGGCCGTCTGCGCGCGCACCTACGCGCTGTCCCACATGGACAGAAGCAAACGCTACGACGTGGTGGACACGGCGAACGACCAGGTCTTCCGCGGCATCGACGACAGCTATGCCAACGTGGCCCGCGCCGTTTCGGAGACGGCGGGCATCGTGGGCATATGGAACGGAAAGCTGGCGCAGTGCTGGTACAGCGCCAGCAACGGCGGACAGACGGAGCTGCCGGAGCATCTCTGGCAGCTGCAGCAAAAGTACGGCTGCTACCGGATGGACGACGACCCCTACGATCTGGCCAACCCGGAGAGCGCCGTGCGGCGGGCCGTGGTGCGCAAGGACGCGAAGGATCTGGACGGGACGCTGCAGCGCATGATCGCCGAAGCGGCGGCCGGGGAACTGAAAAGACAGGGCTACCCTGCGCGGGCGGACGCCTTCCGGGTGGACCGGGTGATTTCGATGGCGGCGGAGGCGCCGCGCTACGCGCAGCCAAGCCGCCTGTACACGAAGCTGACGCTTACCGCGGAAGGCTCCGCGCGCAAGGTGATCGAACTGAAGGAGACGGACGCGGATGCGGGGGATATGCCGCAGTACGCCTACGGCGACTGGGAGAAGCTGGAAGGGCAGCTGACGGTGACGCTGCCCCTCTTTCCGGAACTGACCTCGGCGCTGGGGCTGCGCATGAACGGCGGGATGGACAATGAGCTCATCACGCTGGTGGAGACGAAGGAAGCCTTTTACATCGAGGCCAGGCGGTACGGCCACGGGGTCGGCATGAGCCAGCGGGGCGCGCAGCAGATGGCTGCCCGGCACGGGAAGGATTTCACGGAAATCCTTTCGTTCTATTACCCCGGGATGGAGCTGCGGCGCATCGCGTACGCGGCGGAAGAGGCCGTGACGCCGCCGCCCTATCTGGCGGCCTCGCCGGTGCCCTCCGCCTCGCCGACGCCGCGCCCCACGCTGATGCCCGTCTCCACCCCGCTGCCGAAGGACGCCTACCTGGCGTCGGTGGAAGGGATCGGGGAGGACAGCACGCTCAACCTGCGCGGCGGACCGTCGCTCTCTTCGGAGATCATCCTGCGGCTTTACCCGCACCAGCTTCTGGCGGTGCTGGAGACGACGGCGGACGGGCAGTGGGCGCACGTTAAAACCGACGCTGCCGAAGGATATGTGATGCTATCCTATCTGGAAAAGGCGGAGCAGTGAGGGGTCCGGAGCAACTCCGGCAGGACGAAGAACTGGAAATCACGGAGGAACTATGCAAAAGAGGCAATGGAAGGACGCGGCGCTGGTGGCAGGGATGACGCTCCTGCTGTTTGCCCTGCTTCTGGCAGGGCCTGTGGGCAGGCTGAACCACCTGGCGGGCCCCGGCGACGCGGCGGCGGTTTCCGCCTTCATGGCCGCCGTCTTCGGCGCGGCGCTCGGGGTTTATGTGCACGTGGACAGGCCGGGCGGCAGGACGCTGCTGCTCTGTGCGGCGGTGCTGGGGCTGTCCGTGCTCGCGCGCGCGTCGATGCTGGATTTCGCCTCGGCGGATTACGACAGCTTCCTGTGCAAATGGGTGCAGTATTTCAGGGAGACGGGCGTACGCGCGCTGGCGGAGAACGTGGGAGATTACAACCTGCTCTACCAGTACGCGCTGCTGGTCATCTCCCGCCTGCCGGTTTACGACCTCTATTCGATCAAGCTGCTTTCCGTCGCCTTCGACTACGCGCTGGCGCTGGCCATGATGGCCGCGGCAGGCAGCGCGGCGGGGCGCAGGGCGCGGCTCCCGGTTTTTCTGATCGTGCCGCTTCTGCCGACGGTGCTGCTGGACGGGGCCTGCTGGGGCCAGTGCGACACGGTCTACGCGTTTGCCGTGATCCTTTCGCTGTATTGCCTGATGGAGGGCCGGCCGTGGCGCTCCGCGGCGGCGCTGGCTTTTGCCTTCGACTTTAAACTGCAGACGATCTTCGTCTTCCCCGTGGAGCTCATGGGCCATTTGGACGGCCGCTTCAAACCGAAGCACGCGCTGGCGTTTTTCGCAGCCTATCTGCTCACCATGATCCCGGCGCTGCTGGCGGGCAGGGGCTTTATGGACGCGCTGTCCGTGTACGCCGGCCAGTCGATGGGGCAGTACTACCACCGGCTGACGTACAACGCGCCCAACCTCTACGTCTTCTTCCCGATGCTGGAGTTTGCCTCCAGCCAGGAGTACACGTGGATGCGCTTTATCCGGGGCATCGAGTGGGACGGCACCAACGGCTACCTGACGGAAGACCTGTTCCCGACGCTGCAGCAGGCGGCGCTCATCGCCGCGGCGCTGCTGACGCTGGCCGTCGTCTGCTACTGGCTGCGGCACAGGGAGGAGGTTCGCCCGGAGATGACGCTGAACCTCGCGCTCTTCTTCGCCCTCTTCCTGCCCTTCGTGCTGCCCAAGATGCACGACCGGTACTTCTTCGTGGCCGACATGCTCTCGCTGCTCTACGCGGCGCAGCGGCCGGACAGGCGGTTTATGCCGCTGCTGGTCGTCGGCGCCTCCCTGGGCAGCTACATGACCTTCCTGACGCGCCAGCGGCCGGTGGATGAGCGCATGCTGGCGCTGATGATGCTGTGCGCGCTCGCCCTGGCGGCGCGCGATCTCCTGCAGGCGATGCGGGAAAACCGCAGGCTGCTGGCGGAAGGGGGTGCGGCGTGATGAATGAAAAGCGGAAAGCGGCCGTCGCAGCCCGCCGCGTTTTCGGCCGGCCGCGCCCGGTTGGCTTGCTGGCCGCGCTGGCCCTGACGGCGCTCACCTTTGCTTGGAACGTCTCCTCGGGCCCGCTGTCCAACCTCAACGACATCGGCGGGTGGGACAACCGGCTGATCTTCCTGCTGGAGAGCGCCGCAGCGGAGGCCCTTCTGCTCGGGGCCGCGGCCTTCAGGCACCGCGGCGGCACGGGAAGGCTGCTGCTGCGCCAGGGGCTGCTCGCGCTGGCTTTCGTCATGGGCCTTTTGGCCATCAACCAGAAGACGCTTTTTTATCAGCAGCAGATTCAGCCCGTCATCCGGGCGATGGACGGGAGCGGGCTCGCGGCTGCCGCGGGCAGCGGCGCGGGCTGCTCCGCCGCGATGCTGACGCTGCTCTATGCGCTGACGCGCGGGCCCGTCTACGACATGTACCCCGTCAAGCTGCTGTGCATCCTGTGCCAGGAGGCGCTGTGCCTGCTGGCAGCGAATGAAGCGGAGCGGAGGGGGATGAAGGCCGCGCGCGCGGATGCCGCGCTGCTGCTCCTGCTGATCCTGCCCCAGGGCTTCCTCAGCGCGGCCTGCGCGGCGCAGACGGAGGTGGCGGCGGTGCTGCTGGCGGCCTTCGCGCTGGCCGCGCCGCGGAAGGACTGGAAGAGCGCAGCCCTGATGGGGTTCGCCTGCGCACTCTCGGGCGTCCTGCTGCTGATCCTGCCGTGGGCGGCGCTGCGCAGGGAACGGGGTGAGCGGATCCCCTTCGCCGCGAACGGTCGCGCGCGGTCAATCCGCTACGCCGTCTTGGCGCTCTGCATCGCGTTTGCCTGCCAGGTGCCGGCCGTCCTTCTGGGGATGCCGGCCGCACAGGCGCTGGCAAGCCCGCTTTCCGCACTGCTGGAGGCGCCGCCCTACGCTTCCGGCTCGCCCAATCTTTCGGCGCTGTTCCCGCGCGCTGCGATGGAGGAGATGCCGGAATTCTTCCTGCTGCGCCGCGTGCCGGAGCTGGACGCCGAGACGCTGGCTTCGCCCTTCTATACGCAGCAGCATTTCCTCGCGCTGATGCGGGGGATCGCACTGACCGGGCTCGCGGGTTACGCGGGCGCCTGCGCCTGGGCGAGAAAGAAACTGGGCGGGCTGCGCCTCTGGCTCTTCGTCAGTGCGTGCGCCCTGTGGATGGTGCCGGGCGGATCCATGGCGCTCTGGCTGGCAGCTGACTGCCTGTGCATCGTGGGGATCCTGTCGGAGCCCGGCTTGCGGCTGCCCGCTTGCCTGCTGCTGTTTGCGACGGCAGCCGGCTGCTGCTATCCCGTCACCGGGGAGACACTGGTGCGGCCGGCGCTGACTTCCGGCCTGGTGCTGCTCGCCGGGCTGATGCTGACGGGGCTCGTGCCCGGATGCGGCGGCAAAGAGATCGGCAGCAATTGAAAGAGACGGAGGGGTGAAAGTGGACAGCAAGCCGCTGGGGAGAAAGGGCCGGCTGCGTGTCGTGACGAGCTTTACGACGCCGGACGGCGACAGCTATGAAGAGAAGCACGCCGGGTACTGCAGCGTCGTGGACGGCGCGGCGGGGGAGCGGCGGCTGCTCTGGAAGGAGACGCGGGAAGGCCAGCACGACGACATCGAGCTGATGCTGCGCGGAGCGGAGGCCGAGATGGTGCGCCGCGGGGAGACCTGCGGCCGCCTGCGCTTTTCGCCGGGCAGAAGGCTGGACGGCGAATACACGACACCTTACGGCGCGCTGGACATGGCAGTGGAGAGCCGGGGGCTTGAATGGTCGGAGGCGGACGGACGGGGAGAACTCCTGCTGGAGTACGATCTTTACGTAAACGGCGCGCTTTCCAACTCCGCGAGGATGCAGCTGCAATGGCGGCTTTGAGCGCGGCCTGCCTGCGGGACGAGGCGCGCGGAATCCTGCTGGGCTGCGGGCTGCGCGGCTTCGTGCGCATCGCGGCGCCGGGCGAGGCGCTGCTGGTCACCGACGCGCTGCGCCGGGCCGGAGAAGGCGACCGGGTTTCGGCGCTTTGTGCGCTTCAAAAGGCGGGCTTTGAAGGCAGGAACGAATGGGGCCTTTTGTGGCTTTCCCCCGATGCCGCCCGCCTGCGCGAGATAGCACGCCGGGCAGAGGAGCCGGCCCGGGCTCTCAGGATGCCGGGTGGCGACGACGCGCTTGCGGAAGCGGTCTCGTTTGCGCTGCGTCTCATGCGCAGCGCGGCTTCGGAGGGGGAGTGGAGCCGGCGGGGGTCAAGCCTTCTGCTGGAGGCGCTGCGCCTGCCCGACCCCGGGCGGACGGGATGGCCGGAGGCAGAACGGCTGCGCGCGCCGGCAGCGGTCATGCTGCGGGAACACGACCGGAGCGGCCTGCACGAGGCAGGCTGCGTCCTTGCGGCCCGATTGACGATGACAGCCGCTTCGTGATATGATTGGCGTAAGGCGTCAGATTTCAGGGAGAAGCGACAGAAAGGGAGAGAAGATGAACAGAACACAGGCTTCCCGCGTATGGGAGATGTCGGAAGACGAGGTTAAAACGATCTGCCAGGAGATGGGCATTGATGCGGACAACATCCCCGACGATACGGTTCCTGTCTATGTGCCGGACCGTTTTTTCGAATCCGATCCGCACAGATACTACATTTACCTCATGGAAGTGATCTCGAACACGCACATGGAAATCAGGGGCATCGATAAGAGCGTCCTCGAGACCTGTGTGGCGCAGCTGAAGGAAAAAAAGCTGATCGTCCTCAAAAAGGGAGCCGATCCGGAATCCTTGGATTACCGCGATTATCTGATATCGGCGGAGAGGGAAGTCTACAACGAGTGGACCAGCTCCTTCATAAAGCACGGCGTGTCTCTCCTGGACAAGGTCCTCGGTTTCTTCAAAAAAAGCAACTCGAAATAAAAAGAAACAAGCACCCCCTGCTCTCGCCGGAGAACAGGGGGTGCAGCCTGTTTAAAGCGCCTGCCTTGCGGCAGGCGCTTTGTGAATCGGGCTGTTCAGTCGATATAGATGATCAGATTGTTGCTGTTGAAGGCGCTGAAGTAGCGGATTTCCTTCGCCATTTTGGTCACCATGCGGATGCCGAGGTGCTCCTGTGGACCGTCTGACAGGTGCAGCTTGTAAAAGGCGGTGGGGTCGAACTGGTCGCTGAGGTCCCGCAGGCTGAAGCAGATCCGGCCTTGGGAGACGAAGAGCCGGAAATCCGCGCAGACAGCATCCCGGCCGGCCTTCTGCGCGTGGTCGAGGATATTGACGGTCATCTCCTCCACGCACAGGGCCATGAAGTGCGCTTTCTTGGGATCCGCGCCATGCTGGAGACAGAAGCTGTGGGCGCGGCTGCTCTCACGGATGGCATCCTCCGGCGTGCGGATGACGGCATAAAGGTTGTCGGACTCCTCGCCGCCAAAGCTTTCCGGCAGGAACATCGTGTCCTCCCAGCGCCTGGGCAGGCCCTTCCGGCGGAAACAGACATAGAGAAACAGAAGCAGAATCAGGACAAACTTGGAAATGCCGGCCGAGGCCAGAATGCCCTTCGTGCCGTAGAACCTGCCGAGTACGATTGCGGTGGCGACCGGGACGGCAAAGCGCTCCCCAAGGCAAAGGGCATTGAGCAGCTTCAGACTCCTGATGCCCTGCAGATAGTGCTGCAGCAGCGCGCTGACGGTGTCGAAGATGAGGCCTGCGGCCATCCAGCGGATGCTGAAGACGGCCAGGTTCAGGACATCCGCGTCCGTCGTATAAATCCCGACCAGCGGGCGGGCAGCAGCGATCACGACCGCGGCCACGACCGCCGTGATCTGGAAGCCGAACCGCATCGCGTAGATATACAGGCGTTTGAGGCCGCGCAGGTAGCCGTACATATGGGGATTCAGCTTGGGATACTTGGTCAGGGACACGCCGCACAGCCGGAGAACCGTATCCGGAACCGAGACGGCGACGAGGATGAGAAGCCCGGCGAACAGACAAAGCTGCAGCCGGTCGAGAGAAAACTGGCCAGCAGCATGACCACGCTGGTGAAGGGCCTCAGCAGCGCGATGCCCGAGTAAACGTCGGAGCCCAGAAAGCGGCTGGCGATGATTCCGTCGATCAAGACGGCGATGACGCCGGTCAGCGAGGTGAAAACCATCGCGATCGCGGTCGATGAGTACATCGCGGCATGTTGTCGGAACGAAGGGGATTGACGCGTTTGGCAGCCATGGGGCGGCGGAACAATCGAAGGGGAGCGACTGTTTGAGACAGGGGTATGCGCGAAAGAAAACCCCTGCCTTGCGGCAGGGGCTTTGCGGATACAAACGGGTCTTGTCAGGCGGCGGGGGCCTCGGCGGCTTCTTCCGTCACCTCTTCGCGGATCTGGGTTTCGCGGCCGGAGGGCTCGCCGTACTGCTCGGCGGTGATGTTGCCGCCCAGCACCTCGGTGATGTACGCCATCACGGCCTCGTCCATCGGGATGCCCGTGTCGAAGGTGGTGCCCGCTGCGTAAGCGCGGCCGAACACGTTGTAGGTATCGCCGCCCACAGCGCAGAAGTTGTTGGTCACCACGGCGTAAACCGCTTCCGGATCGAAGGGCTTGCCGTTGATGCTCTCAATGGTGACGCGCTGGATGGAGGCGGGGCCGTAGTAGGTGGTGTCCTTGCCGTTGAGCTGATAGAGCGCGCCCTGGTCGAAGGGCTTGGTGGTGTCCAGCGTCCAGACGATGCCGCTGGTCTGCGGATAGCCGCCGATGGCCTCCGGCGTGGAGAAGGTGGAGGCTTCCAGCGCTTCCAGCAGCTCGGCGCCCGTCACGTAGACGACCGCGACGGTGTTGCCGAAGGGCAGGACGGTGTTGATATCCTTCATCGTGATGTCGCCGGGCTGAATCGTCGCGCGGATGCCGCCGCCGTTGGTGACGCCGACGATCTCGTGCGGCTCATCCTGCTCGGTGCCGCTCTCCTTGGTGACGTACCAGACCATGGCGTCCGTGATGAGGTCGCCCAGGTTGGTTTCCTCGGTGCGGTTGCCGGGATCCCGCTCGCCGTTGAGCAGCACCTCGGTCTTGGCGAAGACGGCGCCGTACTTGGCGTCCACCTCGTCGATGAACGTCTGGGCTTTGGCGGCGACGGCCTCGTCGGGGGTGATGCCGGCCGTATCGACGAGGTAGTTGTTTACGATGGCCTTGGTCTCGTTGTCGATTACGATGACGCCGATGTGGGAAAACTTCGTGCCGGTGGACTGGATGGGTTCGCCGTGCTCGCCGCCGGTCATCACGGTGTGGCTGTGGCCGTCGATCAGGAAATCGATGCCGGTCGTGTTCTCGTAAAGGTCGATGGAGCGGTAGCCGTTGGGCTTGGACTCCTCGTCGACGCCCAGGTGCACGAGGCCGATGACCAGGTCGGCTTCCTGTGTCTTCAGGGAATCGATCGCGCTCTGCGCGCTCTTGTAGAGGTCGCCGAAGGTGGCGAAGCTGACCTCAGTGATGAGGCTCGGATTGACCTTTGTGGCGGTCTCCGGCGTCTCCATGCCGAAGAAACCGATCTTGAGGCCGCTTTCGGTCGTCACGAGCGTCGCGGCGTCGAGGATGGGCTCGCCCGTCTCATCCAGATAGACGTCGGCGCAGACGGTCTTGAACTGGGCGGCCTTCAGGTTCTCCATCAGCTGGGCGTAGCCGAAGTCGAATTCATG
>ODAI014329135.1_pt1 | contig 13133 bp, 13 predicted proteins | sample 1539321 | NCBI WGS metagenome assembly ODAI01 (sample SAMN02144231, study PRJEB22623) | gut metagenome | biome: sheep rumen | host: Ovis aries | place: New Zealand | reverse complement strand
TTTTCTTTTAGTTTGACAATTTTATTTCCAACTACTAAATATAGTTATTTTATCTAAGTTTTTCAAGATTTTCTGACCCTATTTTACTCAAAATTAATTCAGCAATTTCTCCTCCGTTCTTACTAGGGACAAATCAAATAATATCTCATTTACAGTAAGTTTTATACCATTGTGGGAATCTTTGAATATTTTTTTCTCAGTAATTTGAAATGCATATGATTTTACATTTATAATTTAGTTTTAAATATTGCCGAAGAAAGTCGTCTCACAATGATTGCTCTCTTCATTCCCAAAAGAAAAAATTGTCCAGAACTATAAAATCTCAATTCTTAATTTCAGATAAATACGGAATTGGATTTTCTATATTTGTCGTAATTGGGTAGGAAAATTGAGGCATAAGCTCTCTTAATTCACGATAAATATTTTCTCAATAAATATCATCAAATATCCAGCAATTAGTCATTTATAACATGAATATAAATCTGATTTTTTGATAATTATTTTAAATTTTAATTCAAATAAAAACCCTCAAAAGAGGGTTTTTTATCCATATTCATAAATTATATTAATAACCAGCTGTTAATACATTCCATTCTCCTCCAGCAGTTCTTCCAAGATACCATTCATAGTCTGTAAGAGTTGTATCTGGTTCAAATGCTCAAGCCATTACAGCATCTTGCTGTGGGATATAGAAATTAGTTTTGAAGAATGCACATTCATCTACTTCAGGATTTAATTCTTTACAATAACTCAACTGATTAGCAGATTCTTCATCTCATTGATATGTGATCTCTTGCATTTCAACTTTTACATCGAAATAATTAACAATCTTATCAACAGCAGCCTGTAAATCTTCATCAGAATAGATTTCAGAAGTTCAATTCCAATCAGCTTTTTGTTCTACATCATCTATGTATCCATCATCGACTGTATTATACATAATTTCTCCAGGTTGACATTCTCATCTCTGATATGACCATTCTTCGCAGTAACTTCCATCAGCGAACATACAAAGTCATTCTTCGAGATTTAAAGTTCATCCATTTTCTTCACAGTAAACGGCAGCAGGATTTGCTATTTCTGCGTTTTCATCAGGATTTTCTACAGGAGCTTCAGTTTTACCACATCCTGCAAGAGTTAAAACACCAGCTGCTAATATGGCAACAAGTCCAAGAGTTTTAGTTTTCATAACAAAAAATAGTCATAAAGTAAAAAATCTAATCTTAACATAGAGAAAAGCTTATTTTTTTCAATAGGAAAAATGTAATTTTTATTTTATACGAACAAAAATTATAGTTTGTATATCCGTAAAAATAAAAATACTGACTCCCATTTCACAATGAGAGTCAGGGTTATGAAAAAATTTAACGGTAAAGGTTTAGTACACTATGCTCAAAAACAAGCATACTTAATGTATATAAAATACTCCTTAAAATGCAAATTTAAAAGTCTTATAAAATTTGACAAATTAATACAGAATGATTATAATTCACGATGTGTATTTTATAAACAAACAAAAAATGAAATTATTAAAAATTTTACTATGAGCAGTAGCTATAGCTATAATTCCAATATGTACAATCGTTATGGCTGATGATTGTTTTGATACAATTATAGATAATGGAGAGGTATATTACGTAGATCCATTTGATAAATACAGTTTTTCCAAGGATAAAGAAATTCTACTAAATATTTATTGAGATAAAATTAAATGTAATGGAGAAAAAAAGACTTACACTAAAGAAGAATATATAGATAAAATATCATCAGATTTAATATCATCAGATTTGCTTAAAGATGACCAAAGACAAGAAAAAGATTCATGAGTAAATCCTTTTATTGAACTTATAATGCTGATTTTATGCTGTGTGGCAACGCGAAAGATCTTTGCTAAGGCTTGAAAACCTGGGATTAATTCGATTATTCCTATATATAGTCTTTATGAAATGTCTGATATAGCAGGGCTATCCTGATTATTTAAAAAGGCAGTTCGATGTTTGATTATATGATTCGTGATGATTTTTATTTCATTGTTTGTGATGCCAATAGCCTTATTCCCACAAATTTGATTTGTATTAATTTGTATTTTCTGAGTATATATGTGTGCAGTCAACTTTTATATAGCGAGAAACTTTTGATGGTCTACTATTGCATCAATACTATATGTCATATTTAATCCAGTGGCAGTATTGATACTTGGTTTTTGAAATGATAAATACTATCAGGTAGAACAAAAAGAAAAGATGAAAGAAATGGCTAAAAAAGCTCAACTTGAAGAAGATTTTGCCCAAAGAGTTTGAGAAAATGTAGATTCAATGGTAAATTGAATGGATGATAATTTGAGTGTAAATGCTTGATCTGAAAATAATTCACAACCTGAAGAAGATCCTATAAAATATATAGATCCAAACCAGTTTGCATAAATTATCCATTGATAATAATTTAAAAATTTATTTCTACATACGAAGATTGAATTTATTCAAAAACAAGATTTTTTTATTTGAAATTATTTTACTTAATCCTAAAATTAACTTATTATATATAATATTTTATTCCATAAATAACTGACAAATGCCATCAAAAGTTTATTTTACCAAAGAAATTACTCCAGAATCTCTAATCAAAATCTATGAAAAATTATGAGTTGAATTGACTGGAAAAGTTTGAGTAAAAGTTTCTACATGAGAAAGAGGTTCAAAATGATATCTGAAAGCTGACTTAATTGCACCATTAGTCCAGAAACTAAACGGAACAATAATCGAATGTAATACAGCATATGGTTGATCCAGAAATACAGCAGAAGAACACTTAAAAACAGCTGAGGAACATGGATTTACATCATTTGCTGATGTAGATATTATGGATGGAGAATGAGAATTTAAAATTCCAGTAAAGAATTGAAAACATTTGAAATATGATATCGTTTGAGAGAATTTTAAAAACTATGATTCAATCCTAAATTTAGCTCACTGAAAAGGTCACGCTATGTGAGGATTTTGAGCAAATCTAAAAAATCAATCAATCTGAATTGCTTCACGTAACGGAAAAGCATATATTCATTCTTGTGGACAAACTGAAGATCCAGATGAATGCTGGACGGTAAAATATGAACAAGAAGATTTTATTGAATCAATGGCAGAAGCTGCAACGGCAGTAGCAGACTATCTCAAAGAAAATAATAAGCCAATTCTCTATATCACAGTGGCAAATGCAATCAGTTTGGACTGTGACTGTGATGCTCATCAATGAGATCCAGTTATCGCTGATATCGGAATTTTTGGAAGTTTAGATCCAGTGGCAAATGATCAGGCTTTTATTGATGCTATTTGGACTACTCATGAAGAATGAACTAAAGATATCCAGGAAAGAATAGATACTAGAAAATGAAGACATATCACAGAATATGCAGCAGAGCTTTGACTCGGAAGTACAGATTATGAATTAGAAGAAATTGATTAGAGCTTAATAGTAAATGTTACTAGGAATGGTACTAGGAATGGTGCATTATTCCATTATAATAGATTTCTTGTTTTTTCGATTCTAAAAATTATGTTTATAAACCTTTAATATATTGTAATAATAAATGAAAAATAGCAAAACATTCAAAGAAGAACTCTGAAAATCTCATAGTTCATTGAAATTAATTCTAACCGTAATATTCATAGCAGCATTATTAGTTAGTAATGTAATTACATGAAGACAAATAGCATTGCCACGGTGAATTACTATGACATGAGCAATTATAATTTTTCCTATTACTTACATCTTGTCCGATGTTTTTAGTGAAGTCTATGGATATAAATGGAGTAGAATTACTTGTTATCTGTGATTTGCATGTAATCTATTTATGTCGCTGACATTTATGGCAGTAATCAATATGAAAGCTCCAGAATATTTTACAAATGCTGAGGCATATTCTACGGTTTTATGAAATACTTGGAGAGTATTGATTTCAAGTTTAGTGGCTTATGTTGTTTGAGATTTTGTGAATGATAAAATCTTCCAAAAAATGAAAGCTAAACATCCAAACGATAATAAATGATTTGGACGAAGAGCTATCATTTCCAGTTTAGCAGGAGAAACGGTAGATAGCTGAATATTTATTCCACTTGCATTTTTAGGTACAATGCCAAACGGAACTTTACTTATAATGATACTTACACAAGTGATATTAAAAGTAGCATATGAAATGATAGTTTTACCTATTACAATTGTTGTTACTAGAAAGACACAGGAATATGAAAATAAATTAGCAGTTAATAAAATTTAATAATTCTGCTCTTTCAGCATAGCTTCAGGCCAATTCGTGTAGGAAATCCTTTGGTCTAGTTCTTTGATTTTAACTATATCTTCATCATTCAATTCAAAATCAAAAACTTCAAAATTTTCTTTCATTCTCTCGATATGAGAAGTTTTTGGAATTACCACAATATTATTTTGAATAAAGAATCTGAGCATGATTTGTGCGACAGATTTATTATAGTTTTTAGCAATCTTTAATAAAACTTCATTTTCAAATAAATTAAATCTTCAAGCTCATAATGGGCTCCATGACTCATGAATACAATCATATTTCTCCAAAAACTCATGCATTTTTCGTTGTTGCCACATAACATGAGTCTCAATTTGATTTATTACAGGTTTGATTTCACAATTATTATATATCTCCAAAAATTGTTCTTTATTAAAATTTGATAATCAAATTGCTCTACATTTTCACTGTTTATAAGCCGTCTCAAGAGCTTTATAAATGCTAAGATTGTCTCACTTTGGCCAATGAATTAATATTAAATCGAAGTAATCATATCAGAATTTTTTTAGTGATATATCAATTCCAGTCAGAGTATTTTCATATCATTTGGTGATTAACTTTGTAGTTACAAAAAATTCTTTTCTATTGATTCATGACGCTTTGATAGCCTGTCAGACTCATCTTTCATTTTCATAATATTGAGCTGTATCGATATGTCTATATCATGTTTTGATTGCATTCAAAACTATGTCTTTTGCATCATCTGGAGCTACTTTATAAACTCAAAATCAGAGTATCGGAATTTGTATTCAGTTGTTTAGAGTTATGTTTTGCATTATGTATGGACAGATAAAAACTACATCTTTGAATACTCAAAGATGAGCTAAAATCAATATTTAATATTTTTATAAATAAAGATTTGAAATCTGATATTTTTTTGATATTGTTGAAGTGCCAAATTAAGAATGCTGTTATTTTACAGTTTTTGTTAACAGACGGAAAAGGCGATTAAATCTGCCTCTAATTTGTCTGTTGACAGTATATAGAGTTCTTAGTTTGGCGACTAGCGGGTTTAGTCGCCTTTTTAAAAAGGTAAAAAATCTGAATCTTTATTTTTATACAAAAAAACATGAAGAAAAGGTTACTTTGATTGGTAGCAATACCATTAATTGCGATAGGTTCGCTAACCTATGCAACAGACAACGAATTTATAGTTCCTGATACAGCAGGTTGAACTATTACAGTTTACTCACAAGACAAAAGTTACTGAATTACAATTCAGGACAAAAATCTTTGAGCAACATATGTATGAGATTATGGATACTACTTCCAATGGTGAAATAATCATGGAAATTATGCATGAACTAATACATGAAATTTAAATGAATTATTAGACGCAAATGTGAATGAGCGAGTAAATAAATGATATAGTGGAGAAAATAATAAATTCATAATTCTCAATAATCGAATTGAAAGCGCTGATGATTACCGAAGCGGAGTTTATTATACAGACGAAACAAATAATTCATATGTATGAGATAGTGCGTACAATAACTTATGGTGATGATGAAACGATAACGAGGATAGTAATACAACAATAGTAAAATGATATGACACAGTAAATCATGTAGCTACAAATATGACATGAAGACAGTGACCATGTCCAGAGTGATATCATGTACCAAGTGCATGAGAGTGGCAAGAATTAATGATGTTATGGTGTAACGCAAATCCAGATATATGTTCATGAAATGTGATACAAACATCAAATCGGTGTCCTAATGGAGAATGTAATTGGGCAAATTTTTTAAGTAATAGTGGGATCTGAACGGCATTCGCTGATGACTTGAGGCTACCACTTGCAGCTTACCGCTATGACAGCGATGGTGCTGTCTACGGCCAGGGAGATTTCGCCGACTATTGGTCGTCTAGTCCTCGTGGGGGATCTTTTCCGGAGGGCGCGTGGCGCTTGTACTTCAGTTCCAATGTCGTGGTTCCTAGTGATGGCAGCTATCGTGCCTACGGGCAGTCTCTCCGCTGTTTCAAGAATTCCTATGTAAAACTTCCTAAAACCTTAAACCTTTTCTTCATGTCAGACGATGAGGAAGTATGAACATGAGAAGTCACAGAAAATATGACTGGAGCCATTCCAGAGGAAGCTAAGAACGTGACGAAGATATGATATGAACTTTTGTGATGGACACGTTCCGGAGCAACAGAGACTGAAATCTTTGACTTCGAAACTACTCCGATTTCATGAGCTTTGGCAGACGAGAGTGGTAATGTATACTTTATCGCTCAGTGGACTGGTATCAAGTATGAGATAAAATTTGAAGCTTGAGACTGAACATGAACTATGGAAAATCAGACTTTCACTTACGGTGTTACATGAACTTTGAGCTCTAATGCCTTCACAAAAACTTGATATACTTTCAGTGGATGGACTGACTGAACCACATGATATACAGATGGTCAAGAAGTTGTTAATCTAACTACTACAAGTGGAGATGTAATTACTCTTACAGCTCAGTGGACTAAAATAGAAACTAAACCATCATGAGGTAGCAGTGGATGAGGTTGAAGATGAAGTAGTAAAACTTCAGATACACAAGATTCTTCGACTTCGTCTCAGAATGACAACAAATCGTCATCCTGAACGGAAGTGAAGGATCTTAGGTGAGACACAAAAGATTCTTCGGATAAATCCTCAGAATGACAAGAAATCCTCAGTCCTTCGGACAGCTCCTTTACAAAGGAGCAAAAGGATGCGTATAAATTCGCTCATGAAAAATGAATCACAACTATGCCAACTATCCAAGAAGCTCAAATGGATTGAAAACTTACTAGAATTGCAATGGCTAAAATGCTCTCTCAATATGCTATGAGTGTCCTCTGACAAAAACCCGCAAATATTGTTACTCCAAAATTTAATGATGTGACAGATAAACAAAATTCTGACTATGATGACTGAGTAAGTCTTGCATATCAATTATGAATCATGTGACAGAATATGCCAAATAATAATTTCAGACCAAACGATGAAGTAACTAGAGCTGAATTTGCTACTGCATTATCGAGAATGTTGTATCACACATCAGATTGAGAATACAAATCAACAGATAAATATTACACAAATCACATGAAAAAATTAGTACAGGAAAAAATAATTACAAATGATGATGCAAAAATGAAAGAATTACGCGGTTATGTAATGATTATGCTGATGAGAAGTGCTAAGTAAAAATGTTAGGTTAAAAAAATAGCCTCCCATTTGGGAGGCTTTTTAATTTCTTAATTTATAATCCACTCAGAGCAATCAAAAATGCGATTTCTCATCATACTACCAAAAGTACAATAATTATTACCCAAATTATTCATGTTTTTTTATCTATTCTGATTTCTTCTTTTCTATCTTCAGTCATGATTTATTGTTTCTGATAAATTATTGTAATCAAAACTTTTTTCTCAAGTATCATGCTAATTCTTCATATTTTTTCTGCTCTTCATATCAAGCAAATTTCCATGAATAACTAAGCATATCTACCACACTTTGATATATTTTTTTAGTCTGTTCTGGTTCTAATTTTCTAGCATCTGGATAATCAGTTCTTAGTTTTTTAGCATAATCTGCACTGATTTTCTGATATTTCTCAGGTAAATCTCACCAAGTAGAAGTAAGTACGGCAATTACGGCATTTACTGCCTTTAAAGTTCTTGCCTTGTCGATTTCTTCCTTATTGCTCAATCTATCATAATTTTTATTGGCTTTCGCTTTATTATATTCTCCTGTAAATAAAGTTAGCTTTCCCACTCATTTGAAATGTTCTTTCCGATACTTATCAATTTTGCTGATACAAACTTTTTTGGTTACTCATGTGGCATTTATCATTTCATTATTTCACATATATAGACCTACATGAGTAATCTCGTTTTTGGATTCATAAGTATTTTTAAAGAAAAGTAAATCTCAGATTTCAGCTTTTGATAAGTCTGCATGCATATTTCATGTAGAAGAAAACTGTTCTCATTGTTTTGCTGAATTTCTCTCTACAGTTATTCATACATTTCAAAGTACAACTTGAACAAATCTACTACAATCTGTCGGATCTCATGGGAGTTCTCCATTTCCGCCGAATTGATAAGGACTATCTAAGAACAACTTTGCTATCCTTATAATTAAATCACGATCCTCTGATGTCATTATTTTTGCCATAAGAATTTTTATAAATGGTAAATAAACTTGCTTGAACAATATTTGTATTAGATAAAATTTCAAGCTACAATTTGATTAAATTATCCAGAATTAAAAACATCTATAATGCCTGATTTTTGCTTATAATTTGTTACTATATAGTAAGCAATGTTTTATTGCATCATCAGTTCGGTCATAATTTAATTATGGATGGCCCCTATTGTGATAACAGGGGTCATTTTTTTAATTTTAAACCTAAAAAAGTGACAAAATGCCAGATAAAATTACGATTTGCTCTGTAAATATTATTCATAGGAATGCGAGTAAGATTTAGATTATTTACTAGAATGCAAAGCAACTCACAGAGCTCAGGCAGATAATAGGACAAGATAAATCAACAATATAGTTTCCATTCATTGATAACTCATGTGTAGCAGGGTAGGTAATGCTCAAATTAATAATCACATGCACAAAAGTCAGAATGAAAATCATGGTTTATCTGGTACTACTTTGACCATTCCAACAAGAGCAATAGACATGGTAATATTAAACAAAAATATTCCAATAAATCAGTATACTGGATACATTTCTCAGAGCAATAAAAAAGGCAGGGATAACAAAAGTGATCAGACTCAGATTTTTAACCATCACCATCTATCTGCAAAAAATCATCACATTGCTTTTCAAAATTCTAAACAAACTACAAAACTGATTGAAATCAATGCTCCAGTTTTCCGTGAATAACTAATCAAGAACCCAACGAATGAACGGATGATTATACATATAATCAAAAGCAAAATAATTATAATTATAGGTAATTTCCAATCATATTTTTTCAGACTTTCTTTTTTTGCATGCTCTTTGATTTTTTTATATGGTAAGAAGTCTTTTGAACTTCGAATCATAGTAATCAATCAAATTCATAGTAAAGCTAGTCACTCTCGACAATAGAAATTTCCAGCTTTTCATAGTAATGTTCACAAAATTAATCACACACCACCAGGTGCAACAAAAATTCATGGTTCTCTAGCTTTTCATGGATTGAGTGCTAAAGTTAAAATTCATCCTCAAATATGAAAACAAGCATTTCCTAGTCAGAGAAAAATCATTGATAGTATTGGATATATTGCTAATATACAAACTCCAATTCACACTAATGCACATCCAATATATGAGATACTTTTCGAATATTCAGATTTGTCTGCAAAAATTCACAAAAATAATTGTAGTCCAAAAGCTAAAATATTATAAAGCAAAACTCACTGAATGAAAGTTTCAGTAGAAAGTAAATTTAAATTCCAAATAGAAAATACAGCAGCAGCACAGCAGAAATCTATCACCATATGCGAAAAACTTCGAGAGGAGAGTATGAAAATATATCTAGATTTTGAGAGCATGATAGAAATTGAATTAAATATATACTCTGAATATTTAATTGTATAAAAAAATCAAAACATTATATATCACTATAATTTATACTTTTATGAATTTTATTATGACCAAAAAAATCTGACTTTTCTTTCTTTCACTCATAGCAATTATTACATTTTGAATCAGTTTTGCTGATGTTATTGAACCCAATACTCATTATGTGAATAGATGCATAAAACTTCAGAACGTAGAAATAGACAATTATAGAGTTATCGTTGAAAATGATACTGTAACGACTCGAGATGTTTATGAACCTCAGGCAGGGCAGTGTTTAGAACAGCATTATAAATTCTGAGGATCTAAGCAATATTTACTTGATAAATCAATTGATATCGAGGAAATCACACAAGAGAATATCCAAGATATGGCTATTCAAATATGAAATTTAAATGTAAATTGACATTACGTTGATGATTCAAATCCTCTGTCAAATGAAAATTTTACTTATAAAATTGTTAAAAATTGAACTGATTATTCATTAGAAGAATCTGATAATGAAAGTACAAAATCATTCCAAGATGAAACAGATTATTCATTAGAAATTGTAGAAACTGAACAGGGTGTAGAGTTGGTAAGTAGTACTAGGTTGATAAAATTCTGAATTGCATGGATTATAACAATTTTAATTGAAAGTATAGTTCTTTTTGCTATTGCAAAATTATTTCGAAAAAAAGATCAGATTTCTAATTGAAGATTAATTCTTATTTGAATCTTAGCTTCAACTATAACTCTTCCATTATTACGATTTGTTCTTCCCATGTTTATTAAGGATGGAGTAGAGTATACAGTGATTTGAGAGTTACTAGTAACTTTGATAGAAATATTTATCATAAGATACTGACTAAAGGTTTCACGATGAAAGGTGATATTGGCTAGTATTATTTGTAATTTGTGTTCATATTTTATTTGATTATCCATTTTTTAAAATTCAAACACTTGAAAAAATAATAAGGAATTGTACAATGAGACAATGTTTATTCTTTGCAGTAAAATATGTTTCATTATTTTCAGTGAAAAGTAGAAAAGAAAGGCTGAATTACATTATTAATTCATGACTTTATCTGAATTCAGGTTTCTTATGTCTGAAGAAAAACTGAATGAGAATTTTATCTTTTCCCAGTTTATGATGAAAATAAAAGAACTGTACAATATTTTGCATTCGATACGTTAGAACAGAAACAGATTTTTGAACAATTCTTAAAAGTAAATTGAATCTGAAGTAAAACAGCATTTCAACTTGCTCAAACTTCATCAGAAGAACTATCAAATGCAGTCAAGAATATGGATGTGAAATTTTTTCAATCGATTCCATGAGTATGACCAAAATGAGCAAAGAAAATCTTACTTGAGCTCAAAGACTCACTTAATGCGAATGAATTATCTTCACTAGATATTGATCAGAAATTGTTCAAAGATATTGTAAAATCTATGCGTTGATTAGGATACGAAGCGGAAAGTGTAAAAAAAGTTTTGCTCACATACAAGGAGCCAATCACCAAGGAGAAAATGCCAGAAATTATCAAACGAATTATATCTCAGCTTTAAAATCAATTTAATACCACATGTTTCAACTAAAAACAATATTAGATATATATTGAACCAAAATAAAATACTGACTCCGAGTAATCGTTTTTTGAGTTGGAATTTTCGCGATTAAAACTTACGTAAACTATGTGAATGTGGTGGATTCAATCGAAACGGTAAATGCAAGAACAGCATCAGTACAAAATGAAATGGATTATGCTCAGAATTTTCAGAAAAAATATTTAGCATCAGATTATGGATACCTTTTCCTTGCTCATGATAATTCCATGATATTTGATGGGGAGGAGATTATTCTTTTCAAATCTTCATGAGATGTAGTAGAGACTTGATTTAATGCAAATTTAACTCATATCCCGTATCGTCCAACAGAGGAAGAGCAGAGAAAAATGATGGAGCCTATGGAGGCGTGGAATTTATATTTCAAAGACCTTTGAGCCAAAATAAAATAATTTAAAATTTCACAAAAATATAATGTTGACTACATTCTCGATATTCTGGATATTAAACGTATTCTATCAGGTTATATCTACGTTTTTTGTTTACGGAATCCATTTATGTGAATCGTCATACCCAGCATTAATTCGTGAATGAATATGGTTATTATTTCTATTCATAGTTTTGGTTTTATGATACAAAAAATTCAAGCCATACTGGAAATATCGGAAAAAAACTTGGATAGCATTTATAATCTTAATTATTGTTTCAGTCTTATTTTCCCTTTTGAAAGATGTATCACGAAGTAATATGTTTATCTGAATTAAATATGGATTCCGATGGACATTTATTCTAATATCTGCGAGTTTTTTCGGATATGTGATTTCAGAAAAATGGCAAAAATCTAAACTAATTCAAATTCTTCCACAAGTTCTAGTATGAATCGTTTGAGCAGGATTTTTGTGGCAATGAGCAAAATTATTGCGACCAGACTTTTTCTACTCTTTGGGATATGGAGGGCTAGATGATTATTCATACGGAGAAAATCCACCAATATATTATCTTACATGATATGAGTGAACTTTACGCCGACAAGGATTCTTCTCGTGACCAAATAATTACTGATATTTCTTAGTCGCATTTCTTCCATTCGTTTGGCGGTTTTTCACGAATAAAATTAAGAAAAAAGAAGAAGATACAGTTCTATCAACTCTTGCTTTGGTAGTGCGAATAGCATGAATGGTAGCTACACTTTCTCGTGCAGTTTTGGTTTGAATGGTTGTAGTTTTTGTAGCTCTATATTGGAAACAGTTAAAATCAAAAAAGAGATGGTTGCTCCGATGAGGAATCTGACTTTTGATTGCCATTGCTATATTATCAGTTCTCAAACGAGAATCAACAGTCTGACATATCACAAGTAAATTATCCACAATTCCAGAAGTAATTTCTGAGCCACTTTGACACGGACTTGGAAGTTCAGGACCAGCAATTCATTATGAATGAAAATATCTCCCAGAAAATTATTTCTTACAAATAATGCTTGATATCTGAACGGTTTGATTCTTGGTCCGAACATTTATGCTAATGTGTTTACTCTTGATTCAGTATAAAGTGATATGATTAAGTAAATGAAAACTGACTAACGAGGAGGAATATCAGCTTCAAGTATTGTATAAATTACAAATCTGATTTTTCGCTCTATTCATAATGTGATTATTCTTGCATGTATTTGAGGATAGTATGGTAAATTATTTATTCTTTACGATATATGGAATAGTT
>ODAI012858626.1_pt1 | contig 13134 bp, 9 predicted proteins | sample 1539321 | NCBI WGS metagenome assembly ODAI01 (sample SAMN02144231, study PRJEB22623) | gut metagenome | biome: sheep rumen | host: Ovis aries | place: New Zealand | reverse complement strand
ATTTTTGTTTTCTTTCGGTGCAAACTGTTAACTTCTGCGGTCACATAGCCCGCTATGCTCCCTTATCAGTTAACATTTTGCCCTCGAAACAAATTCAAAAATCTGACAGTGGGAATTATTAGAATCCACCTACATAGAAATGAATCGTAGAACTAGAATAATAAATCTGCAATAATTTGTAAGTATCAAAAAAAAACACTACCTTTGCAGTATGGTTGATAAAGTAAAAGATCTAAATCTGCGTGATGTATCGTTCCTAAACCTCATGCAGCGTCGTATATTCAATGTTCTCATCATAGCCAACCCTTACGATGCCTTCATGCTGGAGGATGACGGGCGCGTGGATGAGAAGATATTCTCAGAGTATATGCAATTGGGACTGCGCTACCCTCCAGTATTCACCCAGGTGAGTACAATAGAAGAGGCCGCGGCGGTTTTGAAAGACACTCAGTATGACCTCGTGATATGCATGCCGGGTAATGCCGACAACGATGCATTTGACGTTGCACATGCAGTAAAATCAATGTCTCCGGACATTCCTTGCGTGGTACTGACACCATTCTCGCATGGCATCAGTCGCCGAATGCAAGACCTCGACCTTAGCATATTCGATTATATATTCTGTTGGCTCGGCAATACAGACCTTATCCTGTCAATAATAAAGCTGATAGAGGATAAGATGAATATAGACAATGACATGAAGGAGGCAGGAGTGAAGTGCGTACTACTCGTAGAAGACTCCATCCGATTCTATTCATCCATATTGCCACATCTCTATAAATATATACTGACACAAAGCCTCAACTTCGCCACGGAGGCGCTGAATTCGCAAGCAGAAATGCTTCGTATGCGTGGACGTCCTAAAGTGTTGCTTGCACGTAGTTATGAAGAAGCTTTGCAGTTGTATGATTTATACAAGGAAGATATGCTTGGCGTGATTTCAGACTGTCGCTATCCTCGAAACGGGAAAGAGGATGCGGAGGCTGGACTGAAGTTGTTTGAGTACATCAGAAATGATAACGAATACATACCACTGATACTTGAAACGTCGGAATGCAACGTAAAGTGTAAGACAACGGGGGTGCGTATAGTTGACAAGAATTCAAAGAAACTAAGTGTGGACCTGCGTAACATCATGGCAGAACACTTTGGCTTCGGTGATTTCAAGTTCCGTGATCCAAAGACAAAAGAGGTGGTAGCAGTAGTTCATAACCTGCGCGACCTTCAAAATATGGTGTTTAAGATACCGCACGACTCAATGCAGTATCATGTCAGCCACAACCACATCTCACGTTGGCTGGCTGCAAGAGCCATTTTTCCCGTTAGTGGGTTTCTGAAAGACATCACATGGCACAAACTGCCTGACGTAGATAAGCATCGACAAATAATATTCGATGCCATAGTAGCATATCGCCACATGAAAAACCTAGGCGTTGTGGCTGTATTCAACAGAGACCGCTTTGATTCATATTCACATTTCGCTCGCATCGGTGACGGTTCACTGGGAGGCAAAGGACGTGGTTTGGCATTCCTTGACAATATAATCAAGAAGCATAACGAGTTTCAGCAGTTTGACAATGCCAAAGTATATATACCAAAGACCGTAGTGCTCTGCACTGACTTCTTTGATAGGTTTATGGAAACCAATCAGTTATGGGAGATTGCTTTAAGTGATGCTCCAGACAATGAAATTTTGGAGGCCTTCCTTCATGGAGAACTGCCAGAATCCCTGAGAGATGACTTTAATACACTGATTGAGGCAACCCACAAGCCGCTTGCCATACGCTCGTCATCGCTCCTTGAGGATAGTCACTATCAGCCCTTCGCCGGTATATACAGCACGTATATGATACCTTACTCGGATGACCGCGAACAAATGCTGCATAATCTGTCAAAGGCTATTAAGTCTGTATATGCTTCGGTTTACTATCACGACTCTAAGGCCTACATGACGGCAACACAAAACGTAATAGACCAAGAGAAGATGGCCGTCATAATACAAGAGGTTGTAGGACAGCAGTATGGTTCGCACTACTATCCAAACATAAGCGGGGTATTACGTTCACTGAACTATTACCCAATAGGTGAAGAAAAGGCAGAAGAAGGCATTGCAGCTCTTGCACTCGGTCTGGGTAAGTATATCGTGGATGGCGGACAGACACTACGTGTTTCGCCATATCATGCTAACCAAGTCATGCAAATGTCAGAAATGGAGATAGCACTGCGCCAGACACAAACACAGTTCTATTCCTTAGCTTGGCAAGAAGGTGCTGAAAGGGAAGACGGAGAACTTGAGTTTATTGTAGATGACGGCTTCAACATAGAAAAACGAATGGTAAAGGAGGCTGACGAGGATGGTTCATTACAGTACATCGCATCGACATTTGACCCTTATGACCAGATGATAAGACCCGGACTCTACGAAGGAGGCAGAAAGATCATATCATTCAATGGAGTGCTAGAACAAGAAGTATGGCCATTGCCAGAACTGATGCAGCTGTCCCTTAAGTTTGGCGAAGAGGAGATGCGCAGACCGGTGGAAATAGAAATTGCTTGTAACATTCATCCGGACAGGACAGGTGAGTTCTATCTGCTACAGATACGTCCTATTGTTGACAGTAAACAGGAATTGAACGAAGATTTGCTTGCCATACCTGACAACACCTGCCTGCTCCGTTCACACAACTCACTTGGCCATGGGGTAGTGGAAGGAGTACAACATGTGGTATATATCAAGATTGACGAAAACTATTCTGCAAGTAATAACGACCTTATATCTGACGACATTGATTCGCTGAACGACAAGTTTCTGGCCAAGGGAGATGGATATATACTTATAGGTCCTGGCCGTTGGGGCAGTTCAGACTCATGGCTTGGCGTTCCTGTAAAGTGGCCTAATATCTCTGGGGCAAAGCTTATTGTAGAGGAAATCCTTCCAAATGCGTATGTGGATCCGTCACAAGGAACTCATTTCTTCCAGAATCTCACGTCGCTCGGGGTAGGGTACTTCACGATAGACGTAAACCACGACAGAGAGACAAATCCTATAGACAGCAATCGTGACTACGCCCAAGGAGAACTTGAGATACTAGATCGTAAATATCTGGACTCTCTGCCAGCAGAGCATGAGACAAAGTTTATACGTTGCGTAAAACTGCCACAGCCTTGCGTCATAAAGATGGATGGCATGAAGCAGGAGGGAGTCGTGGTTCTATAGTTGATGAATAAAGATTATTAATAAGAAAGCTATGATGAAAAAAGTTTTTACATTATTGTTAGCCATGTGTACAATGTCTGTCGCAGCACAGAGCACTGACAAGAAATTAGTGATTGTTAATTCCTCTGACAGTTTATCAGAGATGACGGTATATCTGCCAAGTGCGAAGAAAGCGACAGGTAGAGCTATCGTTGATTGTCCGGGAGGCGGATATACTCATCTTGCCATAGACCATGAGGGACATCAATGGGCAGAGTACTTTAACAGCCGCGGTATTGCATTCGTGGTATTGAAGTACAGGATGCCTAATGGAGACAGAAACATTCCTCTTACAGATGCATACAATGCAATCCGTACGGTAAGAGCAAATGCAAAGGCATGGAATGTGAACCCACAGGACATCGGCATCATGGGTTTCAGTGCTGGCGGACACCTTGCATCGGCTGTATCGACCCATGCAGAAGAAGCCGTACGCCCTAATTTCTCTATTCTGTTCTATCCTGTAATATCTATGAATGAATATGAAACCCACAAAGGTTCATGCGTGGGATTCTTAGGAGACAAACGTAATGACAAGGCACTGCAATGGGAATGGAACTCGGCCACCGCAGTGAAGCCTGGTACTACGCCTCCAGCTATAGTATTGCTTGCGAGCGACGACAATGCCGTTCCTGCCTTGACTAATGGCGTGACATATTACACTTCAATGATAAAAGCTGGCAACAAATGTGCTATGATGTGCTATCCAAGCGGAGGACATGGCTTTGGATTCAAGAACACCTTCAAGTTCCATGAGCAGATGCTTGGCGATTTGTCACGTTGGTTAGAGACTTTGCCTGTCAAAAAGTAAAGTTAATGTTTGATATAAGGTGGGTTCTAAAAATTCCCACGATTTAAATTAGTCAATCATATGAATATCATTATGTCATCTTTTTGTTTTCTTTTGGTGCATACTGCCAGTCCTTTCGGTCACATAGCCCGCTATGCTCCCTCAACGACTGACACTCTGCCCTCGAAATAAATTCAAAAATCTGACAGTGGGAATTATTAGAACCCACCATAAAAGATTGTTACCAAACTTTTACCAATAGTCGTCGTTAGATTTACGTTTACTTAAACGTACTGACATTTAACAATTGTAAACGAAAACGACCTGCTTATGTTTGATGCCAAACAAAAAGCAGGTCGTTTTTATATGTCTTTATGTATTTTTATTTATACAAGAAACGCTTGATACTCTTCTTAGGAGTTTTCTCAAACTCCTCATTCAATACCTCAAAATGAGATATCTTGCAGTATGCAGGTTGAGAGAGATTAAGCAACTCTATATTCTTCTTCATCAAATCCTCGACATCGCTACTGCTCATATTCTGTGCAGAGCAAGCATCAATATCCGGATGTATAAGTGCTACCAGTTTGGTATCTCTCTGTACCACTATGCTCTCACTTACCATAGGGAGGGAGTTGAGTGCATCCTCAATTTCCTCAGGGAATATATTCTGGCCATTAGGTCCCAGAAGCATATTCTTTGAACGTCCCTTAATAAACACGTTGCCTTTGCGGTCCATAATGCCAAGATCACCAGTGTGATACCAACCATCCTTGTCAATAGTCTGTTTCGTAGCTTCTTCGTTTTTGTAGTAGCCTAGCATTACGTTGAGACCACGAGCCAAAATCTCACCCGGTACCTTATGAGGTTGCTTGCTGTCAATCTTTACCTCCATGTGAACTACCTGCCTGCCACAAGAGCCTGTCTTATGGGTATGCCAGTCCGCATAAGTGATGATCGGTGCACACTCCGTTGCTCCATAACCAACAGTGACAGGGAACTTTATCTCCTTAAGGAAACTCTCTACTTCCTGATTCAAGGCTGCTCCACCAACAATTATCTCATAGAGCCTGCCTCCGAAAGCATCATACACTTGTTTCTTTATTTTTTCCTTAATCTTGGTACCGACGATAGGAGTTTTCATAAGGACCTTAAGTGTAGGAGTGATTTTAGGGAACACTTTCTTTTTAATTATCTTTTCAATCACCAAAGGAACTGCTATGATAATAATAGGCCTTACATCCTTAAATGCCTGAGCTACTACGGCAGGAGACGGAACCCTGGTGAGGTAGTATATATGGCATCCTGTCATAAACTCCTTTATAAATTCAAACGCCATTCCATACATGTGTGCCATTGGAAGTATGGATATAGTATTATCACCAGGACGTAATTCCTTGTCAAGAACCTCCGATGCAAAGTCGAGGTTAGACCACATGGCACGGTATGGTATCATGACACCTTTTGAGAAACCAGTAGTACCAGAAGTGTAGTTGATAATACAAAGCTGATTCGGATCTTCTTCCTTGTAATAGTTAACGAACTCCTTGCGGAAGAATTTCGGATATTTCTCACCAAAGAAACGATTGAGATTCTCACGTGCTGTGGTTAATGCCTCGGAACGCGAAACTAAAAGTGAATAGTCCGGAATATAGATAATGCCCTCCAAACCGGGCATTTTGTCTGGGTCAATCTGCTTGGCAACGACATCACCGACAAACAACAGCTTTGACTCGGAATGATTAACTATATGGTGTATCTGATCTGCCGTGAATTCATGCAAAACCGGTACAGCAACGGCTCCGTATGTAAGCGTAGCCAAGAATGCCACTGCCCAATTGCTCATGTTACGTCCACAGAGGGCAATTTTATCACCTTTCTGCACTCCACTGTTCTCAAACAGAATATGGAGTTTCTCAATCTTTCTTGCTACGTCTTGATATTGTAAGGTTGCTCCTTTGTAATCCGTTAAAGCGTCGTAATCCCAAAAGTTTTTTATACTTTCCTCGATTTTAGCATTAAAACTTGAAATTTTTTCCATGTATAAAAATATCTGGTGTTATTTTTTGTTCGTTATTTAAGTTTTTTATGCATACTCATTCAAATGCACATTTTAATTAATTATGTGCAAAGTTAATTCTTTTTTTGCACACAAACAAATTAAAGTGTGCAATTCTGTGATTATTTTATAAAATAATGTATATTTTTATCTCTTTTCCGTATTTTTTTGCTAACTTTGCATTCAAATTGACGTTAAAATGGGAATATTCAGTTTTTTCAGCAAGGAAAAGAAAGAGACTCTCGATCATGGGTTGGAGAAGTCTAAACAAAGTGTGTTTAATAAAATTGCGCGAATTGTAGCAAGCAAAGACAAGGTTGATGATGACGTACTGGATAATTTGGAAGAAATTCTCATTACCAGTGATGTCGGAGTTGACACTACGCTTCGCATTATAGAACGCATAGAAAAACGTGTTGCACGAGACAAATACGTATCTACTTCGGAGCTAAACAATATATTGCGTGAAGAAATCGTAGCCTTGTTGTCAGAAAATGACAACGGTAGCAACGACGAATGGGCGTTGCCAGATACGACGACGCCATACGTCATCCTTGTTGTTGGCGTAAATGGGGTAGGTAAGACTACCACTATAGGAAAACTTGCATGGCAATTCAAGCAGGCAGGAAAGAAAGTATATCTCGGTGCGGCTGACACATTCCGTGCGGCAGCTGTGGAACAACTCGTGATATGGGGAGAAAGAGTAGGGGTTCCCGTAGTAAAGCAACAAATGGGAGCCGACCCTGCCAGTGTAGCGTTTGATACCATTTCATCGGCAAAGGCTAATGGAGCTGATGTCGTAATAATTGATACAGCGGGACGCTTGCACAACAAGGTAAACCTAATGAATGAACTGAAGAAGATAAAGGACGTAATGAAAAAAGTCATACCAAGTGCACCAGACGAAGTCATGCTCGTTTTAGACGGTTCTACTGGTCAGAATGCATTTGAACAGGCTAAACAGTTTTCTTCTGTTACCCAAATTACGAGTCTTGCAATAACAAAGCTTGACGGAACTGCTAAAGGCGGTGTGGTAATTGGTATCAGCGACCAGTTGAAGGTTCCTGTAAAATACATAGGGTTGGGAGAGGGTATGACAGATCTGCAATTGTTCAACTGTAGGGAATTCGTAGATTCTTTGTTTGGCGAAAACAAATAATAAAAATGCAGGAGAATCGTATAGATATAATAACGCTTGGATGCTCCAAGAACTTGGTTGACAGTGAGAAACTCCAGCGCTCTTTTTGGGAAAAGGGATACGAATGCATACTTGATGCCGACGTGGTAGAAGGAAAGACCGTAGTTATAAACACATGCGGTTTCATTGAGGATGCAAAGCAGGAAAGTATAGATACAATACTGCAATTCGTTCAAGCTAAAGAAAAAGGAGAGATACAACGCCTTTATGTCATGGGATGTCTTTCGCAACGCTATCTCGACGAATTGGAGGAAGAGATACCACAAGTTGACAAATACTATGGTAAATTTGACTACCTAGGACTGTTGAAGGACATTGAACCATACATTCCTCATGCAGACAAGAGTTTGGTCAAGAATAGCACATCCCATTATCGCTATATAAAGATTTCGGAAGGATGTGATCGTAAATGTGCCTATTGTGCCATTCCTATTATAACGGGAAAACAGCAGAGTCGCACTATAGAAGATATATTGGCAGAGGTACGCCAGTATGTCAAAGAAGGAGTGAAAGAGTTTCAAATAATAGCTCAGGAACTTACCTACTATGGCGTGGATATTTATGGAGAACGCAGATTGCCAGAACTGATAGATAAGATGTCAGACATTGACGGTGTAGAATGGATCAGGCTGCACTATGCATTTCCCAATCAATTTCCCATGGACCTACTTAAGGTAATGCGCGAGAAAAAGAACGTATGCAAATATCTTGACGTGGCTTTGCAGCATATATCCACCCCTGTGTTAAAACGTATGCTTCGCAATACAACAAAGGAAGACACGATGAAGCTGATTGAACAGATTCGTAAGGAAGTTCCTGGAATTAACTTGAGAACGACCTTGATGGTAGGCTTTCCTGGAGAAACAGAAGAGGATTTTCAAGAACTTATCGATTTCGTAAAATGGGCAAGATTCGAAAGAATGGGAGCTTTTGCTTATTCTGAAGAAGATGGCACCTATGCTGCGCAAAACTACAAAGATGATGTACCTGAAGACGTAAAACGTCAGAGATTGGACAAACTAATGCGTGTACAGCAAAGAATCTCGATGGAGATGCAGGAAGCACAGATAAATAAAAAAATGCGTGTAATAATAGATAATAAAGAAAATGATTGGTATGTTGCACGCTCTGAATTCTCTTCTCCAGAAGTGGATCCTGAGATTTTGATTCCTGTTTCAGAAGGAACATTAGCCATAGGACAGTTTTATAATGTTGAGATAACCGGAGCAGAAGAATTTGATTTGTATGCAAAATTAATTTAAACTTCCATTCTTGGAATAATTCATAGATAGTACGATGAATAATAAGGAATTTATAGCAGAATTATCTCGTAAGTCGGGCTTCAAGATTGAAGATACTCAAAACATGGTTCGAACCTCTGTATATAACATTATTGACAGGTTGACCGATGGTGACAGCGTGTCAATCAGTGGTTTGGGTACTTTTGAAGTAAAGAAGAGAATGGAGCGTATAATCACAAATCCTGGTACCGGACAAAAAATGCTTGTACCGCCCAAATTGGTGACTAATTTTAAACCAGTGACAGCATTAAAAGAGAAAGTAAAAGGTTGAACCATCGATTATAAAGAATTTACGATATGACAACAATAAAGGATATCGCAAAAATTTTGGTGAACAGACATCACCTGAAATCTAATGATGCAGAGACCTTCCTGTTACAAATGGTCGAGGTCATCAACGAAGGACTATTGCAGGATCGTCAGGTCAAGATAAAAGGGTTCGGAACATTTAAGTTGCAAACCGTCAAAGAACGCAGTAGCGTGAATATCAGTACTGGCGAACGTGTAACAATAAGCGAACATGATAAAATCACGTTTACGCCTGATAATGTCATGCGTGATTTGATAAACAAACCCTTTGCCCAGTTTGAGACAATCACTATCGATTCTGATACCGTTGTATCCGAATTGGAGCAGATGAATAAAAAAGATGAAGAACTGGAAATCATGGAAGATGAAACTACAGTTGACACATCTGAACCTGAGGATATTAATGAGGAGTCTATCTCTGTATTGACAGAAAACGCAGTTACAAGTACTTTATATACCGCGGATTTTACTAATGATGCAGCTGATGATACTGTTTCTGCTGCGGAAGATGCCGTGAAAGAAGTTGCGGAAGAAGTTGCGGAAGTATCAACAGATGAAATTCAAGAAACATCTAGCGAAGAGGTAGAAAAAGAGAATTTCATTGAAACTGAAGAATCTATAGAGACAGAGCATAGGACTATGGCGGATTCGCCCGAAGAAGAAACAGATGATGCGATAAATACCGCCGTCATAACTGAGGAAATTAAAGACGACGACGCCATCGAAAATCTGCCAAAAGAGGAATCTATAGAAGAGAAGGAAGAAAAGGAAAACGATGTGGTAGAAGAGGAAGAAAATAAAGAAGAAAAAGAGAAAGTGGTAGAGAACGGTGATGATGATGATGAAGAAGAAGATGATGATGAATACGAGGAAGGATTTTTTGACACATTTAGTGAAAATGCCTTCAACGCTCATAGTCTGTTGTTAAGTGCAGCTGTTGCAGCACTATTCTTCTTCTTAGGATATTATTGTTCACAACACGGAGTGTTTGGTAATCCTGTAAACACTAATGCTGTGGACAGTTCGACAATCGCGACTCAGACTCCAATATCACAGGAACAAGCTGTAAACGCAAATTCTGACGTGGCAAAGATGCAAACAGACTCTGTTGTTACCAAAGAAAAAGAAGAGAGTGATAAAGTTGGCAGCAAAACAGACGATGATTCAAATGATGATAACATGTCCGAATATAATGATGATGTACGCATACGTACAGGAGCATACGTTATAGTAGGCACAGAGCGCGAAGTAAAAGTGCGTGAGGGACAAACAATAAAGTCTATCTCAAAAGCGAATCTCGGCCCGGACATGGAGTGCTATGTTGAAGCTTATAATCACACTAAGACAGTAAAAGCAGGTCAGGTAATAAAAATACCAAAACTTAAATTAAAAAAGAAGAGACAGAAATAACAAAGTCTCTTATTTGTGAATAACTACGATAAATAATAAATGAATATATTTGATAACATTCTCTCTCAGCAACAAGATTCTTCTATTCGCATGTTTGCTGAGTTCGATGGTGATATAGAGAAGATCTTTAAATCAGGGAAAGAGGCTGACATGCCTATCCTCGTAACCAGGAACATGGTTAATTTCCCTGGCGTCTTAGCCTCTGTAACCATTGCACGTGATACAACCAAACAGTTGGTAAAATACCTAGAAAAACATCAGCAAGAACAGTTTGCAATGTTTTGTCAGAAGAATGTAAACATAGAGGAACCTAGTGCTGATGATTTATGTGAATATGGAGTTATAGCACAATTCATAAAAGTATTTGAGATTCCAGGGCAACCAAATCGTTATGCCTTTATTGCCCAAGCACTGACACGTTGCAAGATCACTGAAGTCATAACAGAGACACCATATATGCGCGCTCATGTCATTCCAACTCCGGAAACAGCCCCAGAAAAAGAAGACATGGAGTATAATACTGTTATCAGTGACTTACGCACACGAGTACGTGAATATATTGAAAAAAGTGATACTCTTCCATTTGAACTACAGCTGTCACTGCACGGCATAGAGAATCCGGAATTTTTTCTGAACATGGTATCATATCACATGCCTCTGAAATTATCCGAGAAGATGGATCTGTTGGCTATGGACGATCTGAAGTTAAGAGCCTTTGAGTTGCTGCAACTAATGAACCGTGAGATTCAGTATGCTAATTTACGTTTAGACATTCAAAGTCGCACACTTCATAAAATTAATGACGAACAAAAACAATATTTCCTACGCCAGCAACTTAAGAGCATTAACAAAGAACTTGGGCAACAAGAAGATACACCTGAGAAATTAAAGCTTATTGAAAAGGCAAAAACCAAACTGTGGCCCCAAAATGTTCAAGATGTTTTTGACAAGGAAATAGCACGACTTGATCAAATGAATCCTCAGAGTGGTGACTATAACGTACAATTGTCATATCTTCAACAATTGGTTGATTTACCATGGGGAATATATACAAAAGATGATCTTGATCTTAAACGTGCAGCCAAGGTCCTTGACAAAGACCATTATGGTATGGAGAAAGTCAAAGAGCGTATTCTTGAATATATAGCAGTATTGTCTCTGCGTGGAGACCTAAAGTCGCCTATACTCTGTCTTTATGGCCCTCCGGGAGTTGGTAAGACAAGTTTAGGTAAAAGTATAGCGAATGCCTTACGCCGTAAGTATGTACGAATAAGTCTCGGTGGCCTACATGACGAGGCTGAAATCAGAGGTCACAGGCGTACATACGTTGGTGCCATGCCGGGTAGAATAATAAAGAACCTGGAGAAGGCAGGTTCGAGCAATCCCGTTTTTATATTGGATGAGATAGACAAGATTACCCGTCAGACACATAATGGTGATCCTGCGTCTGCACTTCTTGAGGTACTGGACCCTGAGCAAAACAACTCATTCCACGATAACTTTCTTGATCTTGACTACGATCTGTCTAAGGTTATGTTCATTGCAACAGCAAATGACCTATCCACCATTCCGGTAGCATTACGTGACAGGATGGAGATAATAGAGGTCAGCGGATATACTACCGAGGAAAAGATCGAAATAGCAAAACGTCACCTTATCCCACGTGAAAAGGACAAGACAGGCTTGAAACCAGAGAAGAAACTGTCCATACGCAAAGATACGATAGAACAGATAATCGAGAAATACACTCGTGAAAGTGGAGTACGCCAATTGGAAAAGCAGATAAACAAGGTATTGCGCAAATTGGCATTTTACAAAACACGTGACGGCGAGATTCCTTATGAAAAGATTACTTCTGCAGCATTAGAAGATCTTTTAGGGAAACCACCATTCTATCGCGATATCTATCAAGGCAACGACTATGCTGGAGTTGTAACAGGTCTGGCATGGACTAGTGTGGGCGGCGAGATATTGTTTATAGAAACAAGTCTTTCCAAAGGCAAAAGCGGAAAGCTTACACTTACAGGAAACCTAGGTGATGTCATGAAAGAGAGTGCGGTGATAGCCTTGGAATATGTCAAAGCACATGCAGACACATTAGGTATTGACACACGTATATTTGAACAATGGAACATCCACATCCATGTACCGGAGGGTGCTACGCCAAAAGACGGTCCATCTGCTGGTATCACAATCGCAACTTCAATAGCATCGGCACTGACGCAGCGTAAAGTGCGTAAGAATGTTGCCATGACAGGCGAGATAACATTGCGTGGCAAGGTTCTGCCTGTAGGTGGAATAAAGGAAAAAATATTGGCTGCGAAACGTGCAGGCATAACAGACATCATACTATGTGATGCCAACAGAAAAGATATAGACGAGATTCCTGAGATATACCTGAAAGGAGTCAAGTTCCACTATGTCGAGAATGTTAATGATGTATGGAACTTTGCACTGACAAAGCAGATTGTTGATAATCCGCTTAATCTAAGTGTGGAGGAAGATGATACAAATAAATAGTATATGACTTTTGAACTACAACATACCGATCCGTATAGTTCTGCTCGTGCAGGCAAGATAACAACGGATCATGGTGACATATTAACTCCGATATTCATGCCTGTAGGTACGGTGGGAAGTGTCAAGGCTGTCCATTTCGAGGAATTGAGAAAACAAGTGATGGCACAGATTATTCTGGGAAACACATACCACTTATATCTCAGACCCGGATTGGATATTCTGAAGAAAGCAGGTGGACTACATAAATTCATAGGGTGGGAGAGACCTATGCTCACCGATTCTGGAGGTTTT
>ODAI012685927.1_pt1 | contig 13134 bp, 11 predicted proteins | sample 1539321 | NCBI WGS metagenome assembly ODAI01 (sample SAMN02144231, study PRJEB22623) | gut metagenome | biome: sheep rumen | host: Ovis aries | place: New Zealand | reverse complement strand
TTATCGTAGCGCAGTTTGTCGATGTTGGCCTCCTTGTCGCCTTCGCCGTCAACGCCGAAGCGTACGCCGATAGACTGGATGATGTTCATCACCGACTCGGCCTCGAAGACACGGTGCCACTGCACTTTCTCGACATTCAGAATCTTACCGCGCAAGGGCAGGATGGCCTGGAAGTGGCGGTCGCGGCCTTGCTTGGCACTACCACCGGCCGAGTCTCCCTCAACGAGGAAGATCTCACAGTCTTTCGGGTCTTTGTTCGAGCAGTCGGCCAGTTTGCCGGGCAGTCCGCCGCCGCTCATCGGGTTCTTGCGCTGTACGCTCTCACGGGCCTTGCGGGCTGCGATACGGGCTGTAGCGGCCAGCACCACTTTGTCGCAAATCATCTTGGCCTCCTTCGGATGTTCCTCCAGGTAGTTGGCCAGAGCCTCGCCTACGGCCTGCTGCACGGCACCTGTCACCTCCGAGTTGCCCAGCTTGGTCTTGGTCTGTCCCTCAAACTGAGGCTCAGCCACCTTGATGGAGATGACGGCAGTCAGACCCTCGCGGAAGTCCTCGCCAGCAATCTCAATCTTGGCTTTCTCAATCTGCTTGGAGATAGTCGGATCCTGGTCGGCATAGTTCTTCAGGGTGCGTGTGAGCGCCATGCGGAAACCGGTCAGGTGGGTACCGCCCTCGATGGTGTTGATATTGTTCACGTAAGAGTGGATATTCTCCGAGTAGTCGGTGTTGTACATCACGGCAACCTCGATGGGAATGCCCTGTTTCTCGGTCTTCAGGTAGATGACATCGTCGAAGAGATGGGTGCGGTGACGGTCTACGTAGCGCACAAACTCTTTCAGTCCCTCTCTGGCATGGAACACTTCCTGACGGGTGTTTCCCTCCTCGTCAGGGCGTAGGTCGGTCAGTGTGATGGTGATGCCGGCGTTGAGGAATGCCAGCTCGCGCATGCGGCGGGCAATGATGTCCCACTGGAAGGTGGTGGTGGTAAATACCGTTGCATCGGGCCAGAACTGCTGGCGGGTTCCTCGCAGCTCGGTCTCACCGACCACCTTTACCGGGTAGAGCGGTTTTCCCTGAGCGTATTCCTGCTGATAGATTTGCCCGTCGCGGAACACCTGTGAGAGCATGTGCGACGACAGGGCGTTCACACAGCTTACACCCACACCGTGCAGTCCGCCGCTGACCTTATAAGAGCCTTTGTCGAACTTACCACCGGCATGGAGCACGGTCATGACCACCTCGAGGGCTGATTTATGAAGTTTCTTATGTTCGTCGACGGGGATACCGCGGCCGTTGTCCTGCACGGTGATAGAGTTGTCCTCGTTGATAGTCACCTCAATATGTGTGCAGAAGCCTGCCATGGCCTCGTCGATAGAGTTGTCTACTGTTTCGTTAACCAAATGGTGCAAACCCTTTTCGCTGATGTCGCCAATGTACATTGCCGGGCGTTTGCGCACCGCTTCCAGTCCTTCCAGCACCTGAATATTGCTGGCTGAGTAGTTGCTTTGGTTGGTTTGATTTTCTGCCATTTTCTTTTTGTGAATTATTAGTGTGCAAAGATACTAAAAATACATGAGAAACAGGCCGAATATTTGCTAAAAAAAGGTGTGTGATTTGCTAAAAAATGACAAAAAAGGCTATAACCGAAGTTATAGCCCTTTGTATGTTTGCTAGTGATGGTTGATTAACCCAGCTTGTTGATGTGCTTCGACAGACTCGACTTGAGGTTAGAGGCCTTGTTCTTGTGGATGATGTTGTTTTTGGCCAGCTTGTCGAGCATTTTCTGAACGGCGGGATAGAGCTTTGCAGCCTCGTCCTTGTCGGTCATAGCGCGCAATTTGCGAACGGCGTTGCGCATGGTTTTAGCATAATACTTGTTATGCAACTGCTTTTTCTTGTCCTGACGGATTCTCTTCAGGGATGATTTGTGGTTTGCCATTTTTTTTTGAGTTTTTAAAATTGTTTTGTGTTACATGTGAAGCTTGTGGGTCTTATGCGTTGCGGCTGCCCTGGCGAACTTTCCTAAAAAAGTTCTCCGTCACCTTTTCCCAGCTGTTGACTGGTAGCGCATCGCTGCGCGGATGGCGGATTCATTATTGGTAGTCCCTAGGAGAGTCGAACTCCTCTTTAGAGAATGAAAATCTCTCGTCCTAGCCGATAGACGAAGGGACCAAGGTGCTTTTTTGCGGGTGCAAAGTTACTGCAATTATTTCATCCTGCCAAATTTTTCTTGAATATTTTTCGCTAAATGGCGAAAAATTAGTACTTTTGCGCACTATGTTGGTCAAGACAAAGGCTATTGTGTTGCATTCTTTTAAGTTCGGTGAGTCGAAAATGATTGTCGACATGCTCACCGAAGCGGAGGGGCGTTTGTCGTTTGTGGTCAACATGCCGCGCTCGTCGAAGTCGAAGATGAAGAAGCAGTTTTTCCAGCCGCTCACCTTGCTGGAGGTGGAGTGCGACGTGCGCCCCAACGTGCAGCTGCAGAAGCTCAGGGAGGTGCGCATCAGCGATCCGTTCGCGGGCATTCCCTTCGACGCCCGCAAGCTGAGCATAGCGCTCTTCCTAGCCGAGTTCTTGTATTATAGTACGCGCGGAGAACAGCACAACGAGGCGTTGTTTGCCTATATTGAGAACAGCATACTGTGGCTGGACGGTTGTCAGTCGTCGTATGCCAATTTCCATCTGGTGTTCATGATGAGGCTGACGCGCTTCATCGGTTTCTATCCCAACATCGACGACTATCAGGAGGGCAGTGTCTTCGACATGCGTGCTGCCGCCTTCTCGTCGTCTGTTCCGCTGCACACCGACTATGTGCAGGCACCCGATGCAGCCCGCATTCAGACCCTGATGCGCATGAACTACGAGACGATGCACCTCTTCCGCATGAACCACGACGAGCGCAACCGCATCGTCGACGTGCTGATGACCTATTACCGGCTGCATGTGCCTAACTTCCCCGAGCTGCGCTCGCTCGACGTCGTGCGCGACCTGTGGCGGTAGTCAGCCACTAGTAGTTCTCCAATGTCTTCTTCACTTTCGCGCCGCGTTTCTTCCTGCGCTTCTCGGCAAAATTGAAAAAGCCGAGAATATCCATGCCCGTAGGTGCGGCCGGCTGTAGCAGCGGGTCGGTTTCGCGGTAGGGATGGCTGAACTGCTTGAGTTTTGTCTCCTTGTCTTTCCTTGTGCCGTAGATCACCACCTCGTGCAGGCTGTTCATGGTGGGCAGCAGGAAGAGTGTGTCTTCGTGGGCCTCCTCGGGCGTGACGATGCGCGTCAGGTATTTGGGATGCTTCAGGGTGATCTGTTCGAAGCTGTCGGTTTGCAGAATGAAACAGCCCTCGAGGTTGGTGCGGATGTGCTCGCCCGACTTCAGGTAGACCAGCACTCGCGGAATGGGTGCATGCGACTCGACGTCGGCCACCACTATCGAGCGCTCTTGAGCACGGGCAGCAGCCACGCACACAAGTGCCGCAGAACAGAGCGAGAACACTCTGGCCAGCCGTGGGGGAAACGTTGTTTGGGTCTTCATGCAGATGGTTCAGGGTTTCATTCGGCTGCAAATATGCGAATAAAAAACGAGAAGCGGAAAAAAGTTTCAGTTCTTTTATGAACATTATCACTGCGTAACCATTGTTACTAAACGTCAACAATTGTTGCGTTTATTCAATGATATGCTACTCAATGGGACTTATCACCTGTCAAATGAATGCTTTTCGGAGAAAGCTGGTTCAGTTAGTCTAACTGGTCATGACAGGTCTGACTAGTCATGAAAAGTCTGGCTAGTTTCCATGTTCTGACTAGTTTCCATGTTCTGACTAGTTTCCCTGATTTGACTAGTTTCCCTGATTTGACGAGTTTCCATGACAGAAATGCTATGTTTTTTATGCCTTCAAACGTGCCCATTTCTAATTGATGCCTGGAAGGGTTGCAATTAGTCGACTAATTAAGGTCTAATTGATGCCTAATTAGCATGCAATTAATGCCTAATTGCAACGTAATTAATGCCTAATTAGAGTCTAATTAATGCCTAATTGAAAAAAAACCTCCCCAATGTGGCCGAAACCCTGCCGAACTGAATCCTGACGACCGTTTGAGAGTTATGAGTTGAAGAACAGCTGTTTCTTTTGGTTGAGATAGTCGATGAAGTCGCTGCCGCCCAGCACCTCGATGTCCTCGAAAAGGCCGAGCACGAAACGGGTAATGCCGATGTAGCTGCAGACGGGCATCTCGAGCAGCCAGTGGCTATCGTCCTCCGCCGTGATATATTGTGCTGCCCGTGGGTACTCCTCTCTCAGGATGTTACAGGCCAGCCGCCCCATGCGCAGGCTGACGGGCAGTTGTTGTTCGCTGCTGAACATGAAGATGTCGGTATACATGCGTCGGTGCTCCTGCTCGTGGCTCCATTTTAGGTCGAGCATCACCACATCTTCCATGCGCGAGAGTTTGAAGGTCTTGTTCATTCCGCTCTCCGGTTCGTAGCAACGCACCTCATTGTTGTTGTTCATCAGCAGGAAAGGCTCCACCACCCTGTCTTTTTGCGACCGGCCGTGGGGCGACGAGTAGTTCTTCAGCATCACCAGCTGCTTGAACTTGATGGCATCGTAGATGATGCTCACATGGTGGCTGGTGCGCTGCCGCAGCTCTTCGTTGGAGAGGATGTCCATGTCGTAGAACCGTTCCAACTTGCGCTTGAGATTCTCGACGACGGCATTGTGCTGGTCGACGCTCTCGAGCAGTTGCCGCATAGTGACGGCCTCGTCTTCGGTGAACGAGACGACATCGATGAGCTTGGCGAAGAAAGGCGACTCCCGGCGGATGCGGTAGTAGGAAGTGTGTTTCTCTACCAGAAAACCGCAGTCGCGGAAGAACTCCAGATAATAATAGAAGTTGCGACGGGAGATGCCGAGCCGCTCGCATACCTGCTCGAGGGTGTAGTCGTGGTTCTCGGTGAGCATCAGGAGCATTTTCAGCTCGCGTTCTAGTTTGTCGTGGCGCACGGAAGTTGTGGATTGAGGATTGAGAATAGAGAATTGAGGATGTAGCTTACTTGAAGTCGAGCGAGAGTTCTTCGGTAGGCAGAAGGTGGTAGCTCATGCGGTGGTAGGGTGTGACGCCATATTGGCGGATGGCATCGCGGTGCTTGCGGGTGGGATAGCCCTTGTTGCTCTTCCAGTCGTATTGCGGATACTGTTCGGCCAACTCATCCATGTAGTCGTCGCGATAGGTCTTGGCCAGGATGCTGGCGGCAGCGATGGAGAGATACTTGCCGTCGCCCTTCACGATGCAGGTGTGGGGCAGGGGAGAGGGGGCGTTCTGGACAGCATCCACAGCAGTGCGGCTGCGGTCGACATACGGTCTGAAGCGGTTGCCGTCGACGATGATGGCCTCGGGGCGCACCTTCAGCTGGTCGAGGGCACGGTGCATGGCCAGGAAACTGGCGTTGAGGATGTTGATTTTGTCAATCTCCTCGGGTGTGACAATGCCTACGGCCCAGGCAATGGCGTCGCGCTCGATGATGGCCCGCAGCTCATGGCGCTTGCGGTCGGTGAGCTGTTTCGAGTCGTTCAGTTCCTCGTTTTGGTAATCTTCGGGGAAGATGACGGCGGCGGCATAGACACTACCTGCCAGACAACCGCGTCCGGCTTCATCGCATCCTGCCTCTATCTTACCTTGATAATAATGGCTTGCTAGCATGATATTTAGTTAAATAGTTTTAAATTCCGACGATTTTAACATATAACGGAAGATTTGTGAACTTATTGTGCACAAACTGGGGTTTATTTTGCACTCAGAAACAATAAAACAAAATAAAACGATGAATAAGAATATGACCATCTCTATGAGAGTGAACGAGGGAAGCGCATTCTCTCTGGTATCGAAAGCTGTTGAGACCCTCAACCGTAGTGTAGAACCCGTGCGCAAATACTATTCCGATGTGCTCGAGCGCCCTATCGACCGCCGGCAGATGTGGCATCTGCTGCATGCGCAGGTGGCTTTCATGATGGTAGCGTTCCCGGTGGAGTGTCCCTTGCTGCTGCGCGCGGTCTTTGCCGCCTGGTTTGTGGTGTCGGTGAAGATGTGCCGGCAGGCTTTGAGAAGTGACAAGTGAGAAGTGACAAGTGAAAAGTGACAAGTGATAAGTGAGAAGTGAAGAGTGATAAGTGAAGAGGGAAGAGTGAAAAGTTCAAGGTTCAAAGCCCCCTCCATCTCCCAAAGTGGAGAGCTAGTTTACTCCTGAAGATGGCAGGTCCCTCCCCTCATATAGTGGAGGTTGGGTAGGGACTTCAAGCTGAAGAGGTAATCACACTTCTCACTTGTCACTTGTCACTTTTCACTTAAACAAACTCCTGACTGTCTTCCGGCCGTTCACAATATAGATGCCGGGCTGAAGCAGGTTGAAGTCGGTGCCCAGGTACCGTCCGTCGAGACTGAAGATACCGTTAGCGGTGCGTCGTTCGTTGCCGACTTTCACTTCTTTGATGGCAGTTTCGCCACTGTTCTTTTTGAAAATCTTCACCTCGTCGAGGAAGAAGCGGTTCTGGTTACTCCAGAACATTAGCTTGATGGTGCCCGATCCCGTCAGCGTGACGGTATGATCATTCCATTGCTTGGGAGTCATGGTGTCGAAAATGGTCTCTGAGAGCGATACGCCACTATAACCATCGGCCAGTTCCACATGCATGAAGTTCTGCTCATCGTCCCATGGCGCAGCCTTGAAGGTGAGTGTGCTTTCGTCTGTAATGTTGATGAGTGGAGTAGTGATAAGTCCAAAGGCATTTCCTGATCCTATACGAGCGCATTGATTTCCGCTACCACTTCTTTCAGAATACCAGCCCTCTATATCAGTGACAATTTGTGGATAAGAGGTAATATTCTTCCATACACCATCGTTTCCACCTTTACCATTACATTTATTGAACGACTCATAGAAAAGTATATCTCCCGTCGGAATTATCGGCGTATCGCCAGGAACCGATGGGTCGATTGTCATTCTGAACGAGATGATGCCTTCGCTTCTTTCCTTAATATCGCGTATGCCACGGTTCATGTAATAGGTGCCGTCGCTGTTGGCATTATAAAGGCTGGCGGCAGGTTTTGACAAGTTGGTCAGACTGTCGTTGCCATTATAGGGGTAGGGGTCACCTCGCATGCCGTACCAAGAATCAATGTCATTATTGTCGGCATGGAAGATGGTGCATCGCTGGCGTTTGCCGTCGTTGTTCACCTCGTTGTTGTACCACACGCTAGCATCGTAGTCGACGTGCATCACAAGCAGTCCGTGGCCCGGCAGTTCACTGTCCCAACCCTTCTGCTGGCGGTTTTCAAGCAAATAATACTCATTGTGGTTACCCCCATTATATATAATGTAGGTGTTGCCACCTTCGTTGATGGCCTTCATGTCGGTGACATTGGTGTCTTCGGTCAGTTCGATGGGTGTTTTCCATCCGCATACCATGCGCTCGTAGCTCGTGTATCCGCAGGGCACAAAGGCATCGCCATTGTAGCTGCCATAGTCCATCAGACTCCACGAGCCCATGCCAAAGTTACCTTCGTCGCCAGTGTCGTAGAGGTCGGGGAAGCCCATGCAGTGGGAGAACTCATGGCAGAAGGTGCCGATGCCGTCGATGCTGGTGCCGTAGCTGAGCTCCGAGCTGCAGGCATAGGTGTTCACAGTGACGCCATTGAACGTCAGCGTCTTGCCGTAGGCACTCTGAAGGTCCCACATGTGGGGCCAGATGCTATTCTTTTGTGACTGGTTCTGGGCCTCGCCCACACCGGCATACACCACGAACACCTGGTCCACCTCACCGTCGCCATCCCAGTCGTAGGGACGGAAGTCGACGCTGTCTTTCGCCAGCGATACAGCCTCGTAGATCATCTGGCCGGGATTCACGTCGTCGCCGTGGGAGTCGTTTTTGCCATAGTAGGCATAGTCTTGCGATACGGTGACGGGGCCCACCACGTCGAAGTCGAGCTCAAACTGGCCTTCGCTCTGGTCGATGAAATAGTCTTTCACACTGCCCTTGAATCCCATCTCGTTGGTGAATCCGCGCTCATTGGCAATGCGGTTGTAGAGGGCTTTGTCGTGGCCCGCCTGGAAAGTGAGGTCTTGGAACTCTGCCAGGATAATCAATCCTTTCTTCACTCCCTGGAAACTGGCCTGCCGCTTGGCAGCCTGCTGGCGGCGCGTCTGTTGCAGGCGGCGTACCTGCGAGCGGCGCGCCTGGCTCTTCTTCAGCAGCTCGGCTATGTTTCTCGGCTGATAAAAGCCCGTGAGAGAGTCTTCCTGGAACACGCGTCCGTCGGCACTTTGCCAGTAATGCAGGTGCTCGTCGCCGCGCATCTCCACGCGGACCGTTGTCCCGTCGGCCAGTCTCACATCTTTCCACTGCCCGCGTTTGGCGGGAATGGCAGCGGCGGTAAGGGTAATCGCTGTTATAAGTAATGTGATATAGAGTCTTTTCATATACATAGTAGTTTCTAATGATGATTAATTCAAGTGGCTCTTTTTCTCTCTCTTTGGTTTAGAACATCTGAGCCACGCGGCGCACGGCAGCCACCAGCGCGTCGATTTCCTCTTTCGTGTTATACATGGCAAACGAGGCACGCACGGTGCCTAGAATGCCCAGTCGGTCCATCAGCGGCTGGGCGCAGTGATGGCCGGTACGCACGGCAATGCCCAGCCGGTCGAGCAGGGTGCCCATGTCCATGTGGTGGATGTCGCCCACTAGGAAGCTCACCACAGCATCGTGCTGTCCGGCTTTCGGTCCGAAGATGCGCATGCCCTCTATCTCGCTGAGCTGCTGCATGCAGTAGGCGGTGAGCTGCTGCTCGTGAGCCTCGATGCGGTCAAGTCCGATGGCTTGCATATACTGGATGGCGGTGGCCAGTCCGTGGGTCGCCACATAGTCGGGGGTGCCGGCCTCAAACTTGAACGGCAGGCCTTGAAAGGTGGTCTTCTCGAAACTCACGCTCTCAATCATCTCGCCTCCACCCTGATAAGGCGGCAGCCGGTCGAGCCATTCCTCCTTGCCATAGAGCACGCCGATGCCTGTCGGACCGTACATCTTATGCCCGCTGAAGGCATAGAAGTCGCAGTCGAGGTCTTGCACGTCGATGCTGAAGTGGGGAGCAGCCTGAGCACCATCCACCAGCACGGGAATGCCATGCTCGTGGGCTGTGCGGATGATCTGCTTCACGGGATTGACGGTACCCAGCACATTGCTCACGTGGGCAATGCTCACCAGGCGAGTCTTCTCTGTCAGGTACTCCTCCAGCCGGTCGAGGCACAACAGTCCGTCATCGTCTATGGGCAACACCTTGACGGCGATGCCGCGGCGGGCGGCCTGCAGCTGCCAGGGCACAATGTTGGAGTGGTGCTCCATGGCACTGACGAGCACCTCGTCGCCCTCGTGCATCCATCCTTCACAGAACGATGCCGCCACAAGGTTGATGGCCTCGGTGGTGCCGCGCGTAAAAATAATCTCCTCGCTCTTGCGGGCATTGATGAAGCCGCGAACCGTCTCGCGGGCAGCCTCATGCAGGTCGGTGGCTTGTTGCGAGAGATAGTGCACGCCGCGGTGCACATTGGCGTTCACATTGAGATATTCCTCGCGCATGGCATCGAGCACGCAGAGCGGTTTCTGTGTGGTGGCGGCATTGTCGAGATAGACCAGTGGCTTGTTGTATACCTGGCGTGACAATATGGGGAAATCCTGACGTATTTTTTCTATTTCAAACATAGTGCTATTTCCTTCATCTTAGTTATCGAGAACCCATTGCCCCTCTATTTACACAACTTGCATCCGCTGCATTTGTTGAGTTCGCCGCGGAAGCGCTTCTCCACCAGATAGTGCAGCCGGTCGCGCAGCGGCTCGAGCTTCATCTGGTCGATGACCTCGTTGATGAAGGCATTCTGCAGCAGTAGGCGGGCCTCGTGCTCGCTGATGCCACGCTGCCGCATGTAGAACATGGCGGCATCGTTGAGCTGGCCAACGGTACTGCCGTGCGCACATTTCACGTCGTCGGCATAAATCTCGAGCATCGGCTGGGTGAACATGCGGGCCTCGCGGGTGGCACAGAGGTTTTGGTTGGTCATTTGCGAAGAGGTCTTCTGTGCGCCATGTGCCACATACACCTTACCGGCAAAGGCACCTACGGCCTGCTCGTCGAGCACATATTTATACAGCTCGTGGCTGGTGCAATGGCATGCCTCGTGGGTGATCAGCGTGTTGTTGTCGACATGCTGCTGCTTGTCGGCAATGACACAGCCGTTGCAGGCGCATTCTGCCCCCTCGCCCCGCAGCACCAGGTCGAGGCGGTTGCGCGTGATGCCGTTGTGAAGCGTGATGACATTGTGATTCAGCCAGCTGTCGGCCTGCTGCTCTACGTAGACATTGCTCACACGGGTGTTCTTGTTGTGGGTCTCTTCCAGACAGTAGAGGTCGAGTGAGGCATTCCTGCCCACGTAGGCCTCGATGACCTGTGTGGCTAGGAAATGGCGGTCGTCGGCGGCATGGTCGCAGAAGAGTAGTTTGATTTCGGCTCCCTCCTCCACGATGATCAGCACGCGGCGGTTGACCATCAGGTCGACGTCCGAGCGCAGGATATTGATGATTTGAACCGCACGGTCTACTTTGGTGTGTTTGGGAACATACACCATGAGCCCGTCCTGGGCCAGCATGGTGTTCAGGGCCGTGGCAGCATCGCCGTCGGTTTTCGCCAGCCGTGCATAATACTGCCCGATGAACTCGGGATGCTCGGCGGCATAGGTGCTCAACGAGCCGATGACCACACCCTCGGGCAGGTGGCTCTTGGGCAGCGCCTGGTCGTAGAACACATCGTTGACGACGAAATAGAGCGAGGTGGATAGGTTGGGCACATCGCAGCGGAAGGCCTCGTACGGGTCGACAGGGATGTGGAGCCGGTTGAGGTTCAGTCCGTAGTCGGGCGCAAAGAGCGCCTGCATGTCGGTGTATTTATAGCGTTCTACCTTCTTCGAGGGGAACCCTTGCGCCTTGAAGTCGGCAAAAGCCTGTTCGCGCACGGCGTTCATCGGTGCACAACTGTGTCGGCACAGCATCTCGCGGCACTGTTCGAAGAGATCGATATATTGTTGTTCGCTTTGCATGATGGTCAATGATCTGATTATTCCTCGCCAGCCTCTTCCTTGATCCAGTCGTAGCCATGTTCCTGAATCTCGCGGGCCAGTTCGGGACCTCCTGTTTTCACGATGCGGCCCTTATAGAGCACGTGTACATACTGTGGCTTGATCATCTCCAGCAGACGGTCGTAGTGGGTGATGACGATGCACGAGGTGTCGGGGCGCTGCAGTTTGTTCACGCCCTCGGCCACGATGCGCATGGCGTCGACGTCGAGTCCGCTGTCGGTCTCGTCGAGAATAGAGAGCTTCGGCTCGAGCATAGCCATCTGGAAAATCTCATTGCGTTTCTTCTCGCCGCCGCTGAAACCCTCGTTCACCGAGCGGTTGGCCAGTTTGGAGTCGAGTTCCACCACCTTGCGTTTCTCGCGCATGAGTTTCAGAAACTCGGCGGCGTTCATGGGCTCCAAGCCCTGATACTTGCGTTTCTCGTTGATGGCCGCGCGCATGAAGTTAGTCATCGACACTCCGGGTATCTCCACCGGATACTGGAACGAGAGGAACAGTCCTTCGTGGGCACGGTCCTCGGGAGCCATCTCCAACAGGTTTTTGCCATTGAAGAAAGCCTCGCCCTCGGTGACCTCATAGAGAGGGTTGCCCACCAATACGGCCGAGAGGGTCGATTTGCCAGAGCCGTTAGGACCCATGATGGCGTGTGTCTCACCGTCTTTCACCGTCAGGCTGATGCCTTTTAATATTTCTTTGTCGCCAATCCTGGCATGTAAGTTTTTTATCTCAAGCATAATTATTGTTGTCCTTTTAATGACTCATCTAATTTACGAAGAATAACAAGTGGATCTTGCTCTAATTCTTTTTTATCCAGCCCCATAATGTAATCTTTCATACCCGGATACTTACCGAACTCGTCTATTAAAGTCTTTCTTCTTTTCTCGGTTAACTTTCCAGACCTACTTATAAAAGCTTTAGCATACGGCATCCCATCCATCAGATATAATAGACGACTACCTAACGTGGGATCAAAACCCAGATAACCTGATACATAGTCCCCCTTAAACATTAAACAGAGGAGAAGAGGATAATGATAGATCACAGGCGTATTAAATCCAAATGCTAAATTAGCAGGGATCGGAATCCACTTCATCTTAATATTTGGAGTTTCATCATACCATGTTATCAAACTATCAATATCCCTGTTATTATATTTCTCGTTTTTTCTTAAAATAAATCTATCCATGTGGTTAATACGCACTGTAGAATCCAATGAATTGATTTGATCGGCATAATATACTCCTGGGTGACTAAGAAAATTCCTCAAATAACCCTCTGCAACAGAATCGTTTTTCAAAAAAACTTTTGTGTGAAAAAGATCTTTGGTGGATTTCTTTTGTCCACTTACTGAAACATTACCCAATATTAATATATAGACGAATAAGGATAATCTTAATATATTTATAAATTTGTATATAGCCATGATAGTATTTATCCTACTGTTCCCTCTAATGTTACTGATAATAATTTCTGTGCCTCTACCGCAAACTCCATAGGGAGTTTGTTGAGCACTTCCTTGGCATAGCCATTCACGATCAGGCCAACAGCCTGCTCGGTAGGTATACCTCGCTGATTACAATAGAAGAGTTGTTCTTCTGATATCTTACTGGTGGTTGCCTCATGCTCGAAGATGGCCGTATCGTTATGGGCATCCATATAGGGGAAGGTGTGGGCGCCACAGTCAGATCCCAGCAAGAGTGAGTCACAACTGCTGTAGTTACGGGCATTATCCGCATTGGCAGTAGCACGCACCAGACCACGATAACTGTTCTGGCTATGTCCTGCACTGATACCTTTGGAGATAATCGTAGAACGCGTGTTCTTACCGATATGTATCATCTTCGTACCTGTATCCGCCTCTTGATAATGGTTGGTAACAGCCACGCTGTAGAACTCAGCCACGGAGTCGTCACCACGTAGGATACATGAAGGGTATTTCCAAGTGATAGCAGAACCCGTCT
>ODAI011769979.1_pt1 | contig 13134 bp, 6 predicted proteins | sample 1539321 | NCBI WGS metagenome assembly ODAI01 (sample SAMN02144231, study PRJEB22623) | gut metagenome | biome: sheep rumen | host: Ovis aries | place: New Zealand | reverse complement strand
GTATAGACCAGACGGTTCACCGTGACGTTGCAAACCTTGCCGTCGTAGCGGTTCAGATTCGTACCATTGTACGTACTCAGTAAGAGTCTCTCCTGTGCCTGAGCGCCCAGCGTGAGGGCAGCCATGGCAGCAATGATAAATAGCTTCTTCATAGCGTTTTTGTTATATTGGTTAATAATCAACTCTTAACTCTTAATTCTTAACTCTTAACTCTTAATTCTTAACTCTTAACTCTTAATTCTTAACTCTTAACTCTTAACTACTCCCTCACCTTATATAAATAACATTCTACCACACGGTTTTCACCCTCAGGAGAGATGAGGCATTTCATCTTGCCCTCCTGGTCGGGCTGCATCGTGAAATTGTGGGGCTTGAAGCGCGACTCATCGCCTGACTGTTCGGGATGGGCCTCGGAAGTCTGCTTCATCTCCACCTTCTTCTCACCAGCAGATATCTTCACTGTAGCACCAGCATTGTAGCGACGGCCGTCGGTCTTGATGAAAAGCACCTTGCCTTGGGTCTTCGACTGGATCTTAAGCCTCACCTTGCTCTTCTCATTCGAATAGGTGTCACCCACAAACACTTTCATCGCCTTGGTCGATTCCCAGGTACCCAACAGACTGTCCTCATTGGTGCTGAAGTCGCCACGCATGTCCTTCACCTTCAGCAAAGCGTCCTTGATCTGAACCAACTTGCCAATCTCTGGCGCTCCTGCTACGGGCTTGGCGGTCTCTTGCAAGATCTTGATAATCTGAGGGGTAGTCAGGTTGTTGTTCAAACTCTTCATCAAAGCCACCGTACCTGTGATGATGGGCGCACTGAAACTGGTGCCGGGCCAACTGTTGTAGCTGTTGCCGGGCAAGGCTCCGAAGATATCCACACCAGGGGCGGAGATGGTCGATTCGTAAAGACCTTTATCACTGAAGTTACCATAGTTGCTGAAAGTGGCCTTATGAAGGTTCCTATCTACGGCTGCGACGCGGATGGTGTTCTTGTTGCGCTTGGAGGCATCCATCGCACCATAAACGTTTTCATTACCAGCGGCCCAGACGATGGTCACGTTGCGCTCTTCAGCCAACTTGAACACGTAGTCCCACATCTTCTCCTGGGCCTTACCTGTCTGCTGCGATATCTTGATCTGATCATCTACTGGCAGGCGCTTGACCATCTCGTTGAACTGAACACCACAGGAGAGGTTGATCACATCGGCACCGTGATACATGCAGTAAAGCAAACCTTCTACCATCGTCACCGTGTTCAAGTACTTGCCCACACTCACTGGGATGAACTTGCATTTGGGGGCGATACCCGAGGTGCCGACATTGTTGTTGGCGGTACCTACAGCCACGGAGGTGACGAAGGTGCCATGACCTACGAATTCCATAGGCATGCCGTTCTCGGGATAAACGTCGGCATTGCCTTTGGGCAACGACAACGGACAAAGGATGCGGTCGCCCTTCAGCTCTTCATGGCTCAAGTCCATATAACTATCCACCACACCCACGACAACGCTCTCCGAACCTTGGGTGATTCCCCAGGCTTCCTGGGCCTGGATGGGACTGAAGTACCAAGAGACCTCGGGATACTTGAACACGGGGTCGTTGGGGGTGACGGCGGCTCCTTGAGTCATCACTTCCACTGGCACCACCAGAAACTCCACCTCCGAAATCTGACTGGGCAACTTCTCACAGATCTCCATACGCTTCGCCTCTGGTACTTGCAACACAGCAGTCTTTGAACTGGTGTTGTAATATACAATCTTGTGCTCCTCGGGGGGATAGAGGCTGGCGAACTTCTTGGCGAAGGTCTTGAATGCCTCGTCGTTGGTGTCGGAGTTGAAGATGACATACAGAAGATTGGGATAGATGTCGGTCGCACCGCCATTACCGGGGTCGGGAATGGGCTGCATCTCCTCAAACGGTGGAAGGACATTGTCGCCAGGACTGGGCAGACCTACATCCTCACCACCCTCGACGGGCTGGTTCCAACCAGGATCAACAATGCCTGTGTCGCCTGGGTTACTGCCTTCACCACCCTGACCCAGAGAGTCGGGACGGGTGTAGGTGTCGTCGGGACGACGGAACTCGTCGGGCAAATCCACCGAACTCCTTCGCTCCAAACCACCACCTGTCTCACCGCCGCCGCCATGCTCATCATGACAACCACGGAACAGGCTCAGCAACAGCAACAGCAGGATGAGCAACACCATGAACAAGAGAAAACGCCATAAGCAACCCAGACAACCCCAAGGCTGCCAGAAAGGTACATGACCATTACCACGGCCGAAAAATATCGTCTTCATTGTCGTCTTTGTTTTATTCGTAATCAATAGGAACTTCCGAAATTTGCCGTATTGCGTATCCGACCATCCCCCATCATTCTATATATCAACAGATAATCTATTGGCACCAAAACTAACAACTGAATCCATGAAAAATTCGTGTCAATTCGTCCGAACGCCATACTAAAGTCTAAAGCCTAAAGCCTAAAGTCTAAAGCCTAAATTTCTTAACTCTTAACTAAAGTCTATTCAATCTTGATGTTCTCGATGATTCCGGCTATCGCCTCATTGGCATCGGGATCGAACCCCTTGGGAACTGCCAAGTGAGCCACAAACGAGATGAACATATACTCCAGCCACTTGTTGTAGTTGTCGTCGAACGACGGGAGCAAAGCCTTCGGATTAGTGGACATCTCGTTGAAGAGAGCTGTCAACTCACCCTCGCCAAACGTCGGTGGCAACTCCTTCTCGATATAGTTAAAGGCAGGCAAACGGAACTTCTCGCAGTTCATCCTGGCCTTCTCCTTATCTTCGTCGCTCAGGTACTTGAATCCGAAGTCCATCACGAAGTTGTTGATACGGGTAGCGAGGATGTCGGCCAAGAGGTATTCATTGGCGGTGTGGATATTCACCACATTCACGTATCCAGCAATGCTCTCGGCCATCATGTCGTTGATATGAAGCTGCTCGGCGGTGGTGATGATGTCCTCCACAAGGTAGCTCATCACCGTCGCGTCAAAACCACTGTCGGTCGTGAACTCCGTGAGGAAATCTACCGAACGGATGCTGTCGCACCAACTCTGGAACACGGTGTCGCCGATGATGCAGGAGTTGAGCTTGCGCTTGTAGCTGCCTGAGAACAGACGCTCTGGATCCACACCCTTGCGCTTCAGATAGTCCTCGGCTTCCTCGCGGGTGGTCATACCGTAGGTCTCCATCACGCAATGCCACTTCTCAGGCAACTTCATACTGTCCAGAAGGGGATAACCGGAGTTCTTGCAGGAGTTGCGGATAATCTCATAGTCCTTGAAATCGCTGACCTTGCTGTTGAGTTCTGGACTCTGGATAATCTTGTGAATCACCTTGTAGCTCTCGCTCTCGGTGAACTGCAGGGCCTGGATGAAATGACCGAAGTAGTAGTTGTCGGTGTTGCAAGTGAAGTCCATCTCCCTGAAGATGGATCTGGCCTTACGGATATTGGTGTTCAGTATCTCCTCTATTTTCGTCGAGATATGATAGTCCTTGATGATGTCGTAGGCACGGGTGCATACCTTGCCAAGGGTGCGCTCGAAGTCGCTCTCACGGGCTGCACCCATACGGGATGCTACCTCGGCCAACTGCTCGATGATGTAGAGCGCACCGTCGTTCCTGATCGTGGCGGCGACATCCCACGACAAAGCAGGGTCGCTGAAGTACTGCTTCACGTAAGGACTGTTGATGAACGTCCTGCGCATCATGTCGTAATAGTCTTTCTTCATGATCATAGAGGTCTCGCGCTGCGTTTCCTCAAAACCGGCATACAAACCGCTCTTCGGACCAGAGAACTTGTAGTCGCGAAGCACGTAGCTGTTCTTGAAGTCCTCGCCAGGGGCAGTCCAATTCTTGATCCAATCCACACTGTTGCGGTGGAAGCATTGCCCGTTCATCACCGTGTCAAAACGACCTTTCCAGCGCTGCTCAATGGCACTCTCTGTCGCCACGGCGCCTACACCAAGCGACATGTCGAGATTGAACATGGTGCCGATGTAGAAGAGGGGCGAAACCTTGGTCTGTGCCAACTTCTGCCGGCGTTCCTCGGGATCATGGCCCACGTAGTTGTTCACCCATTCCTCCAAGAGACGATAGAGGTAGGTCACGTCATTGTCTTTGTTGTGGTGACAGTAGAGCAGGATGTTGATACCCATGTTCTCGTTGTACTTATTAAAAAGGTAAGCAACCTTGCCGCGCAGGAAGAAGTCGAGGACATTGCCCTTGCTCAGCTTCTCCACATTCTCTTGCTCACGCGAACGAGCGCCTGGGAAGTCCAAAAGGTCGTTGTCGGTCAGCATGTCCATGTTGACGCCCTGACGGTTGATGCGGGCCTTCACGTCCTCACCAATGCCTTCTAAGTCGTACTGACCAGTACTGGCCAAGAACTCATCCTCAATCTTGAACACTGCCTCGGCGCAAATGGCGCAAAGCTCGCTCTTGGGCATTCCACTGGCTTGCTTGATGAACTGGCCGTCCTGACAGATATAGGCGTCGGTCGTATAGGGGGAATCGCTCACGAACAACTGCTTCAGGCACTGCACACTCATGATGGTGTTCTCTCTCACGCCTTCATGAAGCACCGACTCGATGGGCAGGTAGATATACTTGGAGAATGAGAAGGCACTGAGCGTGTCGAGCAATTTGTTGAAGAGCATCGTGAAACACTCGTTGTTGAACCACAGGTTGGCGAAGATCGAAGCGTACTCGTTGACGGGAACACGGTCGATGATCAGCGACAGACGGTCGAAGAGGGAGGTCTTGTTGATAGCCTGGGCATTGTTGATGTGCTTCTTGAAGTAGTCCTTCACAAAGAGCATGTCGTCGGCGCAAAGGGGTGCGCCAGGGATGGGCAAACGAGGGTTGTACTTCTCCACCAAGTCTTTCGACAGTTGCTTGATCTCGCTCTCACTCAAAGAGTTGTTGTTGGCAAAGTCGTTGAAATAACTGTCGGCGAGGATGATGATCACGTCGGCCACGGAGAAGGTGCGGATCAAGACGGGAAAATCGCGGCTGTAGAGCTGGGGATGGCGCTTGAACGATGAGAAACGACTCACCACGCCTGTCGATTCCCTGCCACCGCCTTCCTCACTGGGAGGATTGATGCTGAACACAAAGTTGTATTCCTCGTCTTTGGCATGGACCATGAAGGGCTTGCCGTTGTCTTGAAGCAGACAGCTGATCAAGTACGACTTCCCGACCTGGCTCTTGCCGAAGGCGGCAATACCGGGATTGTTCTCTGCGGCTTCGGCTATCTTGCGAAGGGTGCGACGGCACTCCACCAGTTGCTGGAACTTCTGGTCATAATCCTCGGGGCGATTGTCCTTGATCCAGGCCAATGCCTCGTTGATGCTCTCTATCTTGTTGTTCAAAATGTCTTCTATCATAATACTGTTCCTGATTAAGGGGCTCTCTTTTTCTTAACTCTTAACTCTTAACTCTTAACTAAAGTCTAAAGTCTAAAGTCTATCTTACTTAACTCTCTACTTAATGCTTAGTTTCTCAAATTCTCCCTTGTCGAGCCAGTACTTGCCATCATCGACCAACGACTGCTGGATCAACTCTACCTTAGTCTTGGGCAGGGGGTTGCCTTCCTCGTCCGACACTTCGTCGATCACCAGGTCTTCACGGCTGTCGTGGAAGTTGCGCGAAAGGGTGATGGTCAAGGTATGACGTCCACTGTTGTTGTAGATGGCGTGGATCGGACGGGCTTGGTAGATGTTGCTGTCAAGCTGACGACAACCAATAAAGGCGGGGAAGCTGTCGAAGGTGAGCGTGGCGGAGGAATCCTCGGGCGATAGCTCGGTACGCTCCACACGCTGAGTCTCGGAGTTATACACACCCATGTAGTTGGCGGTCGATTTCATCGTGTTGATCATCGAGTTGAAGTCGATGGCCAGTTTGTCCAGACCAGTGTGGGAGGCACGGTAGCCTACCATCGCTCCTACAGCCACAATGGCTTTCTGGTCGTAGAAGTAGCCCTCACCGTCGGCTGTGGGGAACCAGTTGCCCACTCGGTAGCCATTGAGGCGGACCAAACGGTCGGGGGGAGTGGGAACATACTTGATGAACAACTCGGTGATGGCATCCAAAGAGGTGGGACGACCTGCAAGGACGATGATGTCGCAGTGCTGGGTGTAGAGCACCAAGGCCAACTGCTTCATCAGAGGCTCCATCGTCGAACGGACAATGTCGGACACTTCCTCGGGGTCGTACTTCCAGCTCAAGTCCTCGATCCTGAAACCGAAATGGTGCTCGAAGTAGTCGAGAAGGTAGTCGGCGGGCTTCATGTCGGAGAAAATCTCGTCGAACGTATAGAGATGGGAAGGACGACGCAGACGCAAGAGGTCGAGCATCTTCTGAGCGATGGGCATCGAGATCTGGGTGTTGAAGTCGGTGCGGCACCGACGGTCGCGGTAGCCCATCATCGAACTGTCGTTGCCGAAGAAGTCGTGGATCAGAACAGAGGCGAAATGTCGTTTTTGCTCGGCTTTCTCCTCTTCGTCCTCGGTGCGGGCAATCTCCCTGGCTTTGTCGCGATAAACCACGTTCTCAAGGCAGGGCATCGACAGCAACTCATCGTCACTCATCGCCAGGATGCGGGTGGTCAGAGCACTGCTGATATTGCCGATGTCGGCAGCACCATGCTCCTTGCCTTCGATAATGAGGTTCTGGATGAGGTTGCGCAGAATCTCGTCACCAGCCAAGTAGAAACTGTCCCAGAACAGTGGGGTGGGAACTACACGGGTGCGGCCTTCGCCCTCGCACTGGTAGGCGCAGACCATCACGTCGGTCGTGCCGGCGCCGATGTCGATGGTGCCGATGGTCAGGGCGTTGCCTTCATACCCCTCGGCTGCCATCTCTGGACGGACATGACCTTTGAGGTCGAAGAACTTGTGGATCTCACCACCATAGCGCTCGGCTATCTCGGCGCAGAGATAGACCAACTGGCAGCAGGAGGCTTCGTCGTAGGCCCACACTTTCTTGCCGGGATCGGCATGAGGGTCTTTCACCATCAACGACTTGGGAGAGGGCATGATGGTGGCCATGCGCAGGTGGGGCATGCAGTGGGTCAGGGCATCAAAGGCATCCATGGCACTCTGGCGAAGCGTGATTTGCTCCTTCAAGGGCATGGCGGTCGGACAGGAGATGATGACGTTGCGGATATACCTACGGCAATCCACATCACCCCAATGACGACGGTAATTCACACTGTTGATCTGAGCCAAAGCATGCTGGAAAATCTCAATAAAGGCAAAGGTCATCAACGACGAACGGGAGAAATGGCAGTATTTGCCTTCCAGGTCGAGCAACTCCTCACCCTGACGAACCACTCCCTCACTTCGGTAGGTGCCGTCGTTCTCGAAGAGGTCTGACAGACCTGAAACGTAAATCTTGCGGGCTAACTTCACGTTGTATGCGTCGTAGGTTGTCACCAGGTTCTCCCATTGACCCTCATAGGGCTTCTTGTCCCACAAGTAGCGCTTGGGACTGGAGTAGTTGGTGTTCTTCTCGGAGATGCCTTCTTCCTCCAGCGAACGGTACATCAGATGGCGGGCTTCCTCGCCTACCCTCACGAAACTCTTCCAAGCGAACATACTCTCGTCGAGCACGATGTCGTTGCCGAAGTCACTCTTGCGGAACACTACGCGCATGTCGAACGTCTTGTTCTCGTATTCTATCCAGGGTTTGGTCAAGTCGCGAAGCGACAGCATCTTGCCTTTCGTGAACTCGCCTTGCTCAAACAGAATGCCACAGGTGCGGGAGTTACCGATGTCAAGCACCAAATCCACGGGAATATCATGCTCTGGAGCCTTGTTGTGAAGGGTCACGTCGGGAACGGCATCCATCAATCGGATGAAGTTGCAGAAATAGATATAGAAGGCCTTGAAACGACGGGAGGGATCCTGAGAGATGTCGATGCCCAGCAACGAGGCGATATAGTCGCTGAAGGCGTGGAAATCATCGGTCGTCGATAGGAAGTCCATGTAAAGGTCGGCTTTGTTGCAAAGACCAAACTCCACACTCTCGTTCTCTTCCCTGTTGATATACGGACGGAAAATCGACAATTCGTCCTCACCGCTCTGGGTGTCGAATGCCCATACCAAACGGTATCGGCAAACGCCCTTCTTCTCGCCCTCACCGATCTTCATCATCTTCATCCTGCACCAACCCATAGGCACATTGCCTGTGATGCCGTCAACTTCCTTGTAGCACATGGGCATGGGCAACCACTTGTCGAGCAACAGCTCGAAAGCGGGAACCTGAAGACGGGAGTCCTTAGGGTCCTTCACCCTGAAAGACTGAAGGGAGTTGATGCTGATGATGTCTTCATCGTCATCATTGTAGGTGGTGAAAAGAGATGTGGAGTAGCCTGGACTCAACAGGGGCATACCGCTCTCATCGAGCTCCTCACGTCCATTAGGACGGCGAACTATCGCGCGGTCGGCACGTTGAAGCTCACTCAAGGGGATGTACTTCCCTTCTTCGTTATGATAGTACATCAACTCAAACAAACGGGTTCCCTCCAGGAAATCAACACCATCGAAGAAAGTGTATTTCAGTGTCCTGCCGTTACTCAGAATCAGTGGCTCTGAAGGATTGAATTCTATTTCCCTGGTGATGAAATGAATCCCTGAATCAGCTATTAAGTGTTCCATCTATATAGTAGTATATTAGTTAGGGTTTTTATTGATCAATGAGCGGGAATACCTAAAGACCATCAACATCATCCACTATACACAATCCACTATACACGCCGATGGCCAACAAGTAAAGGCAAATACTACCCCACATCAATTTGCAAATATATAGTTTTTTGATATATAATAAAGAATATCAACCCTTTTTTTTTAAAAATCTTGACACACACCCTTTTTGTATCTACACCAACTCCCCTCCCATCCAAGGGGAGGGACTGGGGTGGGGTCTTGCACAAAGCCGCATGCGGCTCTGATATAACTGCTCAGCCAAACTCTTTTTAGCCTTGCTACGCTCACAATTCTAAGAAAATCTCTATCAAATCTATTTCTGATAATTTTGAATCTAATTTTTCGGCAATTTTGAGCGAAGCGACCATCAACGACTGAATCGCAAAGTAGTTACGGTGCTGATAAGCCAGTGATAATTCATGTTAATTCACCGGTTCATGTCACAAGAAATAAAGAAAAAATGCTACTTTTGCAAGTTGAAACAACTTTTGCTATCTATGGCCGAACCAACACTGAAAGACAAAGCGGCCAGAGGCATTCTCTGGGGAGGACTAAGCAACGGCATGATGCAGTTGCTCAATGCCGTATTCGGCATCATCATCGCACGCATCCTCTCGCGCGAGGATTACGGACTCGTGGGCATGCTCGCCATCTTTTCCACCATAGCCGCATCGCTACAGGAAAGCGGATTCGTATCGGCACTCACCAACAAACGCAACGCCACCCGACACGACTACAACTCCGTCTTCTGGTTCAACATCACCGTCAGCATCACCATCTACATCATCCTCTGGGCAACAGCCCCACTCATCGTCCGCTTCTTCAACGAACCTCGACTACTCTGGCTATCAAGATACGCTTTCATCGGCTTTGTCATCGCAAGTCTGTCCATTGTGCCAAGAGCCATCCTCTTCAAACAACTAAGAGTCAAAGAACAAGCCATCACAAGCATCGTCGCACTGCTGGCCTCTGGAACGGTGGGCATCGTCATGGCGCTCAATGGCATGGCCTACTGGGGCATCGCCACCCAGTCCATCGTCTTTGTGCTTTTCGTAGCCATTCTGAGCTGGTATTTCAGCCACTTCCGACCCTCTTTCGACGCCAGCCTGAAACCCATCAAAGAGATGTTCGCATTCAGCGTCAAGATGCTCATCACAAATATCTTCAACGCCGTCAACAACAACGTCTTCTCCATTCTCTTCGGACGATTCTTCAATAGCGACACCGTGGGCATCTACAACCAAGCCAACAAATGGAACACCATGGGCAGCCAAACCATCACGGGAATGGTACAGGCCGTCGCACAACCGCTGTTCGTGGAGGTGGGCAACGAAACTGAACGACAAAGGCTGGTCTTCCGCAAAATGCTGAGATTCACGTGCTTCATCGCTTTCCCTGCCATGCTCGGACTGGCTCTCGTAGCCGATGACTTCATCGTCATACTCCTCACTGAGAAATGGTTGCCCAGTGCGCGCATTCTCCAAATGCTGTGTGTAGCAGGCGCTTTCATGCCTATCACCACACTCTACACCAACTTCATCATCAGCCGAGGCAAAAGCGATATCTACATGTACAATGTCATCGCTCTCGGACTGACCATGATCATCCTCCTCTGCACCCTTCACTATGGCAAGGTCGCAATCCTTGGCATCAGTGGCATTCCACTCATGGTCAGCTGCTATGTGGCACTGACCATACTGTGGCTTTTAATCTGGCATTTTTTCCTCCAAAAGGAAATCCAACTGAAGCTCAGGCATGTGCTGTCCGATATCTTGCCCTTCCTGACCATTGCCCTCGCAGCCATGGTCGCCGCCTATTTCGCCTCACAAGGATGCACAAACATCTACCTGCGCATCCTCTTGCGCATCGGCGTCGCAGTCATCGTCTATATCGCCCTCCTCTGGATTCTCGGAGCCAAAATCCTCCGCGAATCCCTCAACTACCTCCTCCGACGCCACTAACTCCCCTCCCCTTCTCCACCTCATCTTTCTGGTGAAGTGCAGGGCTGCAGTGCGGCTCTGATCTGCCCATCATCGGACGAAGTACCCATCCGAATGGCGGTCAGGTAAGCCGCCTTACCAAGGCGGCCCAATGAAATATTTCCCCAAATATTTCCCCATCACAAACAAATTGTGTACTTTTGCTTCAAATACTCTACCATCATGAACATAGCCTATTTAATCTCAGCGCACGCCGACCCGCAGCACCTGCAGAAACTCGTCCAGGCATTGCACGTCACGGCTGAATACTTCATCCATGTCGATGCTAAAACCGACATCAAACCTTTCCGCGCGACATTCAAGGACATGCGAAACGTACACTTCGTCAGCCCGAGAATCGATGTCGTGGGGGGAGACATGAGCGAGGTTGAGGTGCAGATCACGCTCCTGCAGGCAGCACTGAGAAACAGGCGACAGTTCGACTACCTCATCATGCTCAGCGGTATGGACTACCCCGTCTGGACAAACGAGAGAATCAGCCAGTTCCTCAAGCAGCACAAAGGCAAGGAATTCATCTACGGCATCGACCTCGACACTCCGGAAGTCAAGATGGAGCATAAGGAAATATACCGCATTGCACGCCCCATGCCCAACGTGCCCTTCGTAGGGCGCGACAGCCTCACCAAGGTCAGAAGCCTGCTCAAAAGAGCACTCGCCGCTACTGGCTACAGAAAACCGCTCAGCTTCAACGTCGGAAAGAAGAACTACCGGCTCTTCAAGGGGAGCGCATGGTTCGCCATCTCGCAGAAACTGGCTGAATACATTGTGGACCAATACATGAACGTACCCGAAATCAAGGACTACTTCGCCAACCAGTTCGGACCCGTCACCACCCTCATCCACACCATCGTCTTCAACTCCGAATACGCCAGCCAATGTATGCTCAAACTGGGCAACTACACTTCGCTGGCTGATGTCACACCACTGCACTACATCGACCGCGACACTGGCATGAAAGTGATGAACGAAAGCGACTACCCACTCATCATCGAGTCGGGAAAGATGTTCGTCAGAAAAGTCAAGACTGCTGAAAGCGGAACTCTCGTCGAACTGCTCGACAAGCACCGCCCTTCCCTACCATAACCCATATCATTCCCATCACCACCCTATGCCAGAGAAGAAGCAACGCCTGGAATGGCTCGACGCACTAAGAGGCTTCACGATGATACTCGTCGTGGCATACCACGTATGCCTCATGGGATTCAAGGAGAACGCGAGGTTCTCACCATCCATGACTTTCCTCATTTTCTTCCGAATGCCACTGTTCTTCTTCATCAGTGGATTCCTCGCCTATAAGTCCAACTTCAACTGGACGCGAGGACGACTGGCTATGATGATCTGGAAGAAGTTCAAAATACAGGTCATACCTACCGTCATCTTCATGATTGTAGCAGCTGTGGTTCTGAAACCAAAATTCTGGCCAGGCCTACAGGAAATGCTCGAATCACCCACTAAAGGTGGATACTGGTTCACGTGGACGCTGCTCATCATGTTTATCATCTACTACATCTTCGACTACATCACCATAAAGCTGCATTGGCACAACTGGGTACCGGTGTTACTGCTGTGGATTTTCGCTGTCGCTGTCTATGCCACGTGTTTCATGCCCAAATGGTTCGACTACGCACAAGGACACAAACCCAGAGAGGCGGCTTTCCTCGACACGACCAGCCTATACCAAGTGATGCAGTATTTCCACTTCTTTCTCTACGGAAACATTGTGCACCGATATTGGGACAAGTTCCAACGACTGTTCGACTCCAAGTGGTTCCTGCCGCTCATCGTCGTGCTGGTCTTCTTCTGCGCCTACGATGTGCTCAAGTGGCATACTCTCCAGTTCCAATGGACCAACCTGCCACGAACACTCACCATGTACATCATGATGACCATCGTATTCATGTTCTTCAGATACTACCAAGATTCTTTCACAAAACAACACGTCATCGGACGAGGACTGCAGTACATCGGGGTACGTACGCTCGACATCTACCTCATACACTTCCTCTTCATACCCGATCTCAGCATCTTGGGTGAATACTTCGACGCACACCGGCACAATTTCATCATCGACTCTACATTAGGCATACTCGTGGCGCTACTCGTCATCGCATTCTGCATACTCGTCTCAAACGTACTGCGAATGAACCCCTTCATGAAAAAATACCTTTTCGGACGGAAATAGCAGAGATCCAAACTCCCCTCCCATTTTTAGGGGAAAGGCTACGGGTAGGCGACGGAACGTCGGGAATGGGGTGCCTGAAAGGCGGGGTGGGGTCAGAAACGTTATTGCATCGGAAAGGCTTATCCCCCCTCCCCTGCCCCATCCCATTAAATGGGAGGGAAATCATCCCCCCGCCCCTGCAAGGGGAGGGGTACCTGAAAGGCGGGGTGGGGT
>ODAI010515170.1_pt1 | contig 13134 bp, 9 predicted proteins | sample 1539321 | NCBI WGS metagenome assembly ODAI01 (sample SAMN02144231, study PRJEB22623) | gut metagenome | biome: sheep rumen | host: Ovis aries | place: New Zealand | reverse complement strand
CGTTTTTTCGGTAAAAAAATACTTAAAATTATTAGCACTCGTTATTGACGAGTGCTAATTTTCGTGTTATAGTGCAAATAGAACAGAGCACCGGAGGAAGAGGTAATATGAACTCTGTTCATGTCTGCAGTACTGAATTGTGCTGCAGGCAGGCGCGGACCCGGAAGCGGTTCCGCGTCGGCTCAGAAAGAGATTTCTGAGAGGAGGTGGATACATGAACATTCAGAAATTTACGCAGAAATCAATGGACGCGATCCAGAATCTGGAGAAGATCGCATATGACTTCGGCAATCAGGAAGTAGAGCAGGAGCATCTGATCTATGCCCTTCTGACACAGGAAGACAGCCTGATTTTGAAGCTCATTGAGAAAATGAATATAGAACCGAAAATGTTCACGGATGCTGTTGTGGCAGCGATCGAAAGCCGCGTAAAGGTCAGCGGAGGCAAGCCATACATCGGCGCGGATCTGAACAAGGCACTTATCAAGGCTGAAGATGAAGCCAAGTCGATGGGAGACGAATATGTTTCCGTTGAGCATCTTTTCCTTTCTGTGATCAGAAACGAGAGCAGGACCGTAAAGCCGCTGTTTAAACGCTTCGGTATCAACCGCGATACATTCCTGAAAGCGCTGAGCACAGTGCGGGGCAACCAGAGGGTGACGACCGACAATCCCGAGGCCACATACGATACTCTGAACAAATACGGTACGGATCTCGTGGAGAAAGCCAGAGCGCAGAAACTCGATCCGGTCATCGGCCGTGATGATGAGATCCGCAACGCTATTCTTATTCTTTCGAGAAAGACCAAGAATAATCCGGTCCTGATCGGTGAGCCCGGTGTCGGCAAGACGGCAGCGGTAGAAGGACTGGCGCAGAGAATTGTCGCAGGCGATGTTCCTGAAAATCTGAAGAATAAGCATATATTTGCTCTTGATATGGGCGCGCTCGTTGCCGGAGCCAAGTACAGAGGCGAGTTTGAAGAGAGATTGAAAGCAGTGCTCGAGGAAGTGCGGAAGTCGGAAGGCGAAATCATCCTCTTCATTGATGAACTTCATCTGATCGTGGGTGCGGGCAAGACCGACGGAGCGATGGACGCAGGGAACATGCTGAAGCCGATGCTGGCACGTGGCGAACTGCATTGCATCGGTGCTACGACACTGGATGAGTACAGAAAATACATCGAGAAAGATAAAGCACTCGAGAGAAGATTCCAGCCGGTGCTGGTTGATGAACCTTCCCTTGAAGAGACGATATCTATCCTCAGAGGCCTCAAAGAGAGGTATGAGGTATATCACGGCGTAAAGATTACCGACAGCGCCCTCGTGGCGGCTGCAACGCTCTCACAGCGGTATATAACGGACAGGTTCCTGCCTGACAAGGCCATTGACCTGGTGGATGAGGCGTGCGCTCTTATCAAATCCGAACTGAACTCGCTCCCGACAGAACTCGATGAGATGCAGAGACATATCATGCAGATGGAAATCGAGGAAGCTGCGCTCAAGAAAGAAACGGATAATCTGAGTCGTGAGAGACTTGCAACGCTTCAGAAGAACCTGGCTGAACAGCGGGACATCTTTAATGTGCAGAAAGCACAGTGGGAGAACGAGAAGAAAGCTGTAGACGGACTCAAAGTTTACCGTGAGAAGATTGATGAGCTGAATTCACAGATCGAGATCGCAAAGCGAGAATACAATCTTGAGAAAGCGGCACAGCTTCAGTACGGCGAGCTGCCGAAGCTCCAAAAGGAAATGGCCGAAGCAGAGTCCCGTATGAAGGACAAGGATCATTCCATGGTCCATGAGGAAGTGACGGACGACGAGATCGGCAGAGTCGTATCCAAGTGGACAGGCATCCCGGTCAGCAAACTGACAGAAGGGGAGAGGGAAAAAGTCCTGAATCTTGAGGATGAACTTCACAAGAGAGTGATCGGCCAGGATGAGGCGGTCAGTAAGGTATCCGACGCAATTCTTCGTTCCAAGGCCGGAATCAAGGATCCGAAGAGACCGATCGGTTCCTTCCTGTTCCTCGGTCCTACAGGCGTCGGCAAGACGGAACTCGCGAAGACGCTGGCTTATAACCTTTTTGACGACGAGAACAACATGGTGCGTATCGATATGAGCGAATACATGGAGAAATTCTCCGTATCCCGCCTGATCGGAGCACCTCCCGGATATGTGGGATACGATGAGGGCGGCCAGCTGACAGAAGCAGTCCGCAGAAAGCCGTTCTCCGTGGTCCTCTTCGATGAAATCGAAAAAGCGCATCCCGATGTATTTAACGTGCTGCTTCAGGTCCTTGACGACGGTCATATCACGGACAGCCAGGGCAGAACGGTCGATTTCAAGAACACAATTATTATAATGACATCCAACCTGGGTTCCCAGTTCCTGCTCGACGGCATTGACGAGAACGGAGAGATTCAGGATTATGCTGTGGAGATGGTCAAAAATGAACTCAGAACACACTTCCGTCCGGAATTCCTGAACCGTCTCGACGAGACAATCATGTTCAAGCCGCTGACGAAGGAGAATATCGGCGGAATTGTAGAGCTGCTGATGAAGGACCTCAATAAGAGACTGGCGGAGCAGCAGATCAGTATCCGTCTGACAGATGAGGCGAGAGATTACTGCATTGAGCAGGCATATGATCCGGTGTACGGAGCAAGACCGCTCAAGCGTTATCTGCAGCAGAATGTGGAGACTCTGGCTGCTAAGATCATTCTCAGAAGTGAGATTCATGAGGGATCTACAATTATCGTTGACAGGGATGAGCATGGTCTGACCGGCCGTGTGTCGGAGGCGATCATAGTCGAGGAAGAGTGAGACAGATTCTTGAACTGAGTTCAAAAACACCTCGGCGTTCTTGCCGCGACGTGCGCGGCGTGTAAAAAAGCAGAAATAAAAAAGGCTGCCGCATGCAGTGAAATCATGCGGCAGCCTTCTGCTGTCTTTGGAAGGATCAATCTTCCGTGAAATGCCGAATATCTCAAGAGAGAAATCTGAGTCAGAGATATAATCCTGTCCGATCACTCCCACGGGAACTTCGGACGTTCATCCGGGTACGCGTAATCTCCCCAGTGTGTCTGGAACTGATTTGTGTTCGGATCATAATCGTAGTCGATCGATTCAAGCTTATCTAAAATATAATCCTTATCCACACACTCGCCCGCACAGAAAGAATCAAGATCCGGATAGAAATCCCGGAGCTTGAGGTTCACGTAGCTGAGTAATATCATTGGATCTCTTGGCAGCATAGGCGAATAAAACCCCCAAAAAAGTTACTTTAGATACCTTAAAAAGATGTTTACGAAATGCACGGACATAGTGTCTTGTGTCTCATCGGGAATCAGACCTTCTCACCCCTGTTGTACTTGTCGACGACCTTGTGAATGCGGTCGATCGGATCCAGAAGCAGCGAGAGAGAAGCGTCATGGTTCAGTGTATCGATGATCAACGCGAGATACTTGCTCATATCGCAGTTTACATAGTACGGCTTCTGCAGGAGCTCCTCCGGCTGGTATACAAGATTGGTCGTGATCAGCATGTCAAAGAGACCTCTCTTGTAAGCATCATCGAATCGGCTGAGACCGCCGGTGAAAATGCCGAATGTTGCGCAGATGATGACCTTACGGCATTTTTTGCGCTTTAAGAGCTGAGCAGTCTCGAGGACCTTGTCGCCGGAAGAAATCATATCGTCAATGATAATGATATCCTTGCCCTCGACGTCGGATCCGAGGAATTCGTGTGCGATGACAGGGTGCTCACCGTTGCTCATGGTCGTATAGTCACGGCGCTTATAGAACATACCCATGTTGATGCCGAGAACATTGGCGATATAAATCGCGCGTCTCATGCCGCCCTGATCAGGGCTGATGGACATAAGATGATCTGCATCAATCTTAAGATCCTTGTTATAACGAAGGATATTTTTGATAAACTGATAGGTCGGTGTCATCGATTCGAACCCTGAGAGCGGGATCGCATTCTGTACACGCGGGTCGTGCGCATCGAATGTGATGATATTTTCAACACCGAGGTTCACGAGCTCCTGAAGAACATTTGCACAGTCAAGAGACTCGCGTCCGCTTCGGATCTGCTGTCTGCCTTCATACAGGTAGGGCATGATCACGTTAATGCGATGGGCTTTTCCGCATGCAGCAGCGATGACACGCTTCAGATCCTGATAGTGATCATCGGGAGACATGACATTTTCAAAACCGGCGATGTTATAGGTCACGTTGTAGTTGCAGACATCGACGAGAATGTACAGATCGTCGCCTCTGACTGTCTCACGTATGCTTCCCTTTCCCTCACCGGAGCCGAAACGGGGAGTTGATGCAGTGATAATAAATGAGTCACGTACGTAGCCGTTGGCACCGGAGACAAGTCCGTCTTCTACTCTCTGTTTTCTCCATCCGACAAGATGGTCATTGATTTTCCTGCCGATTTCCATGGTGCTGAGAAGCGGAATGATTCCGAGTCTGCCGTCAGGTGAAGAGTTTAGAACCGGTTTTTCCTGCGTATCTGTCGAGACGTTGTTCATGAATTTCCTCCACGTAATTTCTTTTGAAGCCTTATATCGTTGCCGGCTATTTTAACTATTGTGTAGTGACTGATGATCCTCGAAAAGATTCGCTCGGAATACAACCCGGACAAATCCATCGGGGACAGGTTGGTCGAGATGATTGTTGAACGGTTCCTCCGTATTCGCTCATTGAGAACAAAGAAGAGCTGTGAGGAGACAAATGAGCTTGTCACCTCCGTTCCCAGATCATCGATTGTCAGAAAATCCACATCCAGAATCATGCGTTCGTAGGAACCGTCGCGTCCCTCCCGCTCAAATGCGGCATCGGCAAGAATGTCAAAGAAATCTCTGGCAGAAAAATACAGCGCTGAATGAGAATTCTCAATGACCTCTCTCGCGATACAGTGCGTCAGGAATGTCTTACCGACACCTGTGTTGCCGTAAATGAAGAGGTTGTTGTCCGGACGTCCGATATTTTCCGCAAATTGGATGGATTTGTCATAGGCCTCCCGGGCGAGCTGTCTTTCCGTTCGACCTGTTGATTCATCCTGTATTGTATCAGAATACCAGGTAAATGAAAAGTGACTGAAATTTTCTTTTTCAAGTATATTACCGAGACTGTATTCTTTATAGAGCAGATCCGTTGCCGCTTTGCGGAAACAAGAGCAGCGAACGCCGTCCGCAAATCCCGTATCGCGGCACAGCGGGCAGTCGTACTGCATCTCCAGGTAGTCACCGGGATATCCGTGACGTGCGAGCAGGTCGGCCTTCTGCTGTGCGATCCGATGCAGTTCATTGCTGTAGGCAGTAATGTCTGCCTTCGGGTCGAATATGCGGACTCTCGCTGCTTCAAGACTCATGGAAGAGATCTGTTCGCTCAGCTGCCGGTATTCCGGAATGACTCTGTCGATCTCCTGTTCCCGGTCGAGCTGTTCGTGGCGGTGTTTTTCACGTTTTTCATCATACTGACGCATGAGCGCGTCATACTGTGAATTAAGAAGGGGCATTTCGATCCTTTCATATCTTAATCTTCCGAATCGGTATCGGGAAGGCTGGGGGCTGAGATCCCGAGCAGCTGCTTTTCAAGCGTTTTATCGTAGTTTCTCTGCTCGAAATTATAGAAGCTACCTGAAGGTTTCCTGCTTTTGCCTTGAGACGGTTTTTTCTGGTCCTGAGATTTTTTCTGACGGTGCAATTCGTCTTCGTTCTTAACATCCTCCAGTGTCCGGATATGCTCGTTGTACCAGCGTGTCAGGATGCCGTCGGCATAGGCCAGAGTCGGCTTTGCGGTCTGCATGACGGTCCTGGTGCAGGCTTCCCGGATCACATCCATAGTGAAGCTGTAGGTTTTCATCCATTTGTCCATGAGCTGTATTTCGGCGCTGATAGGACTGTGATTGTAGATGCCGAGGGCCTTCAGGATGGCGTAGTAATCCTTGTTATACTTCCGGCTTACTTCTTTTGCGGCTTCTACGGTCGTAATTCCTTCGGCGTGCCATGCAAGACCGACGGTCTCGATATATCGGATGCTGGTGTGATTATTACTCACACAGTACTCGATAAGGTATTCGATGAGATCGACACCCATATGCAGTTCATCGTAGAAGTATCCGAGTGTGTCGATATCTGTCCTCGTGAGGTTTCTGCCGAGATACTGTCCGGATACGAAGAGGAGATACATGAAGTCTTCGGTATCTTCAAGCTGTGTGATCCTCGCTGCTGTCAGCTGCTTTCTTTTCGGAACCGCGCTGCCGGGGACTCCTCTCCGGAGATCGGAGGTTTTGTCATCCGGGGTGTTCGTTTCGCTGCCGTTCGTAACGCTGCTGTCTATTGCCATGCCGCCCGGACCGGTGCTGGCCGTTCCGGCGTCGGCGGCTCCGTTTACAGAATCCGCAATACCTTTATCGATCGGTACAAATGCGATTCCGGTTATCTCCCCGCCCGCGTCGGATTGAAGCTTCAGAAGTCCGGCCTTCTCCCAGTAGCGCAGTGCCCTTGCAACGTCCTTCTCAGTGCAGGACAGTGTGTCCGCAACATCGGACAACGCAGAAGGCTGACCGGATGCGGCAAGCCGCAAAAGACGCAGGTATACCTTAACGAATTCACCGTTCGCATGCGGCATGTACGTATCCAGAAATTCGGTCGGTACCAGTGTCACGTTGTATGCATTGCAGCTCAGCTTCAGATTACTCATGTATTACCTCGAAAAATGGATTTTTGGTTTTATGAGTATAACATATGGGAGAAAATCTGTATCCACAAAATAATCCACATTGCCGGCTGTTTTATACACATTCAGGCAATGTGGATAGTGTGATTTCTGTGGATAAACAATCAGTCGATGAGCGCAGGCCCGATATCTGTTACGTTTCCCGCTCCCATAGTAATGAGGATATCTCCGGGCTTGCAATGTGTACGCACATACTCCTCAATTTCTGAAAATGTTGGGATATAGCGGACATCTTTGCCGTATTTTGCAATTTCGTCGGCCAGATCCTGTGAGGAGATACCGTAGATGTCTTTTTCGCGCGCCTCATAGATCTTGGCGAGTATTATATGGTCCGCGCCGGTGAGCGCTTCGGCAAATTCCGGCAGCAGGGCCTTCGTGCGTGTATAGGTGTGCGGCTGGAAGATGACCCAGGTCTCTCTGTGCGGGTAATTGACCGTCGCGGTGAGAGTTGCCTTGATTTCGGTCGGATGATGAGCGTAATCATCGATGACGGTGACTTCACCCATTTTCCCTTTATATTCAAATCGTCTGTCCGCGCCCGTAAAGTTCTTCAGCCCTTCTATAATCGCATCAGCCGGGATGCCCAGCGTACGGACTGCGGCGACGGTGGCGAGAGCATTTGAAACATTGTGAATTCCCGGAACGCTGAGCGTGATTCGACCGAGAAGATTTCCGCTCTCATAGCAGTCGAAGGAACCGCAGCCGAATGCATCATGCTCGATATTGGCAGCCGTATAATCGGCATCTTCTTTCAGGCTGTATGTCACGAGCTTACATGAAATACCGGAAGTTACTTCATCAAATTTTTTGCTGTCCCTGTTCATGACCAGTGTACCGTCTGCCGGTATCTGGGACGCGAAAATATGGAAGGAGTTCGCGATGTCATCAAGGTCTTTGAAAAAGTCAAGATGATCGGCGTCCACATTCAGAATCATTCCTACGGTGGGTACGAGCGACAGGAAGCTGTTCGTGTACTCGCATGCTTCCGTGACGAACGTGTCGGATGCGCCCACCCTGATATTCCCGCCGATTGCGGGAAGGATTCCGCCTACCGAAATCGTCGGGTCGCAGTCTGCGGCCAGAAGGATGTGAGCGATCATAGAGGTGGTCGTTGTTTTACCGTGTGTGCCGGCTACAGCAATGGACTTATGATAATTCTGCATCAGCTCGCCGAGAAGCTCCGCACGTGTGAGCATGGGACGTCCCGACTTCGCGGCCGCTGCGAACTCCGGGTTATCCGGATGGACAGCTGCCGTATAGACGATGACATCTATATCAGGTGTGATGTTCTCTGCTTTCTGTCCGATGGTCACGACGGCACCGTTCGCCCGGAGGTGCTCGATGAGGTCCGAGTCGTGTGCATCCGAACCTGTGATTTTGAAGCCTCTGCCGAGAAGAACTTCAGCCAGACCGCTCATGCTGATTCCGCCGATTCCTATAAAATGTATATGCTGAGGTCTATTGAAATCAATCTGATACATAAAATCTCCTTGAATTCTGCACGAATATAGATTATAAATAGCTGGTGTGATATGATTACTGCCAGTTATTGTCATATGAAACTTGAATGGATCTTATCGGAAGTCGCGCAGCAACTGACGATAAAAAGGCGCATTTACGCGCCGGATTGTGATCATCGGGTTCGAGAAGCGATTCCAATGATAGCATTATAGGTCTAACCGGAGGAAAAAGCAAACCGGAAATATATGTTTGTTCAGGTTGATCATCCATACGTTAAATAGGGTCGATTCTTTATGAATGCTGTAAGGTCTGTTGGATAAAACCGAAAACTGCAAATGTAGTTCACGAATCAAGCTTATTGTGATATAATGCTATTACTAAAACTCTATGCATTCGTATGCCCTTTAGCGGTTATTTGGATGTGCCGGTCCTGTTATCGGAACTGGGATCGGGTGATGAGTCGTGAGGTGAGCTTATGATCAGGAAAGAAATGATAGCCATGTTGCTGGCCGGCGGACGAAATAACAGACTCGGTATTCTGACCGACGGTGTGGCTAAGTCTGCTATTCCTTTCGGAGGAAAGTACCGTATCATAGATTTTCCGCTCAGTAACTGCATTCATTCAGGAATCGATACCGTCGGCGTTGTGACCAAGTACCGGCCCGTACGCTTGAATAAACATATCGGGATCGGGGTATCGTGGGATCTCGACAAGAATTATGGCGGCGTTACTGTGCTTCCGACATTCCATGAGGAATCGGGAAATGCGGTGATCGGATCGGCTGAAGCTGTGTACAGAAATTTTGAGTATATGCAGCAGTACCATCCTGAATATGTCCTGATAGCACCGGGAGATCATCTGTGCAAGATGGATTACGAGATCATGCTTGATTTCCTGAAGGCTATGCAGGCAGACGTCGCAATCTGTGCACTTCCGGTGAAGGAGGGCGATAAAGCAGGGTTCGCTGCGGATCTTTACGGTTATATCTACTCTCCTGATGAAGAAGTCCCGGCGGACAGCAGGAAGTACAAATCAGCCGGAATATACATTTTCCAATGGACTGTACTGAAGGAAGCTTTGCTGGCGCTAAAGGATGATCCTTTGGCTGATCTCGAGGAAGATGTTCTTCCGTACTGCATGAAGAACGGAAAGAAACTCTGTGCCTACGAATTCACCGGGTATTATGAAAAGCTGAGTTCGCCTGCTGCGTATTGGAAAGCTAATCTCGAATTGCTGTATGAGGATCGGGGAATGGGTCTGAACCTGAATGAGCATTTCTGGAAGATTTATACGAACAGTGAGCAGAATGCACCTGTTTATTTTTCAGATACATCCGCAGTCTCAGACAGCATAATCGGGGAAGGCGCCGATATTCATGGCCGTGTAATAAATTCGGTCATCGGTGCAGGAGTCACTGTGGGCCCCGGAACAGTAATACAGGATTCCGTCGTTATGCAGGAAGCTTATATAGGTTCCGGAGTACTGATTGACAGGGCAATCATCTGTGAAGGAGCAGGAATCGGGGATGACACAGTCATCGGTTTCGGCGAATTCGCTCCGAGTAAGCTTGATCCGAATACTTATAATTCGGAACTGGTAATCATCGGAGAAAATGCTGTTATCCCTCCGAATGTGAAGATCGGTCGAAATACCGTTATAACCGGCGTGACAGATGATGATGACTATCCGGAAGGTGAACTTGCATCCGGCAGCGCAATCATACCGGATTGGAAAGAAGGTGATAACGCATGAGAGCAATCGGAATCATTTTGGCCGGTGGGGACAATAACCGGATGCGGGAGCTTTCCAACAGACGGGCCGTCTGTGCTATGCCGATCGCAGGAAGTTTCCGTGCAATTGATTTCGCGCTTTCCAATATGTCGAATTCTCGCATCAAGAAGGTCGCGGTCCTGACTCAATATAACGCGCGGTCACTCAATGAGCATTTGAGCTCGTCAAAATGGTGGGATTTTGGAAGTAAACAAGGTGGACTTTATGTATTCCCGCCGGCAGTAAACAATTACACGAACACCTGGTGGTATAGCGGGGATGCCGATGCGATGTACCAGAATCTGGCTTTTCTCAGGAACAGCCATGAACCGTATGTTGCAATTGCATCTGCAGATGGTATCTGTAAGATCGACTTTGAAAGTCTTCTTGATTACCATATTGAAAAAAGCGCTGATATCACACTTGTATGTGCCAAAGGAACACAGGAAGATCTGAAACGATTTGGCACTGTGAAAATGAATGATGGGGACCGTATAACAGAAATCGGTCCTGCTCCGCCGGATACCGATTACGGTTATGTACCGGCCGGGATTTACATCATTCGCCGCCGACTCCTGATAGAACTGCTGCAGAAATGTGCGGCAGCCGGGGGAACGGATATAATAAAAGACATCCTGGAAAGATTCAAGGATGAAAAAAAGATATACGGATTCCGGTTAAAATCCTACTGGAGGAGCATGTCGACCGTTGAGTCGTATTTCCACACAAATATGGATTTTCTGGAGCCGGAGGTGCGCGATTACTTCTTCCGTCAGTATCCGGGTATTTATTCAAAGCAAGATGATAATCCGCCTGCGCATTTTAATCAGGGAAGTGCCATTCAAAACAGCCTTGTGTCATCGGGCTGCGTCATAAACGGCACTGTTGAAGATTCAGTAATCTTCAAAAAGGTTTACGTAGGAAAGAACTGTGTTATCAGAAATTCGATAATTCTTAACGACGTTTACATAGGTGACAATTCGCACATTGAAAATTGCATCGTAGAAAGTCGCAACAACATCAGACCCGAATCTGATTACTGCGGTACCGACGAAGTTAAGATCGTTATCGGTGATAAATGATGATATGGAAATCTGAACGGTAGCGAGGAAAGTGGACACGGGAAAGGGGTATTTATGAATATTACAGATGTTAGGGTGCGTAAAGTAGCGAAAGATGGAAAGATGAAGGCAGTAGTTTCCATTACCATCGATGATGAGTTTGTCGTTCACGACATTAAAGTCATCGAGGGAGAGAAAGGACTCTTTATCGCAATGCCAAGCCGTAAGGCTACAGATGGAGAGTACAGAGACATTGCCCATCCAATCAATTCATCAACCAGAAATGAGATCCAGAGCATCATTCTCAATAAATATGAGGAAACAGTTGCTCAGGAAGAAGCAGAGGCAGAGATTGCTTCACTGGACCTGAACTGACACCCACGGCTAAGGTCCGGACACCCCCAATGTTACAAAAACCCGACTACTTGTTGACTACTTGTTACTACTTGAAGAAAAAAAGAACAGCGTGCGGCGCTGTTCTTTTTTTGTGGCATAGAAAAGTTTGAATAGAAAAGTTTGATCTGATAGCTGCACAATGCAACGCATGAACTCTTAACAAAACTGCAATATTGACGATAAAAAAGAGAAAAAAGTGCTAAAACAGAGCAGATTAAAAGTCTGAAACGCTCAAAAACATCCAAAAATGTTGCAGAATTATTACGGAAATTAAAAAATTCTTCCTTTTTGTTGCGCCCTATGTTATAATTTAACACCGAAAGGAGCTTAAGTATGTTTAGAAAAAGACTGACAAGTATATTGCTTGCATCAGCGCTTGTGTTCACTCAGACATCACCGGTCATGGCGGATACGAGAGATCAGATCGCAAGCGCGAGAGCCGAAAAATCTGAAGCTGAGTCTGATTTAGCTGCCACCAGCAATCTGATCGATACGATGCAGAGTGAGCAGAATGAGCTGCAGTCTTATCTGGATGACTTAAATACGCAGCTCACAGATCTGTCGGCTTCTCTTGAAGACCTTAACAGCCAAATCACTGTGAAAAAGACAGAGATTGAGATAACTAAGGCTTCTGTCGAGCGCGCGAAGCTTGAAGAGCAGTCTCAATATAATGATATGAAGACACGTATCAAATATATGTATGAGAATGGGAACGCAGATGTATTCGTTTCTCTTCTTGAGACGAAAGACATCACGGAATTCCTGACACGCGCGCACAATATTTCCGAGATGACATCTTATGACCGCGAGCGCCTTGAGGATTACAAGAAGGCTAAAGAAGTGGTCATAAAGCAGGAGACAGAGCTTGAGGAGGAACAGCAGAGTCTCGAATCACTCAAGGGTGAGCAGGAGGCCACGAAAGCCGAAGTTCAGAATCTGGCAGACACCACCGGCGCTCAGATTGCCGAGTATACGAGCAAAATCGGTGAAGAGGAGATGATTGCATCGAATCTTCAGGCTAAGATAGATGAGCAGGAAGAGCGACTTGAGGCCCTTCAGGAGCGTCTCGAAGCCGAGGAAGAGGCTGAGAGAGAAGAACAGCGCAGAGCAGCGGAAGCAGCAGCGTTAGCGGTGCAGAGAGCGGCGGAACAGGCAGCAGCGGAAGCGGCGGCAGCGCAGGCTCAGGCAGAGGCCGAGGCAGCGCAGGCTCAGGCTGAAGCCGAAGCAGCACAGGCTCAGGCTCAGGCTGAAGCAGCAGCACAGGCGGCTGAGGAAGCGGCAATTGCCCAGGCTGAGGCGGAAGCACAGGCACAGGCAGCTGCAGAAGCAGCAGCGGCAGAGGCCGAGGCTGCGGCAGCAGAAGCACAGGCTCAGGCACAAGCGGCAGCAGAGGCGGCAGCAGCAGAAGCTGCGGCAGCTCAGGCTGCAGCGGAGCAGGCCGCGGCGCAAGCGGCAGCTGAACAGGCAGCAGCAGAAGCGGCAGCAGCTCAGGCAGCGGCAGAAGCTGAAGCAGCAGCGGCGCAAGCAGAAGCGGAAGCACAGGCAGCTGCAGCCGAGGAGGAGTCTTCATCGGGAGAACTGCTCGGAACATTTAAGATCACTGCTTACTGCAATTGTGCGAAGTGCTGCGGAACAGCGGGCAATGCGACAGCCAGCGGCGTCATGCCGACATCCGGTCACACGGTTGCGATG
>ODAI013543878.1_pt1 | contig 13135 bp, 9 predicted proteins | sample 1539321 | NCBI WGS metagenome assembly ODAI01 (sample SAMN02144231, study PRJEB22623) | gut metagenome | biome: sheep rumen | host: Ovis aries | place: New Zealand | reverse complement strand
CTTCTAATCCGGGAAGAGACTCCGCAAGAGCAAAAGGCGCGGGGGATGACGGGTTCCGTCATCCCCCTTTCCCGCCCCGGACCGGGAAAAGCGACCGCTTTCTTCCGGACTGTCCGAAGAAAGAGAATCGCTCCGTTTCCGTCCTTCTGTCCGGAGGACGCTGCCTCCATTCGGAGACCGCGTCCTCCAGACAGGGGGATTCCCCTGTTATTAACGAAAGGAAATGCGACACGATGACGAAGTACCTGTTTCGACGGCTGCTGCACGGGCTGATTTCCGTGATTATTGTAGTGGCTATCGTCATGATCCTGATCTATTCCTGCCTGGACCGGCAGCTGATCTTTGCCCAGGATCCGGTTTTCACCCAGCTGGGCAACAATCAGAAGGTCGTGTATCAATACCGGAAATGGGAAGACTACGGATATATCGACTACGTTCCCTATCCGGAATGGCTGCAGACCATTGCCGCGTCGGAGAATCTTACCCAGGAACAGGTTGCATCCATGTCCTCGATCGGCAGGAAGGCCGAAGCAGATCCGGAGGAAGTGGCAGCCTATGTGGCGCGTTTCACGGATTATTATAAGGGACAGGGATACACCGTCACCCGGCTGGACGCCAAGATGAGCAAGAAGAAGGTGGCGCCCGGCGGGCAACAGCAGCTCTTTGCCTTCAAGGATAAGCCGCTGATGGGTCGGCTGTGGAACTATCTGACCGGGCTGGTCAGCCTGGACAATATCCACTATGTGAAGGAAGATATCGGCCAGCGGGGACTGACCTTTACCCTGCATGATCCGCTCTATGGCGGGAAGACCTTTGCACCGGCCATCATCGGCAACGGGACGCTGCACAAGTATCTGCTGTATACCGACAACAGATTTCCCTTCATTCACCAGAACCTGGTGAACATCAATCTGGGAAAGAGCTATACCGTCAACAGCGGTGTGGATGTCTTCCAGAGCATGAACGCTCCCCAGGGCTCCTATGTGAGCCGGGAGATTACCTATCCCACCGGGCATACGGAGATCAGCGCGGATGATCTGCACAGCGCAACCTATGCGGCCGGATCCCGGGAGGCCAACCTTGTAAACAGGGACCGCTTTACGGACGACTATACCAACGTTGTTACGGTGAAGAGCGGTCTGAGCCAGATCGGATACTCCTTCGTGATCGGCATTATCGCGTCAGCCCTGGCCTATCTGCTGGGTGTGCCCATCGGCATTATCATGGCCCGGAAGAAGGACCAGCTGATCGACAAGATCGGAACAGTCTATATCGTCTTCATCATTGCCGTACCCTCCCTGGCCTACATTTTCCTGTTCAAGGCGATCGGCTACAGCATGGGGCTGCCTACCACCTTCAACATGGACAGCAATGACTGGCGGATGTACGCGCTGCCCATCATCTCCCTGGCGCTGCCTTCGGTGGCGAACCTGATGAAGTGGCTGCGCCGGTACATGATTGACCAGATGAACTCGGATTACGTCAAGTTTGCCCGGTCCGGCGGACTGAGCGAGCGTGAGATCTTCACTCATCATATTCTGAAAAACGCCATTATCCCGCTGGTGCATGGGATTCCCGGCACCATTCTGGGAGCGCTGGTGGGCGCCATCATTACGGAGCGCGTTTACGTGGTGCCCGGCGCCGGCAACCTGCTGACGAAGGCCATTAACATGTTTGACAACGGCGTCATCGTGGGCGTGACGCTGTTCTATGCCATGCTGAGCGTGATCTCCATCATCCTCGGGGATATCCTGATGTCCATGGTGGATCCCAGAATCTCCTTTACATCGAAAGCGAGGTAGGATGAATGAACGATAAAATGATTGATCTGAGCGATCTGAACCTGAGCGAGGAGGAGCTGTTCAGCCATGTGGACCACTCTTCGCTGGAAAGCGAAAAAATTACGGCGCCCCGGTACTCCTACTGGCGGAGCGTGTTCCGGGTTTTCTTTCACAAGCGGATCAACGTCGTGATCCTGGCGCTGTTTGCGGTGATCCTGGCCTTTACCTACATTTATCCGATGCTGGTGGAATACGACCCCTTTGCCAACCTGATGAATTCCTCGGCGAAGCATCTGCTGCCCGGCGTGGCCATGGAACGGCTGGGAAGAAACATCCACTGGATTCTGGGAAGCGGCGCCTCGGGCCAGTCCACCTTTGACGCGGTCTGGTTCGGCAGCAGGATCAGCGTCACGATGGCCTTTATCTGCGCGGCCATCAACCTGACGGTGGGCGTGGTGATCGGCGCAGTCTGGGGATTCAGCAAGAAGGTCGACATCGTGATGACCGAGGTGTACAACATCATCGGCAACGTGCCTTACATCCTGTTCATTTCGGTGCTGGTGCTGATTTTCTCCGCGGGATTCTGGACGATGGTTTTCGCCCTGACCATTACCGGCTGGCTCTTCATCGCCTACTTTATCCGGACCCAGGTAGTTATTATCCGGGACCGGGAATACAATCTGGCCTCCCGCTGCCTGGGAACCCCGATCCTGCGGATCGCGATGAAAAACATCCTGCCTTTCATGACCAGCGTGATCGTTACCCTCGCGGCTACGGAGATCCCCACCTACATCAGCTATGAGGTGTTCCTGTCCTATATCGGCATGGGTATGAGCGACATGAGCCTGGGCCGCCTGATCTATCAGGCGGAAAACGCCATGCTGACGCCCGGCTGGCAGTTCGAATTCTGGAGCCCGGTGGCGGTGGCTTCCATTATTACCGTCGTACTGTATGTGGTGGGACAGAACCTGGGCGATGCTTCTGACCCCAGAACCCATATGTGAGGTAGAAGATGGATAAGATGACGCAGAACCCGAACCATGTGCTGCTGAGCGTGCATGACCTGGAAGTGAAATTCCGGGTGCGCGGACGGATCCTGACTGCGATCCGGAACATTTCCCTGGATATTTTTGAAAACGAATCCATTGCCATCGTAGGCGAGAGCGGATCCGGCAAGAGCGTGTTTACCAAAACCTTTGCCGGAATGCTGGACTCCAACGGGTTTATCGACAGGGGAAGCATCGTGTTCGATGATCCGGAGCTTGCGGACACAAAGGTTTCGCTGACTTCCGGTATCCGCAGCAGTCTGGAAAAGTGCAGAAAGAAGCTGGATGAATACAGCCTGCTGGAAGCCGGCGCATCCACCTGGAGGGAGCTCCGGAACCTGGAGGAGGCGCGGGAAAAGAAAGCGGCCCTTTCCGATGAGGAAATAGAACAGATGGACAGCGAACTGAGCGAGCTGGTGTTCCAGCGGACCGAGCTGTTCAATCAGCGGCAGACCTACGATCCGAAGAACGAGAAGGAACAGATCCGCCAGGCGGGCGCAAAGCTCAAGGAGATGGACGCCCGGATCCGGAAGATGCAGGATCAGAAGAAGGAAAGGATCGCGGAGCGGAAGCGGGAAGCCGCCGCTGACCATGCCTGGCAGGCGGAAACCCGGGAAAAGATTCAGGCACTGCAGCGCAGATACAGGGAAGAGACTGCCCGGCCCATCTCGAAGGAACAGCAGGAGCGGAATGTGATCCTGGCCAAGGAGATTGAGCTTTCCACCGGAAGATACAGCCCCGCGAAGCGGAGCAGGACCGTCCGGGCCCTGCTGGCAGCGCTGAAAAAAGCGATGCAGGAGGGCAAGAATCTGGAGGACGAGGGAACCCGCAACGAGGTGTTCGAGCCCGTCACCTTCCGGGTCCGCTACCTGGATGAAACGGAGGAATGGCTCCACGGAACCTGCGTACTGGACCTGGCAAAGATCAGGGATCCCAAGGACTGGACCAAGGTTCGGGGCACCCGGATTGCCACGGTTTTCCAGGATCCCATGACCAGCCTGAACCCCATCATCACCATCGGCAAGCAGATCACCTCCATTATTCTGAAGCATCAGAACTGCAGCGAGGTGGAAGCCCGGAGGAGAGCGCTGGAGCTGATGAAGAAGGTCGGGATTCCCAACGCGGAGAACCGCTTTGACGACTATCCCTTCCAGTACTCCGGCGGCATGCGGCAGCGGATTGTTATTGCCATCGCCCTGAGCTGCCAGCCGAAACTTCTGATCTCCGACGAGCCTACGACGGCGCTGGATGTGACCATCCAGGCGCAGATTCTGAAGCTGCTGAAGGACCTGCAGAGAGAGTTCCAGTATACCATTGTGTTTATCACCCATGACCTGGGCGTGGTGGCCAACATCGCGGACCGGGTGGCCGTCATGTATGCAGGCCAGATCGTGGAATACGGCGGAGTCGAAGAGGTGTTTTACGATCCGCGGCATCCCTATACCTGGGCCCTGCTTTCCTCCCTTCCCCAGCTGGCAAAGAAGGATACCGTGCTGTATTCCATCGCGGGAACGCCGCCCAGCCTGTACAACAAGATTGTGGGTGACCCCTTTGCTCCCCGGAATCCTTACTGTATGAAGATCGATACACTGAAGGAGCCGCCGATGTTCCAGGTCTCGGAAACCCATTTCGCCAAGACCTGGCTGGAAGATCCCAGAAGCCCGAAGGTACAGAAGCCTGAGATCATCGAGAACATCCACGAAAAGCTGATAGAGGCCTTCAACATCTGACCGGACACAGCGGGAGGACGCCCCGAAGCAAAACGGGACGGAAGGATCAGCGGAGAAGGAATTCTCCTGTGAATCAAATGAGGAGCAATACGATATGGCAAAGCAAGAAAGCAACGTCACGGCTCATCTGCCGGAACACGGCCCCCTGAACGAGGAGGGACGGGAGATCCTGCTGTCCCTGAAGAATGTGGATATTACCTTCGGCAAGGATGAGAACGCGGTCCGCGCGGTGAAGAATGCCTCCTTCGATATTTTCAAGGGAGAAACCTTCTCCCTGGTCGGAGAGAGCGGATCCGGCAAGACCACGATCGGACGGGCGGTGATCCGGGTCAATCCATGCGCGGCGGGAGAAATCCAGTACAAGGGCGTCCGCATCAGCGGTAAAATTCCCCGCAGCCTTGACCGGGAAGTCATCCGGAATATTCAGATGGTTTTTCAGGATCCCGCCGCCTCTCTGAACGAACGGGCAACGGTGGACTATATCATCTCGGAAGGCCTGTACAATTTTCATCTGTTTGAGAATGAGGCGGATCGGGTAAAGAAGGTGGAGACCATCATCAATGAGGTGGGTCTGCTGCCGGAGCATCTGACCAGGTATCCGCACGAGTTTTCCGGAGGACAGCGCCAGCGGATCGGGCTGGCCCGCGCCATGGTGATGGAGCCGGAGCTGGTCATCGCGGACGAGCCCATCTCCGCCCTGGACGTTTCCATCCGGGCGCAGGTGCTGAACCTGATGAAGAAGTTCCAGAAGGAAAGGGATATCACCTATCTGTTCATTGCTCACGATCTGAGCATCGTCCGGTTTATTTCGGACCGGATCGCGGTGATCTACAAGGGAGACATCGTGGAAATTGCAGAGACGGATGAGCTGTTCAATTATCCGCTGCATCCCTATACCCGCAGCCTGATTTCCGCCATTCCCATTCCCGATCCGAAGCTGGAGAAGCACAAGGTGCTGTTCACCTATGATCCCTCCGTCCATGACTACTCCGTGGACAAGCCCAGCCTGCAGGATATCGGGCACAACCACTTTGTGTACGGAAACGCGAAGGAAATCGAAGCCTACAGGGCGCAGCGCGAATCCGGGACTCCGCTGAAGTCCATTACCATTCTGCCGGAGAATGAGGAAGCGCCCAGCAGCATCCAGGAAGACACCAAGGTGGACGAGGATTTCCTGCGGACGCCGGTTCATGACACGGGAAACATCTGGCTGGCAGTGCTGGCTTTCTTCCTCCCGCTGCTGGGCCTGATCGGCACCTGGCTGTTTAAAAAGTATCACCACTTCCGGAACTACAAGGTCTGCCGCAGGGGAACCATTGCCGGCTTTGCCGTGCTGGGCGCGATTGTGGTACTGTTCGGGCTGTTCCTGCTGCTGTCCGTACTCTGACGGACCGCGGGAGAATGCCCGCACGCGGGGAAACCGGACAGCGGAGGCGCCGGCTTCGGACGGGAAAAGCAGGTTGGATTTCGGGAGAAACGGGACATGAAACGGGAAGCAAGAGATTTCCGGGAAAGAATGCCCAGACCGGTACGGCGGATTCCGCTGGAGGAGGGTTCCCTCCGCAGACGGATCATCGGCGCAGGAATTGCGCTGGTCGTTGCCGGCCTGGCGCTTTTTATTGCGCTTCGGACGATGACCCGGGTGGATGCCGGGTGGGCCTGGATTGAACCGGATTCCGCGGAAGGCCCGACGGCGGAGGTCAGACTGTGGGCGGAGCTGGGCGCGGGAGAGGAAAGCCCCCTGACGGAAAGGAAAAAGCTGACCGCGCTTTACAGCGGCGCGGCCAGGGAGCTGTATACCCTGTTCAGCCCCTATGAGATTTTCAGCGGGGTGAACAACCTGTGGTGGATCAATCATCATCCGAATGAGGAGGTCACGGTGGATCCCCGCCTCTACAGCGCACTGGAAAAATGCGCGGGGAGCGGGCGCGGAATCTATTTCGGCCCTGTGTATGAGATCTGGGACGGGGTGTACTTCAGCCAGACGGATCAGGATGCGCGAATCGCCGATCCCAGGGAGGGAGCGGCCAATGCCGCGGCGCTGGCGGAAATCCTGGCGGCACTGCAGGATGAGAGCCAGATTTCCCTGAGCTTTCTCGGGCAGGGAATGCTGCGGCTGAATGTTTCGGAGCAGCTTCTCCGCCTGGCGGAGGAGGAGGGAATCGAGCGGTTCCTTGACTTTGGGTGGATGCAGAACGCCTGCGCGGCGGATGAGCTGGCCCGGGTGCTGACGGAAGCCGGATGGACACGGGGGGTGCTGGTCAGCCAGGACGGTTTTATCCGGTGCCTGGACGGCCGGGACAGCTTTGTGCTGGAGATTCTGAGCACCCTGCAGGGGAAGGCAGTCCGAAATGCGGAGGCCCGATACCGGGGCCCGGCTGCGCTGATGCAGCTGATTCCCGCCCCCCGGGGAGAGCGGGCCAGGTCCTACCTGTATGCGGACGGGACGCTGCGCACCGCCTGGATTTCCCGGGAGGATGGGCTGGACCGGCAGCCGGTGGACAGCCTGAGCACGATCTCCCGGACGAAAGGCTGCCTGGATATGGCGCTGGAGGTCTGGCCGCTGCTGACGGAGGAGGAATTCCGGCCGCAGGCGCTGGAAGCGCTGGCCGAGGCGGGAGAGATTTCTCTGATTGCGATCCGGGACAATCGGATTTATTGCGCCGGGGAAGGGTTTGAAGTGCTGAAAGGCCCCGGAGCAGCAAAAAACGGCGGAAACTGAACCAGGCCTGCCAAAAGGCGTGAGCTGCAACAGCCCGCGCCTTTTTTGGATGGACGGAACAGGGCGGGCGGAGCCGCGCGGATCTTGACAACAAAAGGGCTTGAAACCTATAATAGCATGTATTTTTATGGAGATGAGAGGTGAGTCTGATGCAGAAGGCACTGATCAGCGTAACGGGACTGGATGCAACGGGAATCATTGCAAAGGTTGCGACTAAGCTCAGCGAACTGAACGTCAACATCCTGGATATCAGCCAGACCATTCTGGGCGGCTATTTTACCATGATGATGATCGTGGACATCAGCGGGTCTGCGGAGGATTTTGACGGGATCAACAGGGCGCTGCAGCCGATCCGGGAGGAGCTGAAAATGGAGATCCACATACAGCGGATGGACATTTTCGACGCCATGCACCGGATCTGAGGCCCGACGGATGCGGGAAGCGCTTTCCCGGAACCCGGAGAAGGAACGGGAAAAGGCAGAAGGAGAACAAGATGATTGAAACAGGTGAAATCCTGCAGACGCTGCGGATGATCCAGGAAGAGCATTTCGATGTCAGAACCATTACCCTGGGGATTAACCTGCTGGACTGCTCGGATCAGAATCCGGAGCAGTGCGCCCGCCGGGTTTATGAGAAGATCTGTGCTACGGCGAAGGATCTGGTTCCTGTCGGGGAAAGAATTGAGGCAGAGCTGGGCATCCCCATTGTGAACAAGCGCATCAGCGTGACCCCGGTGAGCCTGATCTGCCAGGGCGATCCCCGGCCGATCGCCCTGGCGCTGGACAGGGCTGCGGGGGAGATGGGCGTCAACTTCCTGGGAGGTTACAGCGCGCTGATGCACAAGGGAGCCACCCGGGCAGACGAACGGCTGCTGGCTTCGATTCCGGAGGTGCTGAGTGAGACGGAACGTCTCTGCGCCAGTGTGAATGTGGCTTCCACCCGGGCGGGTATCAATATGAATGCCGTTCGGGAGATGGGAGAAATCATCCGGAAGACCGCGGAGATGACCGCGGACAGCGACGGGCTCGGCTGCGCCAAGCTGGTGGTCTTTGCCAACGCAGTGGAGGACAATCCCTTTATGGCAGGGGCATTCTGCGGAGTGGGAGAACCGGAATGCGCCATTAATGTGGGTGTCAGCGGTCCCGGCGTAGTCAAGAAAGCGCTGGAGGAAGTCCGGGGGCAGCCTTTTGATATTGTGGCGGAAACCATCAAGAGGACGGCCTTCAAGATTACGAGGGTCGGCCAGCTGGTGGCCCGGGAGGCCAGCCAGCGGCTGAACATTCCCTTCGGCATCGTGGATCTGAGCCTGGCGCCGACCCCTGCCCGGGGGGACTCCGTAGCCCATATCCTGGAGGAGATGGGGCTGGAGAGCACCGGCGCGCCCGGAACGACAGCTGCCCTGGCCCTGCTGAACGACGCGGTGAAAAAGGGCGGCGTTATGGCCAGCAGCCATGTGGGCGGCCTGAGCGGAGCCTTCATTCCGGTCAGCGAGGATATCGGTATGATTGAGGCGGCCGCCAAGGGCGCCCTGACGCTGGAAAAGCTGGAAGCAATGACCTGCGTATGCTCGGTGGGGCTGGATATGATCGCGGTTCCCGGGGATACGAGTGCGGCCGCCATCAGCGGAATTATTGCAGATGAGGCGGCGATCGGCGTGGTCAACAACAAGACCACGGCGGTCCGGATCATTCCGGCTGTGGGAAAGAAAGCGGGAGACCGGGTGGAATTCGGCGGATTGCTGGGATATGCGCCGGTCATGCCTGTCAATGAATACGGAAACGCAGAATTTATTGCCCGGGGAGGACGGATTCCGGCTCCGCTGCATTCGCTTCGCAACTGAGAGCGGCGAGCCGGGTATGCCTGCAGGAAACGGAATGGGAGAAAAATGAGCAATTTTGTAGATCGGGTGAAGATTACGGCCAAAGCCGGAAACGGCGGAAACGGATCCGCCTCCTTTCACCGGGAAAAGTATGTCCAGAACGGCGGCCCTGACGGCGGCGACGGCGGAAGGGGCGGAGATATTCTGCTGTATGCGGATGAGAACATGCATACGCTGCTGGACTTCCGCTTCCGGAGCAAATATACGGCGGAAAACGGGGGAGACGGGCTGAGCAACCTGCGCACCGGCAAGCGGGGCGAGGATCTGATGATCAAGGTTCCGGTGGGAACGATCGTCCGGGAGGCTGAATCAGGCCGGATTCTTGCGGATATGGACCGGGCGGGGGAAACCCGGGTGCTGCTGAGGGGAGGCCGGGGCGGCTGGGGCAACCGCCATTTTGCCACCTCGACCCGTCAGGCGCCGAACTTCGCCAAGCCCGGGGTCAAAACGGAGATCCACACCCTGCAGCTGGAGCTGAAAACCATAGCGGATATTGGTCTGGTAGGTTATCCGAACGTTGGGAAAAGCTCGATTCTGTCCGTGCTGACCAGCGCCCGGCCCAAGGTGGGCAATTACCATTTCACCACGCTGACGCCGAACCTGGGCATCGTCCGGAAGTACGGGCAGGACATCGTACTGGCGGATATCCCCGGACTGATCGAAGGCGCCGCGGAGGGCGCAGGGCTGGGGCATGATTTTCTGCGCCACGTGGAAAGAACCCGGCTGCTGCTGCATGTGGTGGACGCCAGCGGCAGCGAGGGCCGGGATCCGGTGGACGACCTGGATCAGATCAACAATGAGCTGGAGCATTACGGAGAGCTTGGGGAGAAGCCCCAGATCATCGTTTGCAACAAGATGGACCTGCCGGGAGCAGAGGAAAACCTGAAGCGGATTCAAGCCCTGGCGGAGGGCATGGGAACGCCGGTCTACGCCGTGAGCGCCGCGGCCCATCAGGGCTTTGAGGAGCTGATGGACGCGGCGGCCAGAATGCTGGAAGATCTGCCGCCCATCCTGCACTTTGCGGAGGAGGAGGAACCGCTGCCGGAGAAGCGGAACGACGATGAATTCCGCGTGATCTTCGACGGAGCCACCTACTTTGTGGAAGGCCCCGGGATGGAACGGCTGCTGGACAGCGTCAACTTTGAGGATCTGGAAAGCATGAACTGGTTTCACCGGACCCTGCGGCGCTGGGGAGTCATCGACGCGCTGCGGGAAGCCGGCGCCGGGGAAGGCGCTACGGTATGCATCGGTGAAATGGAATTTGATTTTGTGGAGTGAGACAGAATGACCGGAAAACAGAGAGCACGGCTGCGGGCGATGGCCAACACCCTGGAGACGATCCTGTATATCGGGAAGGACGGCATCGGGGAAAACACGATCCGGGAGACGGAGGACGCGCTGGAAGCCCGGGAGCTGATCAAGGGATGCGTTCAGCAGGGATGTCCCCTGGATGCACGGGAGGCGCTGCAGGAGCTGTGCGAGAGAACGCATGCGGAACCGATTCAGCATATCGGACGGCGGTTCGTGATGTACCGCCCGAGCCGGGAAAATCCCCGGATTACGCTGGACTGAAGAGAAGAAGGACGACGAATCTCCGGAAAGCGACGGAAGAAAGTGTGCAGAGAAATGAGCGTACCCCGGATCAGGGATTATCAGGGACAGCGGATTCATCTGATCGGAATCGGCGGCAGCAGCATGAGCGGCCTTGCGGAGATGCTGATGGATCAGGGATATCGGGTTTCCGGAAGCGACCGGGATGAGGGGTATCTGATCCAGGGCGTAAGGGAGAAAGGCGCGGAGGTGCAGATCGGCCATCGGGCGGAAAACGTGCACGGTGCTGCGCTGGTCTGCTACAGCGCGGCGATCCGGCCGGACAACCCGGAGCGCCTGGAGGCGGAACGGCTGGGAATACCCACCCTGGAGAGGGCCTATCTGCTGGGACAGCTGATGGAAGGATTCAGCAAGGCGGTGGGCATTTGCGGAGCCCACGGCAAGACCACGGTGACATCCATGCTGAGCGAAATGCTGCTGGAGCATGGAATGGATCCCAGCATCCACATCGGCGGCCGGCTGGATGCCATCGGCGGCAGCACCAGGGTAGGCCACAGCGATATCTTTGTGGCGGAAGCCTGCGAATTCAACCGGAGCTTCCTGCGGATGAATCCGACGGTAGCCGTGGTGCTGAACATCGACGCGGATCATCTGGACTGCTACAGGGATCTGGAGGAGATTGAGGAGACCTTCGGCCAGTACCTGCACCTGCTGCCGCAGGATGGGATCGCGCTGGGAAACGGAGACGATCCCCGGGTCCGGCGGCAGATCGAAAAGCTGAGCTGCCGGAAAATCTTTTTCGGATTCGGCAGGCAGAATGAGTGGCATCCGGAGAACCTGCAGGAGGATGACCGGGGATATGCCTCCTTCGACCTGATGCGCGGGGAGAAAAAGGTGACGTCGGTGCGAATGGGCGTGCCTGGAGACTTCAACGTCATGAACGCGCTGGCCGCGCTGGCTGCGGCGGATGCGCTCGGGCTGCCGGCGGAGAAAGCGGCGGACACGCTGGAACGCTTTACCGGAGCGCATCGCCGCTTTGAACTGACGGACACGATAGACGGCGTGGAAATATTCCATGATTACGGGCATAATCCGGCGGAGATGAGAAATGCCCTTTCCATCGCCCGGAAACGCTGCAAAGGGCGGCTCTGGGCGGTCATGCAGCCTCACACCTTCAGCCGGGTGCGGACGCTGTTCCAGGATTATCTGACCTGCACGGAAGCGGCGGACTTCACCCTGGTGACCGATATCTGCGCGGCCCGGGAAAAGGATCCCGGGGACCTGAACAGCGGGATGCTGGTGGAGGGTATGAAGGAACATGGCATCCGTGCAGTCTGGACTCCCAGCTTTGACGATACGGAAAAATACCTGCGGGAGCACTGGCAGGCAGGGGATCTTGTGATTACCATGGGATGCGGGGATATCAATATGCTGAATGCACAGATCCACCGGCATGAGTACCCGGAGAACTGAAATCCCGGGGAGCGGTCAGGCAGGAGACCGGTGCGGGTATGAAAGGAAATGAACGGAACAGCATGAGGCCAAGAAATATCCGGATTATCGACGCGGATGCAATCCGGCAGAATATGGTGCTGCTGCGCGGAGCGGTTCCCCGCAGCGCAGAAATTATGGCAGTGGTGAAGGCGGACGGCTACGGCCACGGAGCGGTGACCGCTGCCCGGGCCGCCCTGTCCGGAGGCGCTTCGGCACTGGCGGTTGCCACCGCAGAGGAAGGAATCGAGCTCCGGCAGGCGGGCATCACGGCGCCGATCCTAGTGCTGGGAGCGGCGGACCGGGAAGGGGCGGAAGCGGCGGCGCGCAGCGACCTGACGATGACCGTATGCAGCCCGGAGATGGTTCGCCTGTGCCAGTCCGCGGCGGAGCAGGCGGCGGCCCGGAAGGGGAAGCCGGAAACGGTAAAGGTTCATTTGAAGGTGGACAGCGGTATGGGCCGGCTGGGCGTTCGCAGCCTGACGGAGCGGGAAAGCGTGCTGGAAGCGATTTCTGAATGCCGCCTTGTTCAGCTGACCGGGGCGTACACCCACTTCAGCGACGCGGACGGAAACGCGGAGGGGGAGATTTACTCAGAGGAGCAGTTCCGGCGCTTTCTGACCCTGACGGAGGGGCTTCGCGTTCCGCGGCACTGCGCCAATTCCGCTGCGGCCCTCCGCCATCCGGAATGGGCGCTGGACATGGTGCGGGAAGGGATCAGCCTCTACGGATATCCCCCGGTAGAGACAGGGCTCGGCCTGAAGCCGTGCATGGAATGGCGTGCGAAAATCAGCTATGTGAAGGAGGTTCCCCCGGGAGAGTATATCAGCTACGGAAGGACCTTCCGTACAGACAGGCAGGCCCGGATTGCCACGATCACCTGCGGATACGGGGACGGATATCACCGGGCGGCCGGAGGGCAGGCGGAAGTGCTG
>ODAI012774315.1_pt1 | contig 13135 bp, 9 predicted proteins | sample 1539321 | NCBI WGS metagenome assembly ODAI01 (sample SAMN02144231, study PRJEB22623) | gut metagenome | biome: sheep rumen | host: Ovis aries | place: New Zealand | reverse complement strand
TAAGATTATGAAGGTAATGAAATTCGGCGGTACGTCCGTCGGCTCTCCTGAAAGAATGAAGAGTGTGTGCCAACTCGTTACGAAGAGTGGCGAACCCACGTTTATCGTGCTCTCTGCCATGAGCGGCACGACCAACAGTCTTGTAGAGATTTCCGATTATCTCTATCACAAGAACCCTGAAGGCGCCAACGAGGTGATCAACCGTCTGGAAGAGAAATACCTCGCTCATGTTGAAGAACTCTATTCCACCGATGAATACAAGGTGAAGACGCGTGAGTTCATCCTCGACGAATTCAAGTACCTGCGTTCATTCACAAAGGAACTCTTCACTTCCTTCGAGGAGAAGAGCATTATTGCCCAGGGTGAGATCATGTCAACCAACATGGTCGTGAACTATCTGAAGGAACAGGGAGTCAATGCCATCCTGCTCTCGGCTCTCGACTTCATGCGTACCGACAAGAATGCAGAGCCCGACCCCACCTACATCAAGGAGAAACTCACAAAAGTGATGGAAGAGAATGAAGGCTATCAGATCTATATCACGCAAGGCTTTATCTGCCGCAACGCATACGGCGAGATTGACAACCTGCAGCGCGGTGGCTCCGACTATACAGCATCGCTCATCGGAGCAGCCCTGGGAGCAGAGGAAATCCAGATATGGACCGATATCGACGGCATGCACAACAACGATCCGCGCGTGGTTGACAAGACCGAGGCCGTGCGTCAGCTTCATTTCGAGGAGGCTGCCGAGCTGGCTTACTTCGGTGCAAAGATCCTGCACCCCACCTGTGTTCAGCCTGCCAAGTTTGCCGGCATTCCAGTCCGTCTGAAGAATACGATGGACCCCGATGCCCCCGGCACCATCATCGACAACGTGACCGTGAAAGGAAAGATCAAGGCCGTAGCCGCCAAGGACAACATCACCGCCATCAAGATCAAGTCGAGCCGCATGCTGCTGGCCACTGGTTTCCTTCGCAAAGTGTTCGAAATCTTTGAGAGCTATCAGACAGCTATCGACATGGTGGCTACATCAGAGGTGGGTGTGTCCATGAGTATTGACAATGATGCCCATCTGAACGACATCGTAGATGAACTGAAGAAATACGGCACCGTGACCGTGGATTCCGACATGTGTATCATCTGCGTGGTGGGTGACCTCGATTGGAGCAACGTGGGCTTCGAGACGCTGGCTACCGATGCCATGAAGAACATCCCCGTGCGGATGATCAGCTATGGAGGCAGCAACTACAACATCTCGTTCCTCATCCGTGAGGCCGACAAGGCACGTGCTCTCCAGTCTTTGAGCGACACCTTATTTAAAAAGTAAAAAGTCATAGGCCTGTGGCTATCCGCAGGCTCACTCTCAACATCAAACACATGAAAGGCAATTTCCCCATAGAGAAATTCAAGCAGAAGGAGACACCCTTCTACTACTACGATACGGCCCTACTTCGCCAGACACTTCGTACGATCAACGACGAGGCTGGCAAGCACGAGAACTTCTGCGTGCATTATGCCGTCAAGGCTAATGCCAATCCGAAGATTCTCGGCATCATCGCCCAGAGCGGACTGGGAGCCGATTGCGTAAGTGGCGGAGAAATCCAGGCCGCCGTCATGGCCGGATTCCCTGCCGATAAGATTGTATATGCAGGTGTAGGCAAGAGCGACTGGGAAATCCAATTAGGTCTTGACCTGGGTATCGCGGCTTTCAACGTAGAGAGCATACCCGAACTTGAAGTCATCAACGAACTGGCCGAGAAGAGCAATACCGTAGCGCGTGTGGCCTTCCGCATCAATCCCAATGTGGGCGCACATACACACGCCAATATCACCACCGGTCTGGCCGAAAACAAATTCGGTATTTCCATGCGTGACATGGAAGAAGTGATTGCTCATGCCGAGAGTCTGAAAAACGTGAAATTCACGGGGTTGCACTTCCACATCGGATCGCAGATCCTTGAGATGGGCGACTTCCAGGCTCTTTGCAACCGCATCAACGACTTGCAGAACCAGTTGGAATGTCATCACATTCAGGTGGATTCCATCAATGTTGGCGGTGGCCTTGGTGTGGACTACCAGCACCCCAACCGCATACCTGTGCCCGACTTCAAAGCCTATTTCGATACTTACGCAAGATTTCTCAAGCTCCGCCCCGGTCAGACGTGTCATTTCGAATTAGGACGTGCCGTGGTGGCTCAAATGGGAAGCTTGATCACGAAGACGCTTTACATCAAGCAAGGCGACTTCAAGCAGTTTGCCATCGTGGATGCAGGAATGACCGACCTCATACGTCCGGCTCTCTATCAGGCCTACCATAAGATTGAGAACATCTCGTCTGAGGAGCCTTTGGAGACTTACGATGTAGTGGGACCCATCTGCGAATCGAGCGACGTCTTTGTGAAAGCCATCGACCTCAACAAAGCCCACCGTGGCGACCTGATGGCCATACGCTCGGCAGGTGCCTACGGGGAAATTATGGCTTCGCAATACAACTGCCGGAAGTTGCCCCAAGGTTATACAACAGAAGATTTTAAATGACAGAAGAAACCATAGCAGAAAAATCGACGTCGCTTCCCGCCATCTCTATCGTGATGGCCGCCCACGACCACGAGCGCGAGCTGGAGCAACATCTGCCCATCCTGATGGAGCAGGATTATCCGGCCGGCTTCGAAGTGATCGTGGTGGTCAGCAAGGGCGAGGATGCCACCGACGACCTGCTCGAAAGATGGGTACGGCAGTACCCTAATCTCTACACGACGTTCGTGCCCGACTCTTCGCGCTATATGAGCAAGAAAAAGCTGGCCGTCACGCTCGGTGTGAAAGCAGCCAACCATGACTGGGTATTGCTGACTGAACCCGAATGCGTGCCTGCTTCCAAAGACTGGCTGCGGCTGATGGCCAGCCATATCGAGGAAGGCATAGACATGGTGATGGGCTATAGCAACTATAACGATGAAGCCTCCGACTATCAGCGCTATGAGCGTGCCATGATGCAGAGACAGTTGCTGAAGGAGGCCGAAAAGACCGCTTATCGCACCGAAGGACATAACCTGCTTTTCCGGAAGGATATGTTCATGAACGGACGTGGATTCGACGGCAATACCCAGTTCGTGCGAGGTGAGTACGATTTCCTCGTGAACAAATACGCCGAACGGGGCAATACGGCTACTGAGCAATCGCCCGAGGCATGGCTCATCGAGGATGCACCTACCGAGAAAAAATGGCTGAACGGACACCTCTATTATATGTGTACACGCCAGCATCTGAAGCGCTCTTTCGGTCATCGCCTGCCTTACGATACGATCCAGACGCTGAAACATGTATGGTATCTGATCCTCATCGCAGCCATGATCGTAAGCGGAATCCTTCAGGAATGGATTTGGCTTGCTGGTGCGGCAGTTCTCATGTTGCTGACGCTGATTGTCCACACCATCATCGGCAAGAAGCAGCTGGAGCCCTACGAGCCCGACATCCTTGCCATGAAGATCGTCGGGATGGACCTCAGCCGCGCATGGAGGGCTTTATATTACAAATACAAGTATCTCAGAGCCGACAAATACGACTTCACAAGTCATAAATTATGAAAGTATTACACTATAACAATACCGCCCAATCCTTCAAGGCCTTCAAGCTGAAGGCGCTGAACGAAAAGCCCGACATCGTGCACATCCACGTATGTTGGAGTTGGACGGCTTGGCGAGTGATGTTATGGTGCCGCAACCATCTGAAACCTGTCGTGATTTCACCAGGCAAGCAACTCATGCCTTGGAATGTGCTTCGCAACTACTGGCTTTGCAAGATGCCCAAGTTGCTCATCTTCCAGCGCTGGATGATCAAGAATGCGCATGCCATCGTTGCCGTCACCGAACAGGAACAGCAACACTTGCTCAAGATCGGCATCTACCCCCTATTGGAATATAACGATACGTGGAACGACAGAGTGGTTCTTATTCCGGATGCACGCTATACGAACAAGATTTCAGAAGAAGACATGAACCTGCTCTATCTGAAACTCTATCAGAAAGTGCTCGACAGCCATAGCTTCATGGTGATGTCAAAAGACGACAAGCTTGCGGAAAACACCTTGCTGCGCCTTGGACTATCACAAGATCCGGAAAGCCAAGGCATATCATTGGAAGATGCAGAACGCGTGCGTTCACTTTCAGAGGATTCTTGGAGAAAGATACTGCTTCATGCCGATGAGGAAGGCGTGTTGCAGGAAATCCGGCAAGGGGCCTCACTCTTGCAGATTGCCCCTCAGACCATAGCAGGCATCGACCGTTTCCCGGCAAGAAGCAAAAAGAACAACCATCCGCTCCCCGAGGACAAGGCCCTGCTAAAACCTTTCCTGCTCAAAGAGTATTCCGAGGAAAAGCATGCCGGTGATGCTGACGTAAGGGTATGCACCGTGATTCTTAATTTCATCCATGAGATGCAGAAAGGAACCCTTTCAAGGCGGCATGTGGCAGACCTCTACTCCACCCTACGATTCACCGACTACAACGAGCGGAAAGTCACGGATGTGCTCCAACTTCTGAAGGAGCGCAAGACATTGGCACGCATCTTGCAGATACTTCACGAATCCCTGGGCCTTGAGGAAGGATTCATGCCCATGGAAGCCAAGAACGACCGAGGCACCCGCAAAATCAAGAAACTTCTCTATAAAGCAAACATACAATAATAACTTAAAGAATTGAACGATAATCTATGAGTAACAACAATCAGTATGATATTGACAAAGACTTGAGATACCTAACGCTTTTGTCACATTCATTCCCAAATGTAGCTGAGGCCAGCACGGAGATCATCAACCTGCAAGCCATCCTTAACCTACCCAAAGGCACGGAGCATTTCCTGGCTGACCTCCACGGAGAGTTTGCCGCATTTCAACATGTGCTGAAGAATGCATCAGGTAATATCAAGCGAAAGGTAAACGAAATATTCGGAAATGAAATACGCGACGCCATCAAGCGAGACCTTTGTACCTTGATCTATTATCCGGAACAGAAACTGGAAGTGGTGAAGTCGGAAGAAGAAGACATCGACGAATGGTATAGTGTCATGATTTACCGCTTGGTTCGGGTATGTCGCGACGTGTCCAGCAAATACACACGCTCTAAGGTGCGCAAGGCTTTGCCGGCCGATTTTGCCTACGTAATCGAAGAACTGCTTCATGAACGTACCGACGACCACGACAAGGCCGCCTACGTGGAGAGCATCATCGAATCCATTGTCTCCACCGGACGCTCAGACGATTTCATCATTGCCATCTGTCACGTTATCCAGCGACTTGTCATCGACAAATTGCACATCCTTGGCGACATCTTCGACCGTGGCCCGGGGGCACATCTCATTCTCGACATGCTCAAAGGCTATAAGGACTGGGATATCCAATGGGGCAACCACGACATTCTATGGATGGGTGCAGCCGCAGGTAATGACGCATGTATCTGTAATGTCATCCGCCTGTCACTCCGCTATGCCAATCTTACAACCATCGAGGAAGGCTATGGCATTAACCTGGTTCCTCTGGCCACATTCGCGATGGAGACTTACAAAGACGATCCCTGTACGGTTTTCATTCCGAAAATGAGCGGTGGCGCAGAAGAAATGGATGCCAAAAGTGCTCGTTTGACAGCACAGATGCACAAGGCCATTGCCGTGCTTCAGTTCAAAGTGGAATCTCAACTGTTCCGTAAACATCCCGAATGGAAGATGCTCGACCGTTGTGTATTGGAAAACATTGATTTCAAGCGCAAGGTTTATGTTGTGGACGGCAAGGAATATGAGATGAAAACCTGCTGCTTCCCTACAATCGATCCTAACAATCCCAATGCGCTTACTGAAGACGAACAGGCTTTGATGGACAAACTCCATCATTCCTTCATGATGAGTGAAAAACTCCACAAGCATATCCGCATGTTGCTCTCTCACGGTTGCATGTACTCCATCGTGAACCACAACCTTCTTTTCCACGCCTCGGTTCCTTTGAATGAAGACGGAACACTTCGCGAAGTCAATCTATACAAGGACAGGAACTATAGCGGACGTGAACTGATGCACCAAACAGGTATGATGATTCGGACAGCTTTTCAAGCTGACAGCGACCCCGAAGAACGTCTCTATGCAAAGGACTATTTCCTCTATCTATGGTGTGGCCCAGACAGCATTCTCTTTGACAAGTCCAAGATGGCCACTTTCGAGCGTTATTTCTTGACAGACAAAAATACATTCAAGGAAGAGAAAGGCAATTACTTCAAGCTGCGCGACGATGAACGGATTGTCGACGGAATACTTGATGCCTTTGGCGTAGAGGGAAGCGATCGCCATATCATCAATGGCCATGTGCCTGTTCATGCATCAAGCGGAGAGAAGCCCGTCAAGGCAAATGGAAAACTGATGGTGATAGACGGTGGTTTTTCACAGGCCTATCACGCTGAAACGGGCATTGCAGGATATACACTCGTCTATCATAGCCGTGGCTTCCAGCTTGTTCAGCATGAGCCGTTTACAAGTGAAGAAGATGCTATTAAACGTGGAACCGATATCAAGTCAACCACACAGATTGTTGAAATGAGTGCCCATCGTATGCTGGTGGCTGACACGGATAAAGGTGAAGAACTTAAGAGTCAGGTTGCTGACCTTAAAGAGCTACTCTACGCCTATCGCCACGGCTTCCTCAAAGAGAAACGCTAAACATCATCTGTAAATATATGCATTCTGCCCCGTAAAAGATACTTTAGCGGGGCAGAAAAGTAAGATTCCCGTGCAGTCTTTTCCACATAGTCAGAACTATATAAATAGAGATGTTATGCTACCAATGGAGATAACAAGGCTGATAGAACGTTGCAAACATAGTAGCTGTGATTTGAGACTATTTAAAGAATGCAAACGGATTACTTTGATATTTATTGCACGTGGAATCAAACTTGTCTCTGTGATTCCATGGATCAAGTGCCGTCCGAAATTTTACTCTTTTTGCGTCTGACTCATAATTCTTTTATTTACTTGCAATTTGTGTCATTTAGAAAACCATTTGCTATGTTTTTGAAAGAGTTGATAGTATGCCTTCATATTCTCCAACTCATACCATTCCCGTTGCCAAACGGGATTGTGGTCGAGGTCATAGATCCTTGCACCCTGCATCGACAGCATAAACGGGGAGTGTGATGCTATGATAAATTGACAGTTTAGCCTATAGGCCAAGAGACATATGAAGTCGGCCAGTTCCTGCTGAAAAGCCGGTGCCATAGAGTTTTCCGGCTCATCGAGCAGGTAAAGATTATCGGCAAATAGACGGTCTTTGAAGTAGCTGATAGCTGTCTCGCCATTCGATTCTTCGTCGATTTTCTCTGCCAACTTGTTCACCATCACAGCGTGGAAGGAGTCGCCACCGCCACCAAAATCGTACAGAGTCTCCATCTGTCTCCGCACTAACATCTCTGCATCAAGCGTCCCTCGTCGCTTCTTGTCAACGCCCTTCTCCAGCCAGCCCTGCACCACTTTGTCGATGTCAGCATTGCGCTTCCTGATGTTCGCAATATAGTGCATAATATCCTCAGACCTGATTAGCATGCTATCCTCAGGAATCCCTTTAGCACCCAGCGAAAACATGCACTTCCTAACGCAGCTGCTGAAGTATTCATTGGTGTTACCAAGCGTCTTGTTTCGCAGTTCCAACCGTTCTGCTATCATGTTGAGCACGGTGGACTTGCCTGAACCATTGTTCCCATAGAGGATAGTGATGGGGGCAAATTCGATATGCTCAAGTCCTTTCTGGCTCAACAGGCCATAAGGATAAACCCTTCTGTCTTCATTAGGAAATTGGAAATTCTCGATATATAACATATTTATTGAGTTTTATCTTTTAATTATTTCTTCCCTATCAATCTGCTTCACAACATTCCCTTTTCTCTCTAAAAACTCTACAGAACGGATGTACTCTTGTCGGAGCACCCAGAAGGAGGCTTGAATACTACGGTTGCGCCTGTGTGTTCGCCCCACGGTCTTATCCCTTCTGTTTAAGTCAAAGATAGGTTTCCAACTGGCCTCTATCTCCCGTTGTATTTCGGCAGGATAGTTGTTGAATCCCAGATATTTCCCAGCTGCTTTATCTAATGGATTGGTCTTTCGTTCTATCTGCTTCCAATTATCGAGTGGCCAACCATTCAAAGCACTATGCCAGTTTGAGAAATCGGAAAGCAACACTTCCTTGTCTGGCACTTCAATCTCCATATATGCAGAAACTCCTTCAGACACATTCAACGGATTTTTTGGCGGTCTTTTCTTTTTGGCACTGTCATACTGAAACCATGCCCAGATGGGGTATTCAATTTTATAGGGGGCTCACCTATTCGTCGTTTCATCTGTCCAGACATCCATCGGTAGGCTCGCATAAACTCAGCGCTATCTCTCCAGTTGGGCAAAGTGCAATAGGCGAAACCATCCTTCTGCATCTTATTATAAATCTCTATTCCCTGTATGGTCCAAAGTCTCATCGTAATTTCTGTTTACAGCGTAATCGTATACTCGATGTCATCGTCATCTGCAAAATCACTGGCATAATCATAAGAGGCATCTTCAAAGAAGTCTCTACGGTGAATTGCTGACGAAACATATTCAACCATGCCGTCATCGGGGTCGCAAGCTTCATCCTTCATATTGTTGCGAATGGCCTTGAGAATACGCTTGTGTAGGCCTCGGCGATTCTCTGAGATAAAGTCGGAGTCAAGATACTCTCCTTCCCCCTCTTTCTCAGACAACCACTCATATTCTTTTTCCTTTACATCCATATCGAATGTTGTCTCTCCTAATCTGTCGTAACCTAAGACAGTATAGGATACCTCAATGGTTTCATTAAAATCAGAAAAGGAGTCAGAATCATGGACCGTAACGATCTGTCCAATATCGTCGTTTCTACATTGTTTCGTATCTTTCTCTAAAGTTTCTTCACTTACCAATCCTTTCTTTGATTTAATGAAATCTATATATTCATTGAAGGCTTTTACTATCTTTGCTCCTTTAGAAATGTTTGAGACATACAAAGTGATGTCAAAAGGTTGAATTGTCAATATGCCATACAAGTTGCTTCTTATAATGTCTTTTCCGTATAGAGAGAATTCTTCCTCCACTCTGTAATCACAGGGATATAAATGCCGTGACGTTTCAAAACTCCCTACCAATCGCTTCTTCTCTTTAAACTCCTGGTACTCGTAAGTGACAGAAACCTCTTCTATATTTACTAAGTTAAACTGACTAACATCCTTCTTACAAACAACAGCAAACATAGGAAAGATATAGAATGTTTCATCATTAATGTCAAAATTAGGATTGTAATATCCTAATTCAGCATTGCCTATTCCTTCATTACTTAAATATGTGTCCTCCAGGTTTATCTCTTTAGTTCCAGAAGTTTCATGTTCTACCTCGGAATACCACACCTCACGTAATTTGGCATCAAAGGCTTTTGATAACTTCTTGTAAGCTTTCAACACATCTTGAGGATAGATGGCAAGATAATTAGCGCTAATCTCTTTGAGTTTTTTAAAAGTCTCTTGCCACAGTTTCTGTTTTTCTTCGTACTCATCTGGGTAACGTTCCTTATTGCTGTCATTATTAAGAAAGACAAGAAGTTCCTTTCTTTCTCGTCGCGGATCATCGGTATTAATAATGTGCTGTATAAATCCTCTACGCTCTTCGTTCGTTTCTCGCTTTAAAGCCTCAGGAGCATTTGATAAAATAGAAACTTCCATAAATCATCGATTATTCGTATTTAGTAAATAGCCTGTTCGTAATCCTCACGCTTAATTTTTGTCTGCGAGTCAATGGATAGCACTTCATCGTAGGTCAGTCCATATAAGCTATAGACGCGCTGATCTATTTCGCGGTCGGTCTGGGCAATTTGCTCCGAGAGCTGCTGGCAGTCGTTGCGGTATTGGTTGAAGTAGTCTTCCCATTCGTCTTGCTGCGCGAGCGAGAGTTTTATCTTCTGCTTCTTCAGCTCGGCCACGAAGGCCTTGAATTCCAGCTGGTCGAACGTCTGCAACGCCGTCGTTATCTTCACGCCCTCGAAGTTTTCCGAAAGGCGGCGCAGGAAACGAGCGCGCTTCTCCTGCAACTGCTTGTTCAAGGAGAGCATTGCTTCGGCAAGGGCGATGAAGGGTTGCTGGGATTCAATAGGAACACTTTTAATGTAAGTGTTTTTTAGATTTGGTGCTGAGTACAAGAGGTAGCCTCCAGACATTCTCAGTCCATCAAAAAGACACTCAAACATGTAATTGTACAACTTTGAATTTAACCAACACAAGACATATTCGGGTAAAAATGCATCTTTGAACCTATGAATACAATTGGTATCTATAGAAGCGTATTCACCTGCTTTGTCAAAAAATGCTTCACATAATAAGCCAATCTTAGATATTATAATCTTGGGTGAAGAATATAAACTATGACGATTATTAGAGATAATCTCATTATCTGATGGCAGATATGGAGTAAGATATTGTTTGCCTTGCTTTGTTAGCGTATAGACGCCCCATGTAGTAATATATGGGTCAATTGTTCCTGTATTGATAAGCCTATAACCAACTCTTTCTTCTGTTATTAATGGAGCATAATCATCTGCTTCTTTTGCCGTTGATGTGGCGTTAATCTCTCCAACCACAGATAATGCTTGGCTTTGATTGATGATTTTAAGCGTAATTGGCAACTTGTCATTTAAAAGAAATCCTAATATAGTATTTTCCAAAATATCGAGTCTATCACTTGGATAATTCTTGGATATAACCCCATGAGTATCATCGAATTTGCCACATAAAACGCTCTCATTCTTTCCGTTTTGAAGCATAGTAATAACAGGATAAGTGGAAGCGTCTTCAAATACTTTCTTGTCAGAGTAGTCGATAAGCTGGTAGAGCGAATATTTATTGATGATAAGCTGCCTTAATGCTGTTCCATAGCTAGCAGATAAATATCTATTAGGTGTAATGTAGGCAAGCACCCCATTGGGCTTCAACATTGCCAATCCTTTTTCAAAAAAATATATATAAAGGTCAACAGTTCCTTTAGCTGTAGAGTAGTTCTTTTTAAGATAATTATATTCCTCTGTTGAATAACTTTTTTTCAACTCAATAGCATTCACATACGGCGGATTCCCAATCACGACATCGAAACCTCCGTGCTCGAACACTTGGGGGAACTGCTCTTGCCAGTTGAAGGCTTTCGGGCCAGCCACGGCGGGGTCGCTGATGAGCGAGTTGCCGCACTTGATGTTCTGGTTCAGCGAGTTCAGTTTGCGGTGGGGCTTGGCGGTGCGCAGCCAGAGGGCCAGCTGGGCAATCTCGACGCTCTCCTCGTTGATGTCAACGCCGTAGAGGTTGTTTTCTAAGATGCTGTTTTCCACATCTTGGAACTGGATGGAATATCCCGACACCTTGGTCTCCATCTCGTCGATGAGCTTGTGCTCGTCCATCAGGAAGCGCAGGGCAGCATTCAGGAATGCGCCACTACCACAGGCGGGGTCGAGAATGGTGATTTGCAAGAGCCATTCGCGATACTGCTGCAATTGGTCGAGCAGGCGCTTCTTGGTCTGCAGCTGTCGACGCTGGTCGCTGAAGTATTCTTCCTCGCTGATGCCCAACTCTTTTTTCTTCGCGGCGCAGAGCCGTCCCACGGTATTCTCCACGATGTACTTCGTGATGTACTGAGGGGTATAGAATACGCCGTCTTGCTTGCGCTTGGAGGTGGTGGGGCTGTTGCCGCTGGTAATCTGCTGCGTCACCTCTTCAATCTCCGAGAGTGAGTTCTCGAAGATATGGCCGAGGATGTTCACGTCTACATCGCTCTCAAAGTCGTATTCCGAAAGGCGGCGGGTGTGCTCAGCCAGCAGATTGTCTGAAATCTTGATATTGTCGAGCACCTCGTCGGGCTTGAACAATCCGCCGTTGTAGGCAAATATCTCGTATTTCTTACCCTTGAAGCCCGTATTCATATAGCCGAAATACTTTTTCACACGGTCGTAGAACGGGCGGTATTCATCCATCTCCTTCAGTTGTTCCCATTGGTCAATAATCTGCACCATCGAGTTGGGCGGCAGCAGGCCGCAATCCTCTGCGAAGAAGATGAACAGCAGGCGGTCGAGCAGTTTCTGAGTCTTCTTGAAGAGCAACAGCTGCCACTCCTTCTCGTTATCACCTTCGGCGACGGGATTATTCTTTAGGATATCGGCAAAGAGTTCGCGCTTGAACTGCGAGTAGTCACGATAAAGCGCTTTGGTAATCTGGTCTTCTGAGGACACCGATTCGCCCTTCATCTGCAAGGCAACGCCTTTGGCCACCTGCTGCCAAGCCAGGCAGAGATAGAGTTCGCGGAATTCGTCTTCGGTAAGCGTGAACAGATTCCACTCACGGTATTCCACGGCGTTATCAATGTAAAGACGCAGCTTCTCGAAGTTTGAGATGATGACCAGCCGCGTGCCTATATGCTGGCTCTTGTAGCCGAAGGCCTGTGCCTCAATCTTTGAGAGGTCGGTGGTCTTGTGGTCTTTCAGTTCTATCACGCCAATCACCTTACCGTCGAGCTGGATGGCCCCGTCGGCTTTCTTGGAGTTTGTCTCGTTCTTCTTCTCGGTGATGAGGTTATAGTCGGGCGATGGGTTGAGCGTGTAGCCCAGTATCTTCACGAACAGTTCGCGGAGAAACCCCTCCTGAAACTGCTCTTCCTTCGATTGCAGTATGTTCTGCTGGATGTCCTTGTTCAGGAAATATTGCTGGAACGCCTCCCATGGTTGGTTGGTGATTTCCTTGGGTAGCGCCTGCTTGTATTTATTGACTATTGTTTTCTGGAATAGCATAGTTGACGAGATTCTAAGTTAAGTGCAAAGATACCAATAAAAGAGAACAATGCCAAATATTAAACTCGATTTTTTATCTGGTTTTTAGCCCGATTACATTCATTACATAAACGGAGAACCGACACCCGTTCATACGTTCATACACGTTCATACGTAAGAAAAGTTTTTCCTGTTTTTGCTATCACTGCTATCACTAAAATTCACAAATAGCTGGATGACTGTAAGTTGCAACAAAATATCTAGTGATAGCAGAGGTGATAGCAGTGATAGCAAAAAGCCTTTCCG
>ODAI010405419.1_pt1 | contig 13135 bp, 9 predicted proteins | sample 1539321 | NCBI WGS metagenome assembly ODAI01 (sample SAMN02144231, study PRJEB22623) | gut metagenome | biome: sheep rumen | host: Ovis aries | place: New Zealand | reverse complement strand
TTAAAAATTTTTATCATTTTTAAACTCTTTTTTGTAAATTTTAAGTACAGTAAAGGCGGTTTGTCGGGACGGTTGCGGCACAGCGCCGTCAAGGGCACGAAAAAAGCGTTCCGATACAGCGGAACGCTTTTTGTTGATATTCTTTTGGATAATAAAAAATTATCTCTTCGAGAACGGCGGTGCACGACGTGCTTTCTTCAAGCCGTACTTCTTTCTTTCCTTCATTCTCGGATCTCTTGTAAGGAAGCCTGCCTTCTTGAGTATCGGACGGAGTTCGTCGCTGTACTGGAGAAGAGCTCTTGAAAGACCGTGACGGATAGCGCCTGCCTGACCTGTAACACCGCCGCCTGCAACTGTGCAGATTATATCAAACTTTTCAGTAGCGCCTACAAGATTGAGGGGCTGACGAACGATGAGTTTCAGGGTATCAAGTCCGAAATAATCGTCGATATCTCTGTTATTGATTGTAATGGAACCGCTGCCGGGATAAACACGAACACGTGCTACCGAGTGCTTTCTTCTGCCTGTTCCGTAGTAATAGGGCTTAGAATCGTACATTTATGTTCCCCTCCTTAAAATTCAAATACTTCGGGCTTCTGAGCCTGATTTTTATGCTCAGCGCCTGCGTACAGACGAAGTCTTGTAAGAGCCTTGCGTCCGAGTGTTGTGTTGGGGAGCATACCGTTTACAGCGAGCTCCATAGCCTTCTCGGGTCTTGTAGCCATCAGCTTTTCATACTGAATGGATTTGAGGTGACCGATATAGCCTGTATGCCATCTGTAATATTTCTTCTGAAGCTTGTTTCCTGTTAAAACAGCCTTTGCGCAGTTTATGATGATAACGTGATCGCCGCAGTCGCAGTGAGGTGCGAAGGTAGGCTTGTTTTTACCTCTGAGCATTGTAGCTGCCTGAGCTGCAACACGTCCGAGGGGCTTGCCTGCTGCGTCGAGAATATACCACTTGCGCTCTACATTTTCTGCCTTGGGCATATAAGTTGACATTTTTATTCCCTCCTGAATTTTTTCGTGAACAAGAGCTATTATAGCCGTTTTGGCAGCCTTTGTCAATAGTTTTTGCAAACTTTTTTAAAATATATCCCCGTTTCTCTCTTTTTTTCTTTGTTTCTCTTGATTTCTCTTTATTTCTCGTGTGCTGTTTCAGTCTGCCAAAAAAGTATTTGCATGAACTGTAAAGAGACTTTTCAAGTTCCGCGGAGCGCCAGCGGGTGCAGGTTGCTGTATGATGAAGCGATAGATTGCCCAAGAGCTCGCAGGACGCGCGCATATAAGGCAATCAAAGCGGGAGCCCTGCCGGGGACGGGGCGGAGTCCCCGGCAGGGCAAATTCTCAGGCGCTAGCGACTTATCTGATAACCAATCTGTCGTTTTCAGCATCTACATTTATCGTATCTCCCGGTGCGAGCTGGTCTGATATTACAGCTCTTGCTATAAGCGTCTCCAGATGATGCTGAATGAAGCGTTTGAGCGGACGTGCTCCGTAAACCGGATCATATCCGTTGTCCACTATGAACGCCTTGGCTTCCGGAGTAAGGACAAGCTTCAGCTGTTTATCTTCAAGCCGCTTGCCCAGAGAGTTTACCATAAGATCGACTATGCTTCCGATCTCCGTTTTTGTGAGCGGCTTGTAGTAAACTATCTCGTCGAGACGATTGAGAAATTCAGGCCTGAAAGACTGTTTGAGCAGCTGATCCACCTGTTTGCGTGCGTCCTCCGAGATCTCGCCGCTGTCGGTGATGCCGTCAAGGATATACGGCGAACCTAAATTGGACGTAAGAATTATGATCGTGTTCTTGAAATCCACTGTCCTGCCCTGGCTGTCGGTGATCCTTCCGTCGTCGAGGACTTGCAGCAGTATGTTGAACACATCGGGGTGCGCTTTTTCTATCTCATCGAACAGCACCACAGCATACGGCTTTCTGCGGACTGCTTCTGTAAGCTGTCCGCCCTCGTCATATCCGACATATCCGGGAGGCGCTCCGATAAGGCGTGATACGCTGAATTTCTCCATATATTCGCTCATATCAATGCGCACGATGCCGTTTTCGTCATCGAAAAGAGCTTCCGACAGAGCCTTTGCAAGCTCGGTCTTTCCGACTCCGGTAGGTCCCAGAAACAGGAACGAACCGAGCGGTCTGTTCGGATCCTGTATTCCTGCGCGTGAACGTATTATTGCCTCGCTTACTTTCTGCACCGCTTCGTCCTGCCCGATAACGCGCTTGTGGAGTATTCCCTCCATATTCAGCAGCTTTTCACGTTCTCCCTCCATGAGTTTTGCAACAGGTATTCCCGTCCAGCGGCAGATTATTCGTGCGATCTCTTCTTCGGTAACAGCATCACGCAGCAGTGTCGTGCTCTTTCCGGCACCGTTCTTTTCGGCTTCTTCCAGCTGTTTGCGAAGCTCAGGCAGCTTTCCGTACTGCAATTCTGCCGCCTTGTTAAGATCATATTCGCGCTGCGCTTTCTCCATTTCGGCGGTAGCCTGCTCTATTGCCTTGCGGATATCCTGCACCTTGTTGATCGAGTTCTTCTCGTTTTCCCACTTTGCCTTCATCTCCTTGAACTTTTCACGCATCTCGGAAAGCTCTTTCTGTATCTCGGCAAGATGCTCCGCGGAAAGTTTGTCACTCTCCTTTTTCAGTGCAGCTTCTTCTATCTCGCTCTGCATGATCTTTCTCGAAAGCTCGTCAAGCTCTGAGGGCATGGATTCCATTTCCGTCTTTATAAGCGCACAGGCTTCATCGACAAGATCTATTGCCTTGTCTGGCAGGAACCTGTCTGATATATAGCGGTTGGACAGAGTTGCCGCAGCTATCAGGGCGTTATCGTGTATTTTCACGCCGTGGAACACCTCATACCGCTCTTTCAGTCCTCTGAGTATCGAGATCGTATCTTCGACGGTCGGTTCTCCGACAATTACCGGCTGGAAACGTCTTTCGAGAGCCGCGTCCTTTTCGATATACTGTCTGTACTCGTTCAGTGTGGTTGCGCCTATGCAGTGCAGCTCACCTCTTGCAAGCATCGGCTTCAGGATATTTCCTGCGTCCATAGCGCCGTCAGTCTTTCCGGCTCCGACGATAAGGTGCAGCTCATCTATGAAAAGTATTATTCTTCCGTCGGACTTTTTGATCTCCTGCAATACCGATTTGAGTCTTTCCTCAAATTCTCCTCTGTATTTTGCACCTGCGACGAGGGCTCCCATATCAAGCGAGAATATGCTTCTGTCTTTCAGACCTGTGGGAACATCACCCCTGACTATACGCTGTGCGAGTCCTTCTGCGATGGCGGTCTTGCCGACACCCGGCTCACCTATAAGCACCGGGTTGTTCTTGCTTTTTCTGGATAGTATTCGGATAACGTTACGGATCTCGGAATCACGTCCGATCACGGGATCGAGCTTATTCTGTTTTGCAAGCTCCACGAGATCCTGACCGTACTTTTTAAGCACATCATAGGTGTCTTCAGGGTTATCGCTGGTGACTCTTGTATTTCCTCTTACTGTCTTCAGCGCATCGAGGAATTTATTTTTCGTTATACCGAAGGTGTTCAGAATATCTCTGGTTTTGTCCTTTCCTTTTTCGATCAGACCGATGAACAGGTGTTCTACGGAGATATACTCATCGCCCATGTGTTTTGCGGTCGCTTCTGCTTCATTAAGAGCCTTGTCGGTATCCTGTGTGATATAGACCTCATCGGGTCTTCTGCCGCTTCCGGTGACTTTCGGCAGCTGCGAGACGCATCGTTCTGCCTGATCTCTTACGGCTGAGGCATCTATACCCATTTTTACGATCAGTCCGGGTATCAGTCCGTCCTCATTTGAAAGCAGTGCCAGCAGCAGGTGCAGCTGATCTATCTGCTGATTTGAATTGGAGATCGCGATGCTCTGCGCCTCCTGGATCACTTCGAGTGATTTCTGTGTGAACTTATTTGTATTCATAACATTTCCCCCTTTTTTATCAGATTATCGTCATTCCGTCATTCAGATATTCTTCGTATCGTCTGCATACGAGGGCATCGGCTTTTGCGCGGTCGCCGAGGTTTGCAAAATACAGCTTCATTAATTCGTCGAACATTTTCACATATTCGGAAAGAGCCTGTGCTATCTCGCTGTCAGAAAGCTTATGCTTGTCATGCGGCAGGCAGAAAGTTCTTGTGAACTTATCCCCGTCGAAAACGTATGAGATACCGTCCGGAAAGTGTGTTATTATATATTTCTTTTCCAGCGATATCCACAGATGAAGGAACTCCGCAAAATCGGATCTGAGCGATTCGGATTGTGTTCTGAACGAAACTTTCAGCTTTCCGAGAGAATTTTCAAATCCTCTGTACAGCTCGATACTGTATCGTATCACGGGCTTATATCTGTATTGAAGTGCCGAGCGTATTGATAGTGCGTTATCCGACGGTCTTGGCATTATTCTGAACACGCTGTCGTCCATCAGTTGTTCTACAGCCGAGAAAATATCGTTCATACGTTTTTCGGGAGTTACATACGATACTGCCTCAGCGAGGACGCTGTTTATGAATGCTGACCGGCTCATTCCGGCGCGGTATGCGGCGTGATCGACTGCTTCAACGACCTCATCGGACAGCACGAGGCTGTAAACGCTTTTATTCATCGGCTCACCTTCTTTCACAATTACATTGTAGCACACATTTAATAATTTGTCAATAGGATTATATAATTTTTATTGCGAATTAATAAATTTATTGTTGGATCAGTGCTTTTTATGGAGGGGAGACGTTCTTTTTCGCCCGCGAAAAGTGAAGTTTTCCTTTTGATGATCTCTGCCGGCGTTGGCGACTTACTTTTGCCAACAGTGGCAAAAGTAAGCAAAAACACCGCTCCCTCGGAGCTTTCGGAGCAGCTCCGCGGAGTACGGCGCTAATTAACAGTACAGGCTGGAGCTCTCCTCAGAGCTCCTCGGGAGTCTGCCGAAATTCAATTGCATCTGCTCCTGTTAATGGTGAATATTAAGCGGAAGTGCTGTTCCTGCTCTCATCAGAGGGGAGAGTAACTTTTCCGGGGCTGCGTTCCGCAGCCCCGATCTCCCAGGGGGCTTTCCGGTCGCCCCCTTTAACCCCTTCGGGTCTTCGGGGCTTACCGCCCCTCCGTATTCCCACAGTAACACTTTTTTTTGAAATGAATAGAATGAAGAAGCAAATATCTCAGAAAGGTGGAAATAATATGAGACGGAGAAAGAAGCCGAACTGCATACTATGCATCTTGTCTGTGCTCCTGATAGCAGGCGGCGCAGTATGGCTGTGTTTTCTGTCGTACAGATTCCTGCTCATCTTTCTGGCGATACTGCTGATCGCGGCAGGATTGCTGCTGAAAAATAACTGCAAATAACGGAGGGATAGTATGAAAGTAGTAGTAATGAGAAGTCCGAAGCATCTTGCATGGATATTCAGACTGCTGTTCGGAGTGAAGAGAAGTGCATAGATACATAAAAACAGCGTACATCTTACGATATACGCTGTTTATCTTTAGAAAATGCTGTCTGCATTACGCTATGTGAGTCATTGATCGTTTATGCGCTTTTATCTCCAGCTTACGCTGTTGTCACCTACGGTGAGGACGTAAACATAGCAGAACTGAGCGCCCCATGCGCAGGCATCTGCGTAATGTTCATCGGTTATGCCCATATATGCATCGGCGAGAACACCGGCATTTTTAAGATCTCCGGTATCAGAGGCGACTGCATAGCCGTAAACATGAGTGCCGTCCTTTGATACGATATATACTTCCGACCCGAACGGGATAACATCAGGATCGACTCCGATAGAACCGACAACAAGCGGTCTGCCGCTGTAAGTTCCGCTGCCGGCACGAGCAGTGTAGGCCGTTACTTTTCCTTCCAGCACAAAGGCATAATCTGTCGGGATACCGTTCTCAAGTGTGAAACTGCCCTCTCTTTTGCTTATCGGGTCGTTTAATGCTGTTCCTCTCGCTATTACCTCATTTATCGGCTGGGTGATCTTTGTGTCTGCAACTTCAGATGACAGCTTGATCCCGTTTACATATTTATCGCGGATAGTTATTGTAATGTTTCCGTCAACACCCTCGGTAACTACATCAGTGTCGCCGATCTTCATGAGCGGGGAATCCTCGTATTCTGTCTCATAAGCGATATTCTCCGATTTTTCGCGAGTGACATATTCCACACGGGTTATCTGTATCATCATATTTTCGCGTACAATTTCATCAAGCGGAACATTCACTTCGTCTGTACTGCTCAGTGAGTAGTTCTCACGGACAAGAAGCTCGCCGACCGTTATCCCTGCCGCAAGATATGTTTTTTCCTCGCCGTCGGCAATTATATTTACCGGAAATCCACGTTCTATCGTTACTTCGCAGTTTCCGGTTATTCTTGAATCCCCGGACGGATATACCGCATCGGTTTTATCAAGATGTATCTTCTCTCTCCTGAGCATGGTGTTTACAGTTTCACCAGCCACGGCTCTGACGTTTTTTTCAATGCCGTCTGCATTAACCGTAACATACGGTGACCTTTCAACAGTAAGCTCAAATTCGCCGTTGTCATTGACTCCGACGTATGTTATCTTGTCATACGGGTGCATTTTTGCGCGCTGCTCAGTGACAAAATCGTCCGCGTTCTGAGCGTGTGTGGTGATCTGTTTTACAGTCCCATTGTCACATATATAGGCAGTATAACCGGGCTGTGAGAGTTTCGCTGCACTGAGTACTGTAACTGCAGCGACCGCAGTTACGACCGAAAGCACAGATGCGACTGTTCCCGAAACAGCACCGCCGTTCTTTGAGATTATCTTTATTATGTCAAGCATTTCTTTCCCTCCTTCATGGAAGTGTTTCGTCTGCAATAATCATTATTGCCGCTTTTTGCAAATTATACCGCCAGACTTTGGATAAGTCAAATAATTTCAGACGTCGATTTTTGTTAAATATGACGAATTTTACAAGATCTAAGCTTGTACATAAGACTTTGAAAAACAGTTCAGCCGGAATTAATATACTGAGGGTATAATAAATTTGTCGATTTCAACAAATCGTTTACAAAAGAGATATTTTGTCGATTATATACGAAAAAAGGCACAAGTGTAATAACTTGTGTCTTAAGTATGGGTACCTCTAAAAACCGCTTTGAATAGAGAAAATGAGATGATTGCGCCAAATGCAAGGAAAGACTCCGAAAGCTTGCTGACGCAAGGTGAGGAGACTTGACGAAGCAGTTGGTGCAAGCAGTTCTTTTTCTCTCAAATGGGTTTTTAGAGGTTCCCGTATGTAAAAAAAGCATTTGCATGAACTGTGAAGTGACTTTTCAAGTTCCGCGGAGCGGGATTTGCTTTTGCTACTTTTCACACTGAAAAGTAGCGGGGACGGGGTCGCTGCCGACAATGGCATCGAGCAGCTCATAAGGCTCTGCGCCGGCAGGAATGACAGGTACTCCAAGCGTCTTGCTGACCTGATCGAGAGTTACATCATCGAGAAAGACTTCTTCGTCCGCTTTAAGCATGGACGGAGGGATAAGAAGACGGCTTCCGAGCTTTTCTCTGTGAGGGAGGAGCTGGCCGGTAAGATCTCCTCCTGTGACCAGTCCGGAAACTGTGACAGTCTCGCCGAAAAAATTGTTTTTTATTGCAAAAACATTGATCGTTATATTGGGGAATTTCTCCCTTACCGATGCGGCGATCTGTTCCATAAGCGGCGCAGCAAGAGTACCTGTTGCGCATGAAACCGTAAGGCAGCGGTCATCTCCGTCAAGCTGTGACAGTTCCTCCGAAAAGCCGTCACGCATATACGACCACATTCCCACACCGTTCTCATACTGGTCAAAGCTGCCGTAATACTCACTTGGCGGAAGATCGCGCTCAGCGGTGATAAAAAGCTCGTCCGCCGGATATACGACACGCTCGCCGTACTCCGCAAGCATTTTATTGCCGAAATCCTCAATGATGTCAACTGCCTCTTCTGCGGACTGCTTATTGTGCAGCTTTATTTCCGGCAGTCCGCTGCGGAATTTCGTAGCTCCGAACGGTACAGCCGCGATGCTCTGTACAGCCGGATAGAGTGCAAGCAGATCTGTAAGTGTGCGTTTGAGTTCTTCTCCGTCGTTCCACCCTCTGCAAAGCACTATCTGGCAGTTCATGGTGATACCGCCGTCCGCCATTTGCTTCAGATAGCGCAGCACATCGCCCGCAAAACGGTTGCACAGCATTTTTTTCCGCAGTTCAGGGTTAGTGGTGTGGACCGAGACGTTTACATTCAGTTTCATTTTTATGATTCGCTCTATGTCACTGTCAGTCATATTTGTGAGAGTTATATAGCTGCCCTGCAAGAAGCTCAGACGGCTGTCATCGTCCTTGAAATACAGCGTTTCTCTCATTCCGGGCGGAAGCTGGTCTATAAAGCAGAATATACATTTGTTGCGGCATGAATGTTTCTTGTCCATAAGATAAGTCTCGAATACGAGCCCGATATCATCGTAGTCATCGCGTTTTCTGACCTTTACCTTACGAGTGCCGAGATCAAGCTCCAGAATGCGTTCATAGCAATAAAACCCGTAATCGAGGGCATCGTTTATCGGGTGACCGTTTATTGCCTCAAGTTTTTCGCCTGCCTTCACGCCTGCTTTAGCTGCGGGGGACTTAGGCTCCACCGAGTTTATAACTACTGCCATGCGCACACCGCCCTTCTTCTGAATAAAGCAAAGCAGCGATACCAAACGGCATCGCTGCTGATCTGCGATAGAAACTCTGCAAGGCTCAGCCTTCGCTGTGAGCGATGACTTCCTTGCCTTTGTAATAACCACAGTTGCCGCAAACTCTATGTGCAAGCTTGAGCTCGCCGCAGTTGTCGCAGCGTGAAAAAGCAGGTGCAGATAACTTCCATACCTGTGAACGTCTCTTGTCACGTCTTGCTTTTGATACTTTTCTCTTCGGAACTGCCATTATTCGCACCTCCCTTAATTCAAGCGATATTTATGATTTTACAGGTCAAAACTGCCCGTAAAAATTGGCACGTTTTAGATTATACCATAAATATCCGCCTTTGTCAATAGCAAATCAAAGATATTTTTTAACACTTTCGGGGAAATCGGCAGCTTCAGCAGAAATTGTGAACGTAACGGTCACATTTTCGGTAATAAGTGCTATTCTGTCAAGCATCTGTCCAACCTTTTCAAGATCGCGTCCGACGATCCTGAGTGTACCGTCGATGAAGATATCCGTGATATCGTAGTTAGAAGCCAGCATACCTGCAATGAAGCCATACATATCGTCGTAGTCGCTGATCTTATAGTCCTCGATATTTATCAAACGGATCTTGTGGTAAATATCAATGTTGAGTGAAGAGCCGTACTGTATAGCAACAACATTGCCCTTGCTGTCCTTTTCAGCCTTGTGGATCGCTTCGATAAGAACCTTCGTCTTTCCTGCGCCTTTTTTTCCTGCGATAAGTTTTACCATAGTGATTGTCCTCCGATTGTTTTGTTGATTTATTTGAGGGAACAGCTGAGATACTGTCTGATATAACGGTACCGGCGGTTCCTTTAAGAGACTGCCTGCCGCAGTCTCAGCTTAACCTTGCTTCAAGCTCAGCTTTTCTGTCCTCATATCCGGGCTTTCCGAGCAGTGCGAACATATTCTTCTTGTAACTCTCTACTCCGGGCTGATTGAACGGGTTCACGCCGAGCATATATCCTGAGATTGCACAAGCCTTCTCAAAGAAGTAGATCATATATCCGAGTTCAAATTCGTTCAGCTCAGGTACTTCAAGCACGATGTTCGGTGTATTTCCTTCAGTGTGAGCGAGCACAGTTCCTTCAAACGCCTTGCGGTTCACAACTGACATATTCTGATCCGAAAGGAAGTTGAGTCCGTCGCCGTTTGTGGGATCTTTTTCGATGAAGAAATCTCTCTGAGCCTTTGAGAACTGCACTACAGTCTCGAACAGGATATCCGAACCGTCCTGAATGAACTGACCGAGTGAATGAAGATCTGTCGAGAATACAGCACTTGCCGGGAACAGACCTTTTCCGTCCTTGCCCTCGCTCTCGCCGAACAGCTGCTTGAACCACTCATTCATCATTGTGAACGACGGCTCATAAGCGACGAGCATTTCGACAGATCTGCCTTTTCTGTAGAGTATATTGCGGATTGCTGCATATTTATAACAGTCATTCTTTGTGATATCGGGATCGCAGAAATCTCCCATAGCAGCTCTTGCACCGTTCATGAGTGCATCTATATCGCAGCCTGCGACAGCTATCGGGAGCAGACCCACACCGGTAAGTACCGAGAATCTTCCTCCGACATCGTTCTCGATAGTGAAAGTTTCATAGCCTTTTGCGGTGGAAAGCTCTCTGAGAGTACCTTTTTTTCTGTCTGTGGTAGCAAAAATACGTTCTTTTGCGCCCTCTTCGCCGTACTTCTTTTCAAGCATTGATCTGAATACTCTGAATGCGAGTGCGGACTCTGTAGTCGTTCCGGACTTGGAGATGATGTTTACCGAGAAATCCCTGCCCTCAACGAGTGAGATCACATCGTTCAGGTATGTAGGGCTGATAGTGTTTCCGATGAAGTAGATCTCGGGGGTATCTTTCTTCATTGAGTTGTAGAGGCTGGACTTTATAGCCTCGATGCAGGCTCTTGCGCCGAGGTAAGAACCGCCGATGCCGATAACGATGAAAACATCGCTGTTCTTTTTGATCCTTTCGGCAGCAGCCTTTATGCGTGCGAATTCTTCCTTGTCATAATCCTCCGGAAGTGTCATCCAGCCGAGATAATCATTTCCGAGACCGCTTTTTGAGGTAAGCGTCTCATGTGCGGCTCTGACTGCCGGCTTTATTCCTTCATACTCATGCTCTGCGATGAAGGAAGCAAGATATTTGTCATTTACCTTGAGTGCCATTATAACTTCTCCTTTTTCTGGTTCCTATTATTCCATAACCTTTTTTAATCTGTAACAGGGCACATGACCCCATATACTGTTATTATACCTTAATTTTGTTTTTTTTGCAAGTGATTTTCAATCATGATATTATCTTTGTCGAATTTATAGAATTTGTGATATACATTTTGTGCAACTTGTCAAAATGCAGTCATCATAGATAATGCTGTGATCTTTTCTCACATTATCTCTGAAACCGCATATAATGAGTAAAAAAATGTTCGGAGGTAATTTTTATGTGCGGAATAGCAGGCTGGACGGATATGAGACAGGGACTGGAGGAATACGAAGATGTGATAAAGCGCATGGCTGAGCGTATTGCTCACAGGGGACCCGATGCAAACGGGTACTTCTGCGACCGCGGGTGCAGGCTTGCACACAGGAGACTGAGCGTTATAGACCCCGAAAACGGCGCACAGCCAATGAAATACGGCAAATATACTATTATATACAACGGAGAGCTTTACAACACCGCAGAACTTCGCAGAAAGCTTGTAAATCTCGGACACACGTTTGACACCGGAAGTGACACGGAGGTGCTGCTGAAATCATTTGCAGAGTGGAAATCGCTCTGTCTTGAAAAGCTTAACGGGATCTATGCGTTTGCCGTCTGGGACCGGGAAGAGAGAAAGCTGTTCATGGCGCGTGACCGGGCAGGAGTGAAGCCGTTTTTCTACTACCTGTATGACGGCGGGATAGTATTTGCGTCGGAGATAAAGGCGCTGTTTGAATGTCCGGCGGTAAAGCCGGTACTCGGACTTGAAGGCGCTGCCTCTCTGATGCTGCTCGGTCCGGCAAGAAAAGGTGGCCTCGGCGTTTTTGAGGGGATAGAAGAACTCCGTCCCGGCGAGTATGGAGAATTTGACATACACGGTTTCAGAAAGCAGAAATACTGGAAGCTTACTGCCGAGCAGCATACCGAATCGCTTGATGAGACCGCCGATCACCTTGAATTCCTTATAAAAGACAGCATAGAACGGCAACTCGTAAGCGATGTTCCGCTGTGCACTTTTTTGTCCGGTGGGCTTGATTCAAGCCTTATCAGTGCTGTTGCTGCAAGAAAATACGCCGAAAGCGGCAGAAGGCTTCCGACATACTCGATAGATTATAAGGACAACAGGAAAAATTTTGTTGCATCTGCTTTTCAGCCCGATGAGGACGCTCCGTGGATAGAGAAAATGAGCAGAACAATAGGTTCGGATCACACAAACGTGGTAATAGATTCTCCTGCGCTTGCCGATGCGCTCATACCTGCAATGACTGCACGCGATCTGCCCGGAATGGCGGACGTTTGCAGCTCACTTTACCTGTTCTGCGGAGAGGTAAAGAAAAAATACACAGTTGCGTTGAGCGGCGAATGTGCGGACGAAGTCCTGGGCGGATATCCGTGGTATCACAGACCTGAGCTGCTGTATGCGGAGGGGTTCCCGTGGGCGCGATCGACGGAAAAGCGTGCGGGGCTTCTGAGGGCGGATATTGCATCAAAGATCTCCCCGTATGAGTATGTCAGGTCGGCAGCGGACGAAACTGTCCGGGATATGTCGTGTCTCGACGGAGAAGGAAGGGAGGAGACTGCGCGCCGCAGAATGTTCATGCTGAATTTCTACTGGTTCATGCAGACGCTTCTTGACAGAAAAGACAGGTGTTCAATGGCGCACGGGCTTGAAGTCAGGGTCCCGTTCTGCGATCACAGGATAGCGCAGTACGCCTATAATATACCGTGGGAAATGAAAGCCCTGAACGGCAGGGAAAAGGGACTTGTGCGGCGCATCGCAGAAAAATATATGCCGCGTGACGTAGCATGGCGAAAAAAATCGCCATACCCCAAAACTCACAATCCGAGCTATGCGAAGATCGTGTTTGACAGATTTACCGCACTTATGAATGAGCCGGACTGCCGGCTTCCGGAGATCCTCGAAAAAAGCAAAATAAATGAACTTATCGCTACTGAAGGAAGAAGCTTTTCCGAGAACTGGTATGGTCAGCTCATGACCACCCCGCAGATGTTCGCTTATCTGATACAGCTCGAAATGTGGTTCAGGACTTACCGCCCCACTATTGATCTTTCCTGAAAGAAAGCAGCAGGTGAGTGAGGGAAATGGGGTTCCCTTTCCCTTTCCCTCGCATCTTTCAGTTATGGGAACCTCTAAAAACCCAATTTGAGAGAAAAAGAGCTATCCACGCCG
>ODAI011967350.1_pt1 | contig 13140 bp, 9 predicted proteins | sample 1539321 | NCBI WGS metagenome assembly ODAI01 (sample SAMN02144231, study PRJEB22623) | gut metagenome | biome: sheep rumen | host: Ovis aries | place: New Zealand | reverse complement strand
AGCAGTCACGCCACACACATCGAGTGAGTTGATTGCGAAGCAATCAGTAAAGTGCGAAGCACGAACTCACGAGACGTTGTGTGGATTGCAAGTATTCGTTCGTTTGCGAGAGGGCTTTGCTAATTGATGCACGCGAGAGTATAGAAATCGACACGTGTCCTGGAGATTGCTTTTTACAATTATGTAAGGTTATACATCGCCAACTCAAATGCCTTACCGAATGTTGTGAACATAAGAATCTCTTCGTTAGTCCACTGATAACGGCTTATGCACTTGGCAAACAGTATATAACCATCAGTTTCTTTTCTGTTCATAAGTCTGTATATGACAGCAGATTGAATCTTGTTATCACTCAAAAACTGTGTAAGCTTAGGGGCGGTGGCCTCTATCTTGTACAGACCTGTTATAGCTATGATACCTGATTCATCATAGAGAGATTCGAGCTCTAAAAGATCGGGAATCACAGGTGTGAGCTTGATATCTGATATGGTGTTGCCGTTAAGATATCTAAGCGATGTCTCGAAGTTGTTATACATGAGCTGCACATCATCTAACTGATAGGTACTTGCAAGTATGCTTACGATAGTGGCGTTCGTTATGATACGGCGCGTAAGATAATCTTCGAGAATAGCTTTGGATACGTTGAGCTTATCTGTGAAGGTCACGATCTTGCTAGGATCTATAGTTACGTTATTAGGAACTATGCCAAGACTTGCATGAAGCTCCGGAACATACATGATGTAACGGTTCTTACCCTTTTGCTTGGCAAGATAGAGCATCTTGTCGGCAAGCTTGAAAAGTTCCTCATATGTGGAAGCGAAATCAGGATACTTAACTGCACCCATGGAGCAGGTAACACCATAATCACGCGGTTTTGTCTTGTATAGGATTTCAATCTTTGTTCTGATATTACGCAGGATGTTGCGAAGGGTGATCTTATCTTCGATATCCTCGAGTATAATCATGAGCTCATCGCCGCCGATTCGTCCGACTACGCCATAGCCCTTAATCTGTTCTTTGACTACTGAAGCAACTTCGCAGAGAACTCTGTCACCTTCCAGGTGTCCGAAGTTATCGTTAACCTGCTTGAAGTTATCGAGATCAAATATGGTCATGTAAAACGAAGGATTTTTCCTTGCCATGCACTGCTTGGTGTAGGCTATGATGCTCTTCTTGTTCAGTATGTTGAGAAGAGGATCACGATCGTTGTTGAATGTAGGCTTCTCCATAGGACTGTCAACAACAGAATATGATCTTATGATACCGACAGTGGTAAATGATGAGTCTGTGCGGATAGCCTGGCACATGATCTGCGCTGGGAGTGAATCGCCCTTGGCAAATACATCTGAATTAGGCATATCTAATTGGAAGTTAGAAAAGCCGTTCTTGAGATTCATGACCATGACGCTTATACAGTCTGCTGAAGAAGGATAAGCTTCTATCTTAGCTTTGCTCCATGTATCCAGATCTTCCGATGTGATGATCGTGTTGTCATCATTGATAAATGAATGCAGTGTGAAGAGATTATCCTCAGAAGAATATTCGAAATACATGTTGTTATACATGGAAAGAAGTGTTGAGAACTTCTTGAGATCTAATCTCTCATCGGAAGTAAGAGCAGTAAGATATCTGAAGTTGATGAATTCGAGCTCGAAGAGCGGATTGTCTGAAACACTTGCTGTAACAGACTTAATGATCACAACATACCAATCATAATCCGTGCCATCACCAAGAAGTCTCAGTGTGACCATGGTATCTGTATCCAATGGTCTCTTGAAGGCATCAATTAATAAACCTACATCATCCTTATGGATGGCGGGTTCAATCGATGAATAGATATCTACAACTTTTTCCAGATGTTGATAAACCTCTCTGTCCATAGAATGTATGAAGAGATTGTTATCAACTATAGCTTTTGCTCTTTCGATATAATCCATAATCCAATACCTCACAGTTAATTATATCATAATGGCTATGGATAGGCAAGGAGATTTGACATTTGTTTTTAAATGCGTTATAATGTTCTGTATTAAATGATAGTGGGGAAGACTATGTTTGGATTAAATATTCAGGAAAAAAAGGGTCTTAAGATCATAATAGTCGGGTGTGGTAAAATCGGTACCACCCTTGTTGACCAGTTAAGTAAAGAGGGACATGATATAACCCTTATAGATAAGGATTCAAAAAGAATTGCGGAGCTTTCCGAAACCTATGATTGTATGGGTATAACGGGTAATGGCGCGAGCTTTGGTGTTCTTAATGAGGCTGGAGTAGCTGACGCTGATCTTCTTATCGCTGTAACAGAGTCAGATGAGTTGAATCTGCTGTGCTGTACTGTTGCCAAGAGACAGGGCAAGTGTTCTGCGATAGCAAGAGTAAGAACTCCTGAGTATAGTGATGAATCTGGTTATCTTAGAGAGAAACTCGGTCTTGCTATGATCATCAATCCTGAGAGGGAGGCCGCAACAGAGATAGCAAGGCTTCTCTTCCTTCCTACTGCGTTAGAGATCGATACATTTGCACATGGTCTTGCGGAGATGATAAAGATAAAGATTCCGGATGGCAATATTCTTGATGGTAAGCCTATATCGCAGATCATCATGAATGGCTCGAATAGGGTTCTGATATGCGCGATAGAGAGGGATAAGGATGTGTTTATTCCTTCAGGTGCATTTGTGTTAAAGAGTGGGGACAACATATCGCTTGTGGCCCCGCGTAATAATGTTCGTGAGTTTCTTAAGAGCATCGGTTTTGATACCAAGCAGGTAAGAGACTGTATGATCGTGGGAGGCGGTAGGTCTGCTTACTATCTGTCAAGACAGCTCGTGAACATGGGTATAGATGTTAAGATAATAGAGAAGGATATAAAAAGATGTGACGAGCTTAGTGAGCTTCTTCCTACGGTCAGTATATTTAACGGTGACGGTACAGAAGAGAGTACTCTTCGTGAGCAGGGCATACATGATATAGATTCATTTGTCGCTATGACGGGCATAGATGAGGAGAATGTTATTCTCGGTCTGTATGCGCAGAACAGCTCAAGTGCCAAGACTATAACCAAGATAAACCGTATCACTTTCAACGATGTCCTTTCGAAGCTGTCCTTGGGTAGTGTGATATACCCGAGGTCTATAGCGGCAGAGACGATAGTGACTTATGTTCGTGCTAAGCTTAATTCCAAAGAGGATAACAACATAGAGGCACTTTATCATCTGTTTGATGACAGGGTTGAGGCTATGGAGTTCAAGGTAACTACAGAATCAGAAGTGACAGGCGTTCCTATTAAGGAACTGAAGCTTAAGAGGAATCTCCTTATATCGGTCATAGTAAGAGATGGCAAGGTATTCATACCTTGGGGCTCTGATGAGCTTAAGGTGGGAGATTCAGTTGTAGTTGTGACATCTAACAAGGGATTTAAGGAACTCTCGGATATAATAGAGGCAGAGTAGGAATATGAATAAGCGAATGATATTATATATCATCGGACATTTGATGATATTTGGTGGATGCTTTTTGTCGGTACCTTTTTTGGTCGGTATGATATATGGAGAAAGCACTGCCTACAGTTATCTTATATGTTCTATCGTATGTCTGTTAGCAGGTTTACTGATCACAAGATATAAACCTGAGGATTATACGATCTATCTGAAGGAAGGCTGCATAGTTACCGCACTTAGCTGGATATTGCTCAGTATCGTGGGCGCGATTCCGCTGTATGTGTCAAAAGAAATACCGGATTTTCTTGATGCATTTTTTGAGGTTGTATCAGGATTTACTACGACGGGTGCATCTATCCTCGATGATGTGGAGAGTTTGTCGAAGGCTGCTCTTTTTTGGAGAAGTTTTACTCACTGGATAGGCGGTATGGGCGTTCTTGTCTTTCTGCTTGCCATCATACCTATATCGGGTGGCGGCAGTATCAACATCATGAAGGCAGAATCGCCGGGACCTTCGGTTGGCAAGTTCGTGCCGAGACTGAAGGAAACAGCGCGTATATTATATATCATATATTTTTGCATGACTGCTATTATGTTCGTGATGCTTTTGTTTGGAGGAATAGGAGTGTTTGAGAGTGCTCTTCTTTCTCTTGCAACTGCAGGAACGGGTGGATTTGGCTTTTTAGGAGACAGTGTAGCGTCATTTAGTCCGTATGTAAAGTGGGTCATAACAGTATTCATGATACTTTTCGGAGTTAATTTTAACGCTTATTATCTTCTTATATTCAGAAGGTCTATTAAGGCTCTGAAGTTTGAAGAAGGTATGCTTTATGCAGCCATAATCATCACAAGTATAACGACTATAACGTTATCTAATCTGTCACTTTACGGTTCAATCTTTGATAACCTGACGGATTCATCGTTTCAGGTCGCTTCGCTCATATCATCAACAGGTTTTTGTACCTGTGATTTTGATGCATGGGGTAATCTCTCTAAGACGGTTTTGGTATTCTGTATGTTCGTTGGTGCGTGCGCAGGCAGTACCGGTGGTGGACTTAAGATATCGAGAGTACTTATCATGCTTAAGTCAGCAAGGAAGAATATCAAGACTTATGTTCAGCCTAAGCTTGTTCAGAAGATCAAGATAGATGATAAGACTATATCAGATGAGATGGTTAATTCGGTCAATGCTTATTTTGCCATATTTACAATAATATTTGTCGGGTCTTTGCTTTTGATATCGTTTGAAGGCCTTGACTTTACGACGAACTTTACGGCTGTACTTGCGACTATCAACAACATAGGACCTGGTCTTTCAAAGGTAGGTCCTGCCTGCAACTTTGGCGTATATGGACCTTTCGCCAAATGTGTACTCATATTCGACATGCTTGCAGGAAGGTTGGAATTCTTCCCTTTGCTCGTGTTGCTGCAGCCGAATAATCTTATGGAGTTATTCAGAGTCAATCATAAGAAGTAGTGGGGTGTATGCATGAATCTGTTGGACAGAATGTATGATCTTGATCGTGAAGAGCTTGCCTATGAATGTGCTTTAGTATCGTTTGTGGGGCTTAAGAATATAGCGAAGAATGCCACTAGGACTTTCTTTGGCAAGGCTTTAGGTCTGTCCAATTCACTGCTTAAGATGGTCGGGAGTGAACCTCTTCCTGCTTCTGATTATGCAGATGTTGGAAGGGAAGTGAACCTTCTTATGACTGAGTATCTTGCGAAAGAAAAGGAAGAATTAGCTGAGATACTAAGGCAAAAGATAGTTGAGCGTCTAAAGAATGCCAGTGAGAGTAATAAGCTTGAAACTGATGATGCGATCAGCTCTGCCATGATAGATGAGGCATCGCTTCTGTATAAGATTACTGATGATATCATGCCTTTTGAGGCGATTGATGAGATATCGGAACATTTTCAGAAGGATTATCTGACGATCATATATAAGCAGCTTTTGTCAGAGGGCGAGAAGGAAGCGGTTTTGACAGACAAGAAGATGTTTGACGCTATAGTTTCGCTTAGTTATGAACAAAAGACTGCCTTAAAGTATGCTCTTAACGTGCCTGATTTTTCGGGTGCGAGCATAAGTCGCGGACTCAGGAATAAGGGCGGTTATCGTATGCTTGTCAGGATCACGTCTTATATAGGCTACGATATATTTGACAATACGCGCATACTTACCCAGTTCGTGTATAGTGATATATGGGGCGCTATAAGGCCGGAGAGGTCTCTGATGGCGTATCTTATATGGAGACTCATGGACAGAGGCAGGGAGAAATTAAGGATCAAGGATGATACCTTGCCTTCTTTTTGCGCAGATAAGGAAAGAGTGCGTGCTCTAGGACGCGAGGAAAAGAGCCGCGATATAAAGCTTGCTTATGAGAAGGCTTCATCGGAATCCTTAAGACTTAAAAAAAGTGCCAGGGAAAAATCTCTTATGCTCGCAGAATTTAGAAAGAAGCTTGAAGTCCTCGGGAAAAAGAGGATTGAGTATAAGGAAAAGTACGAAGGCTATATGAAGTCTCTTGAAGAAGCGAAGAAGGAAAGTGAAATCGCAAATCAGACTCTGGATTCTTATGTTGCTTCGGTCAATGATCTTGATAAGACGTCTTCTGAATACAAGAAGAAGGTCTCTGATGCAAGGGCAGCTAGTAAGCGCCAGAGTGATCTTGAGCGAAGTATAGAGAATCTTAGTTCCGATATAAGGAAGTTCTTTGCGCAGTACAGTGATTGTGAGTCGAAGGTTACAAGACTTGAATCTGAGCTTGCAGAACTCAAAGTTCAACAGGAAAACTTTGCAACGCGCGAGAAAAGGTGCAAAGAAGAGTATGACAGAGATCTGGAACTATCTTCTTTTGACCTTAAAACCAGGTGGTATATGGGCTTGGATGACATAACATGGGGTGACGCAGTTATTAAAGATGTGGCTTCTGGATTTGTGTTATCTGAGATACTGAATATAGAGAGAGCTCTTAAGGAGCTATCTATGGCGGAATCCATAGAGGATTACGGACATGCTAAGAAAGGGAAGGACGATGGGTATATGCATATGACGATAAAGTTAAGTGCACAGAATAAGGCTCATATAGCTTATAGGGCAGCAGATGAACCATCTAAGAAGCTCTTCGTCGCTACGATTAAGAATGGATACTAAAGACAGGATGAAGGTGGTTACGGATGTGCTATATGCAATCCCAAGATTCACAAAGAAGCCTTCACTTGAACATACAAAAAAGCTTCTTAAGAAGCTTGGTGTATATGATACCGATGCGAAGATAATACATGTGGCGGGCACTAACGGCAAGGGTTCAGTGTGCAATTATCTGCAGGAGGCTCTCCTTAAGTCAGGTCTTCATGTGGGATTATTCACATCTCCGCATCTTGTCACGATCAATGAGCGTATAAGGGTGGATGGGAAGATCATAGATGATGATACTTTTCTTGCCGCATATGATGAAGTGAGTGCTGTCGCAGACAAGACGAGTACTTTCTTTGAATACCTTTTTGCCATAGCTATGGTTGTGTACGCTAAGTTCAGGCTAGACTATATAATCCTCGAAACCGGCATGGGCGGAAGGCTCGATCAGACGAATGTCTACACTGATAAGGCACTGTCTGTCATAACTGAGATAGGTTATGATCATATGCAGTATCTAGGCGATACACTTGAATTGATAGCCAGTGAGAAGGCCGGTATCATATGGGGCGGCGATGTTGTCTATCTTGATAAGAGAGTGGAAGCCTCGTCTGTCATCAAAAAGAGAATAGAACAAGTGCATGCAACAGGCTATGCAGTTGATAAGACCGCTATAGAGATCATAAGTATAGAGGGTGGTCTTAGCTTTAGATACAGGACTATAGATGGTCAGACTAAGATTATTAGTTCAAATGCTGTGGCGCTTTACCAGGCAGAGAATCTATCAATCACTGATACAGCTGTTGATGTGCTATCGCGCAAGGATTCAAGGATTGTTAAGCCAAAGCGTTATGACAGCATATGGGAAGGGCGCATGGAAGAGGTGGCACCTTGCATATATGTTGATGGTGCGCATAATGAGGACGGTGTCGATGCATTTGTATCATATGTTGAGTATGTGAGAAGTCGTGGCGATGACAGCTCGAATGTTCTCTTCTACTCGAATGTGTCCGATAAGGATTATAAGGCCATGATCAGGAGAATATGCAAAGAGCATGTGTTTGATAAGGTCTATATCATGCAGGTTGGCAAGGAAAGGGCAAGTGATCTTGCACTTCTTAAGGCTGAATACGAAAAGTATGGCTACGAACCTGTGATTGTTGAGAGTATGGATGAAACTGTAAGACTCATGAAAGAAGAAAGTGTCTTACATAAGGTGTATGCAGCGGGCTCACTTTATCTGGTGGGTGAGATAAAGAAAGTATTGAAAGGATTATTATGATCAACTTTGATGAAGAGATAAAAAAGTTTCAGCCTAGTCTTGAGGTGGAGGACACTGAAGAGGCTGTTTATAACGGTACTAACATGGACATAACGGACGTGATCAGCAAACTTCTCGATAAGATAGGGCTTGGTCAGGCAACTCCTGCCGATGTGACCGGCAAGCTCCCTGAAGAGTACTTCAAGGAAGAGTGATGGTGGCTGTATGAGATGTTGTAATTGCGGTGAGAAGATCATCGATTTTGACAGATGTCCGAATTGTAAGGAGGACGTGTCCGGATATAAGATCTTAAAAAGAGCTTCGGACATATATTATAACCAGGGACTTATGAAGGCGCGTGTAAGAGACTTATCAGGTGCGATCATAAGTCTTAGACTCGCTATATGCTGCGATAAGGACAACATAGAGGCTAGAAACCTCCTTGGTCTTGTGTATTACGAGATAGGCGAGGTTGTGTATGCGTGCCGTGAGTGGGTCATAAGCAAGAACTATAAGCCTAAGGGCAATCTTGCGGATACGTATCTTAAGAAGATGCAGTCGGGACAGAATAAGCTTGATGCGATGAACAACACCATCAAGAAGTTCAATCGCTGTCTTGAGTACGTTCATAACAACAACTATGATGTTGCGAGGATACAGTTAAAGAGGATAACTCAGGTAAATCCTAAGTTTGTTAAGGCAGGACTCCTTCTGTCGCTTCTCTACATGCGAAAGGGCGAGTACGAGAAGGCGAAGAAGCTTCTTAACAGACTTCTCAATGTCGATAAGGGCAATACGCAGGCGTATACATATCTTAGCGAGTGCGAAGCGCGTCTTCTCGAGAAGAAGAAGGAGATAGATCACGATTATACCAGGAATTCTCTCGAGCTCATCAAGAAGAAAGAAAAGGATGTTGAGGAGAAGAAGCCTCTTAGCGGTAACGATGTTATCGTGCCGAAGAGCACCTATAAGGAGCCTAGTAACGGCGCGATAACTGTGATAAATGTGTTGCTTGGAGTCGCTATTGGTGCGGCTATCATGTGGTTTTTGATAGTCCCTTCCATGAAGGCGGGCCTTAAGGAAGATAACAATAAGCAGGTAAAGAGCTATGTAGAGCAGATGTCAAGTGATAAGGCTGAAATCGCAAGACTCACACAGGCTCTTAAGGATGCTATAGAAGTCAATGATTCTCTTAAGTCGGGAACAAGTACTAACTCTACAGAGTTAGAGAATATCAAGGCACTTCTTCAGGCGAATGAGATGATCAAAGACGGTGACATCACCGGCGGTGTAGAGTTACTGAGTCAGTTTGGAAGCGATCAGCTGGTCGATGAGAATGCAAAGAAGCTCTATGACAGACTTCTTGGCAATAACTTCCTCGATGCATATAACGAATACATGAACCGTGGCAAGCAGGCAGCAGAAGGTGGTGATAATGACGCAGCAGCCAAAGCCTACGCCATGGCATATAAGATCAATCCTACACAAGAATCAGCAAGCGGTGCAGAAGAGTCTTATCGTGCTGCAGGCAATGAAGCTGAGGCTACTAAGTATCAAGAGATTCTAAAAAATTACTAAACGGTAAAACTTATCTTAAGTCGGAGTCCATTCTCCGACTTAAGATAAAAGCTCCGCGAGGTTGCGCACGGATTCGGAAAGGAAATATGTCTGATTGCGAGAGACCTGAATCCGGTGCGCAGGTCTCGCGGTGCTAGATTTGATTGAAAGAAGGCGTATAATATGAATCTGGAAAAATTTACCGTAAAATCAAGAGAAGCCATAGAGGCTATGAGGGAAGCTGCCCTTTCCTTTGACAATCAGGAGTTTCGGCAGGAGCATCTGATGAAGGGACTTCTTGATGTAGAGGACAGTCTTATACTGACTCTCCTTAAGAATCAGGGTGTGGATACGGACAGTCTGATGACTGATCTTACGCACATGATCGAGAAGCTTCCGAGAGTTCAGGGCGGACAGGCTTACATAGGCAATGACCTTAACAAGGTCCTTACCTTCTGTGACAACACTGCTAAGAATATGGGCGATGAATATGTGTCGGTTGAGCATATATTCTTAACGCTCATAGAGTATGCAAGCCGTGAGATGGCTGACCTTTTTAGACGATATGACATCAGTAAAGAAGCATTTCTTAAGGAACTCATGAAGGTGAGGGGAAATCAGAAGGTGACAAGCGATAATCCTGAAGCGACCTATGATTCTCTTAATAAGTTCGCAACTAATCTCACCAAAAGAGCAAGAGAACAGAAGCTTGATCCAGTCATAGGCAGAGATAGTGAGATAAGGAATCTTATAAGAATCCTCTCACGTAAGACTAAGAATAATCCTGTTCTCATAGGAGAGCCTGGCGTCGGCAAAACTGCCGTAGTTGAGGGACTTGCGCAGCGTATCGTAAAGGGCGATGTGCCTGATTCACTGAAGGATAAGGATATATACTCTCTGGATATGGGCTCTATACTTGCAGGTGCTAAGTTCAGAGGCGAGTTTGAAGAAAGACTCAAAGCGCTTCTTGATGAAGTGAGAAAAAGCGAAGGCAAGATAGTCCTCTTCATAGATGAGATACATACTATAGTCGGAGCAGGCAAGACAGAAGGCAGCATGGATGCCGGTAATATGCTTAAGCCTATGCTTGCAAGAGGAGAGCTTCACTGTATAGGTGCTACGACTCTTGATGAGCACAGAAAGTATATCGAGAAGGATCCTGCGCTTGAGAGACGTTTTCAGCCTGTTATGGTTGATGAACCGACAGTTGAAGATACGATATCCATACTTCGTGGACTTAAAGAGAGGTATGAGATATATCACGGAGTTAAGATAACTGATGGCGCTTTGGTAAGCGCAGCAGTCCTGTCTGACAGATATATATCCGACAGATTCTTACCTGATAAGGCCATCGACCTTGTCGACGAGGCGTGCGCTCTTATCAAGACAGAGCTTGATTCTATGCCATCAGAGCTAGATGAAGTAAAGCGTAAGATCATGCAGCTTGAGATCGAAGAGACAGCTCTTAAGAAGGAAACAGACAGCTTAAGTATGGGAAGACTTGAAGAGCTTAGACATGAGCTTTCTGAACTTAGGGAGTCTTTCAAGTCTTCTATGGCAACATGGGAGAATGAGAAGAAGAGTGTGTCAGCGCTTAAGGAACTTAGAGAGAAGATAGACAGTCTCAACAGACAGATAGAGAAGGCTAAGGATAACTACGACCTTGATACTGCGGCAAGACTTCAGTATGGAGAACTTCCTAATCTTGTGGCAGAGTTAAAAAAGCGTGAAGAAGAGCAAGGCGTCAAGAACATGAAGCTTCTTCGTGAAAGCGTAACAGATGATGAGATAGCGCGTATAGTGTCGCGCTGGACAGGTATACCTGTTGCAAAGCTTACAGAGAGTGAAAGAAGCAAGGTTCTTAATCTCGATGAAGCACTTCATAAGACAGTCATAGGTCAGGATGAGGGTGTTAAGCTTGTGTGCGAGGCAATCCTTAGATCGAAGGCTGGTATCAAGGATCCTTCTAAGCCTATAGGTTCGTTCCTGTTCTTAGGTCCTACAGGTGTAGGTAAGACAGAGCTATCTAAGGCGCTTGCAAAGAACCTCTTTGATGATGAACAGAACATGGTTCGTATAGATATGTCCGAGTATATGGAGAAACACTCCGTATCGAGACTTATAGGAGCGCCTCCGGGATATGTAGGCTTCGAGGATGGCGGTCAGCTTACAGAAGCAGTCAGAAGAAAGCCTTATTCGGTTGTACTCTTTGATGAGATAGAGAAGGCTCATCCTGATGTATTCAATGTACTCTTGCAGGTACTTGATGATGGCCGTATAACAGATTCACAAGGCCGACTTGTAGACTTCAAGAACACGATCATAATACTTACATCCAACATAGGAAGCTCATACCTTCTTGAGGGAATAGCAGAGGATGGAAGCATAAAGAAAGAAGCTGCAGATATGGTCATGGCTGACCTTAGAGGTTCATTCAGACCGGAATTCCTCAATCGACTTGATGAGATCATCATGTTCAAGCCTCTTACGAAGGATAACATCTTCCACATCCTTGAACTTCAGGTTGCTGATATCAACAAGAGGATCGCGGACAGAGAGATATCTGTAGAGCTTACAGATGCTGCGAAGGATTATATCACAGAGCATGGTTATGATCCTGTCTTCGGTGCAAGACCTCTTAAGAGATATGTTCAGAAGAATGTGGAGACACTTGTCGCAAGGCATATTCTCTCCGATGAAGTAAAGCCTGGAGATACATTTGTGATAGATGTAGCGGATGGTGAGCTTGCTGTGAGGGAGAAGTAGAAGAAAACCCTTTATGACATCACTTTTGTGAGTGCATAAAGGGTTTTTTTATGTTATAATTGATGTGTAGGTATTATGATGTTTTTATGAATCGATTAATTGTTAGATTCAAAAGGAAATGTAACCTCGTTATACTTGCATTCAATGTTATATTTTGTACCGTAGCGGGTTTGAAGGAGTTCTACAGAGGAATGCAATAGATATATAAAGTTTCGCCATTCGACTTCTGTTTTAAATCCATTGGCTGAAAATTCCGTTGGAGTATCGGTAAAAAGCGAGTCGAATATTTCTTGAATTTTGAGTAGAAGAGAGTCGAGTTCTGTATCTTCTCGCAATTCATCAGGAAGATCATTATCTACTAATTCATTGTCTTCATTGTAGTTCCAGATAGGATAACAGTGATATTCAAGTGAGTATTTTAAAGTGTTCATTATTTGTCCTCCTTTGGTGTGGATTTTGGATTTGCACCAACAATATAACCATTGCTTCCGATGGTAATAGCTATTCGTCTAGTGGTTCCTTGGCCTTTCATCAATTATAGTGGGTAATCACTGAATTCATATTGATGGTTTCAATCATTTTGAGTACACTTAACAATTCAAGTCTCGCAGTGCGAGACTTGAATAAGGATGTGTTCTTGTTGATTGTTACTGAATGCTATCGGTCTTAAATCTTTCTTCAACCTCTTCTTTGGTTATTCCGAGGGCTTTAGCTACATCAGATATGGTAATCTTACCTTCTTTAAGCAGTGTGAAGTAAGCTTCTGAAAGACCTTCTGCACGACCAGTGGCAAGACCTTCTGCACGTCCAGTGGTAAGACCTTCTGCACGTCCAGTGGCAAGGCCTTCAGCTAATCCTTCATCTTTTCCTTTTACATAGCCACGATATTCAGCTCTCATTTCTTCCTGTCTTGCGTCCATGTACTGTTCCCTCCAGACGTCGTTGTTCTGCAATTCTTTCACTTTTGCATCGAGTGAACTTGT
>ODAI011468950.1_pt1 | contig 13140 bp, 7 predicted proteins | sample 1539321 | NCBI WGS metagenome assembly ODAI01 (sample SAMN02144231, study PRJEB22623) | gut metagenome | biome: sheep rumen | host: Ovis aries | place: New Zealand | reverse complement strand
GCCGGCTACGATGTGGACGTCATGAAGAAAGTGGATGAGCTGCTTCCACAGTACAACTTTGTCTTTGAAATAGCTGACAAAGAGACCATGAACGTCGGAGTTCAGACCGGAACCTATCAGATTGGTATCAACTCTCTTTTTAAGACTGACCAGAGACTGGAGATATATCTTATGCCGGAGAACTTTATGGGATATACACCGGTGGGCTTTATCCAGAGAGAAGATGACAATATTGGTGACTTTTCAACGGCTGTAGCTGAAGGAAAAAAAGTATACCCTCTTCTGGCATCCAGTGGTATAAGGCTTGTGGTTGATAAGTACAACGAGGAGCATCCGGATGCCAAGGTTGAGTATGATACCATTTCTGAGCCCAACTATGGAACTTTGTTTGCAAGCATTCAGGATGGTAACTACGACTATGCAGTTGATCTTATAACGGTGTTTAATCTCCAACCGGAGGAGAATGTCAAGGGACTTAAGGTTTCGGATCCTGTCCTTGTGGTGCCTACATACCCCATAATAAATAAGGATGAGGCTGAGCTCAATGAAGCCGTGAATGAGGCTTTGAAAAAACTCTTGGATGACGGAACACTCTCCAAGATATCTGTTGACAATTTTGGCTATGATCTTTTTACAGTGGGCAAATAAAGATGACTGAAACCTTTGATGCAGGTTTTATATTTAAAAATCTGGATAAGCTTTCGATGGGACTTGTTGTGTCCTTCAGGATCATGCTTATGGCTCTTGCCATAGGTTGGTTTGCAGGGCTTGTTGCTGCCATAGGAAAAATATATGGCTCCCATAAGCTCAAAAAAAGTCTCGATATAATAACTGACTTTATCAGGGGAATTCCTACTATTGTCATGATCTTCATAGTTTATTTTGGACTTTTGAGCCTTCGGAAAAGCCTGTTTGGCATAGGTGCTGCGGGAGCGAACAAAGAGTTCTATGCTGCCCTTGCTTTGGCAATTGAGATTTCCGCCCAGTCCAGCGAGATGTTCAAAAGTGCCTACTGGTCAATCGACCGTGGGCAGATAGATGCTGCAAAATCGCTGGGGCTTGGTGCGCCAAATACCTTTCGATATATTCTTATTCCTCAGGGTCTTAGGGTGATCCTCCCCAATATGGCTAACAGCATTCTGATGGCTCTGCAGGGAACTTCACTGGTGTTTGTACTTGGTATATTTGACCTTTTGGGAAAGGCAAGACAGATTGACACCAGTTTGTCCTTTACCAGAAGTTTTGAGCTTTATTTTGCCTGCGCTATGCTCTACTGGGTGGTGGCTACTTTGGTAGATGTACTTGCCCATAGAACAGAGAGGCTTTTCAAATGGGCAGATTCAGAGGAAGAGAGAAGAAATGCTTGATTACAGCTTTTTGTCGGCAACAGTATATTATGTCCTAGGCGCGCTTCCGATGACGATGTTTCTTACTTTTATACCCGCAGCGCTGGGATTTGTTTTCGGGATAATCCTTTGCCTTATAAGACTAAAAAAAATTCCGGTTCTGTCCGGAGTTGTATCCCTCTTTTACTCTTTTTTCAGAAGCTGTCCGCTGATAGTTCTGATCTTTTTGTCTTATTATGGGATTCCAAAGCTTTTAAATTATATGTTTTATGGGGGGATTCGAAGGATATCTGTAGTTAACATCAGCAATGTAGCAGTAGCTCTTCTTACCATGTCTTTATATTCTTCCGCGTTTATGGGAGAGATCATGAGGGGAGCTATAACAAGTGTTGACAGAGGCCAGTATGACGGGGCCTATTCCCTAGGACTTGGAGAAGGCGTTACCTTCAGATATATAATACTTCCCCAGGCACTTCGTATCGCTGTACCAAATATCTGCAATTTCTGCATCGGCCTTATGAAGGGAAGCTCTGTGGTGTTTGCTATAGGAGTAATAGACATGATGGCTGCGGCCAAACTTCAGGCAGAGACAGGATACAGATATATTGAGGCGTATCTGCTTGTGGGAATAATGTATGTGATATTAACCTTTATCATTCAGGCTCTGTTCAGAGGTTTTGAGAATAGATTGTCCAGAGGTTATTCGATGTGACAGAAAGGGACAGCCCCGTGAAGATCTCGATTGTAACTCCGGTTCACAATACTGATCTGGAGCTTTTCAGAAATACAATACGTTCCGTATCCGAAATCTCTTTTGACAAAAGAGATATTGAATGGGTAGTGGTCTTCCATAATTGTGAGGAAGGCTACATTCCTGCAGCCGTTAAGGAACTCTCCGGCTGCAGCGTAGAGGTTTCAGACCATGTTTTAAGGGATAATAATCATACTCCATCTGCTCCGAGAAATTACGGGATCAGCAAGGCTGTGGGGGAGTACATCTATTTTCTTGATTCTGATGACATTTTGGAAACGCACTTCTTGAAGAAGGCATATGAAACAGCAATAGAGCATGAAAGCCAGATTGTTATTGCAGGAGCAACAGCAAAAAGTGTTTCAAAGAACGTTATGCCCCTGCCGATGCCTCTTCTTGTGTACAGCAAAAATGGCGCCTTTGATATCGATAACGAAAAATATCTTTGCAGTGATGCCGGTAAAAAGAGCCGGAAAAACAGGGAAATCCTGGGAAGGTTAATTTACGGGGCGCCAATGTTCCTTGGGACAAAGCTGATAAAAAGAAGCCTTATAATTGAGAGCGGCTTTAGCTTTGATGTGGATCTGGAGTTTTTGGAGGATGTTCTTTTTGAGTCTGGGCTTTATGGTGCAGCGGGCAGGATAACTGTGCTTACGGATGAGACTGCCTATACCTATATTCAGAATGAAGGCTCTACCTTCCAGAGCATAGTCTCCAGTGAGAAGGCATCATCCGAAATGCTGATGGAGCCTGTTAAAAGAATAATCAGTCGCTGCGAAGAAGAGGATATAGATTACAACCTGTTCCTCTGGAGCATATTTGAAATGTATGGCTCAGCATTTCTTAGAAATCTGATTCCTTCTAAGGTTAAGACAAGGCTTAAGGAGGAAATGGCAGGGTACGTAAAAAGGCTTAAGCCGATTCCTTATGTCGGAAGCCTTGGTGCAAAAGAACTTGTATCCATGAAGTTCCTTTCGGATATTTTTGTTGATAAGAACCATAGAGTTTATGAGCAGGACAGAGTTGATGTCAGCTTTCAGAAAATGGTCAGCGGGATAAACGACTTTACCGGCACAGCCATAGTTTCTAAGGACGGATCTGTCAGCTACGAAGAACTTAATGAATGTTCCGACAAGCTGGCAGGATATATCAGGAAAAGAGCTAAAGATAGCGGTGCTGTTGTTGGAATATATATGGACAATAGCATAGATAGACTTTTGGCCCTGATTGCAGTCCTGAAGGCGGGGAATCCTTTTGTGGTCCTGTCAAAGCAAAATAGTAATGAACGGATTTCATATATTACGGATGTGGTGAAGACTTCCCTGATTCTTACTGATGAAGATTATATCGATGATAAGGCTCTTTTCATGCCGGGAACAGTGTTTCTGAATTATGAAGAGGTGATGGAGGCAGAGACTCTTTTGCCGGAGAAGATATCTATAAAGGATGACGTACCCCTTGTAACTGAGTTTACTTCCGGGTCTGAGGGAAATCCAAAAGGCGTTACCTTTACAAGGCGCAACTTCATTAATCTCTTGTATCACTTTGAGGGAAATGTAAAGAACTGCCATCAAGCTAGTGTCAGCAACACCTACATCATCCATATGGAGATAGACTTTTTGTTCGGGCTTTTAGTAAGCCTGGAAGCCCTTCTCTTTGGTAAGAAGCTGTGTCTTCTAAAGAATCCAAAGGATATTAACGCAGGATTTGTAAGAAACTGTCTTGCTCTTGATGAGGGAGTAAGCATGTCGGTGGTTCCTTCGGTTGCGGATGAATGGTTTTCTGACGATGCTTTAAACGGGCTATTTAAGAATGTAAAGCTTTTGGTTTATGGCGGAGAGGGCATAAAAAAGGAACAACTTGAAAGAGCCGAAAAGGCCCTTGCCCCGGGCACAAAGATCTATAGTGGTTATGCTACAACTGAGACGGGACCGGCAGTCTACGGCCTTGTCACCAAGGATCATATCACCTGTGGAATACCCCAGGCAGATGTATGCGTCACCATAATCGATGAGAGTGGCAATCCTGCCCCTTGCGGAGAAAGTGGAAGAGTCTGCATTAAGGGCTATAGGGTTGCAAAGGGCTATATCAACGGAAGCAATGAGGATTTTGAAGAGGACAGAACCGGAATAAATGCCTTTATATCAAGGGATGAGGGATATATCACTGAAGCCGGAGAGCTGGTGATCTGTGGCCGCCTTGACAGGATGATCAAGAGTAAGGGCGTAAGAATCGACCCTTCTGAGATTGAGAAAGCGGTAATAGGTTTTGAGATAATTGAAAATGTGGCAGTAAAGGATTTTGACAAGATAGGGATCTGCTGCTTTTATACATCAAAAACTGAAGTTGATGAATTTGAACTAAGGTCCTATCTAGCTGAGAGGCTCCCTTATTTCATGATGCCCAATGCTTTTATACGTATTGAGCAGATGCCTGTAACTGAAAGGGGCAAGCTGGATCTAAAGAGCTTGAAGCTTCCCGAGGGATATATGAGCAGGACCCTGCAAAGCGAAGAAACGTTGGAAAAGAGTGGGACTCTTGTAGCAGTGCTTTCAGCATTTCAGGATGCTTTTGATCATACAGATATTGGACAAAATGATAATTTCTTTTACCTTGGAGGGGACTCCATAAAGGCTGTTGAGCTCTCATTAAGTCTTTCGGATGCAGGTTTTGCTGTTAGCATGCAGGATGTTTTTGCATATCCTACACCGGCTCTTTTGGCAAAGGCTATAGACGAAAAAGGAGCTGACAAACAGCTTGTATCTACGGATGAATTAGAATTTAGCGATGGTTATGTAAATGACACCGATAATAAGGAATATGATGCCCCTCCAATGGAGGGTGCCGTATACTGCTTCGAGGTCCGGGGCATTACGAGAGGCTATTTTACAATGCCCATGCAGTACCGGGAAGCCTACAGGTATGTGCTTAGAATACAGTACACTACGGCTGAGGCACTTGATGGCGATACCCTGAAGCAGAGAGTAAGTGACGTAGTAAAAAGACATCCTGCTCTTCGAACTGATTTTGAGATAAAAAAAGATGGCAGAGTCTTTGGCATTGTGAATGGGGAGAAGGATATCGATGTCACTTACAGAGATATCAGCAGATACCCTGAGAATACAAAAGACAGTTTTATTGAAGGCTTCTGGCATGCCATGGATATGGAGGATGAACTCTTTGAAGTGGCTTGCTTCAAGATAAGCGATACAAGACATGAGGTACTGGTCAGAATGACCCACATGGTAACCGATGCCTTGGGAAGCAGTATCATCCTGAAGGAACTGAGCAGCTCATTTGACCCGGGGTATGCCGAAGATTCATTTATCCCCGATAAGAAAAAAACAAGGCGGCGGTTTTTGAATGACAAAGACAGAGCCAGGGATTTTTTCAATGCTTATTTAAAGGATGCAGCGCCAGCCAGTGTCAATCCGCCTTTTGGAATAGTTGGAGATGGCACAAAAGTACTTCGGCGCTTTGTCAGAATTAGTTCCGGGAAGTTGGAAGAGCTTCGCGGAAGATGTGCCCTTCTTGGCATGGCCTTTGAAAACTATATTCAGTACGAATATGGAAAGGCCCTGTGCAACACACTTAATGAGGATAGGGTTATCTTTCTTTGCACCTTCGCAGGAAGGGATGCAGGCAACATGAGGACTGTTGGGAATTTCTTTACTATTCTTCCTGTTGTCTACGACAGGAATATGAGTGCACAGGATTTTTCTGCCAATATGCTAAAGCTTGGCGAGTACTCCTTCCTCGATGCGGATATGGTTGGAAAGCTGGTGGGAATACCGTTTTCGGCTCTTGGTACAGCAGAGGGTATCAACTCAAATCTTTTGGACAGTGCCCTTACTGATGAGAATGTAACCGATGCCAAGCAGATTATCTTCGGGGATCTTCGCGGAAAGCGTATGTATATCGAGGGCGACGACATCGTAATTGAAATGAGCTACTACGATTACGGAAATACTGACAGGATCTATAGGACAATAGAATCCGAAATGAAAAGATCACTGGGGGTACTATGAACTATCAGGAATATGAGAGGATAATGCCGCTTATCGAAAAGATAATCAAGGACAATACGGATAGTCCTGATACTGCAATCGATGAGATGAATGCTGATCTAAGGGACTCTGTAAAAGGCATTAATATTGTCCTTTTCGGACAACCTGACCTGCAGGGAATAACCACAAAAAACCAGTGGCAGTCAAGGATAGGGACTTTTGTGAAAGAGCAGCTACAGAGAAAGAATCAGATAGACAGGGATTTTTACGGTGTGATCATGCTTTCTGAGATGCTTGATGAAAAGGATCTTGAGAGCTTTTCAAAAAAGTCTTTTCTAAAGCTGGATGAAGTCACAAGGCAAAGGTACATCAAGTTCTATCACGACTTTTCCCACTTTTGGGGCGAACTGGGAAGTGGTGATGAAGTGGGACCGGCCACTAAAGAGAGAATATGTATCCTTAAAGAACACAGGCAGGATCTGATCTGGCTCTATGAAAGGCTATGCGACTACAGGTCAAAAAGAGTTCTTTCAAATATGCTAAATAATTGGATCAACTTTGATATTAGCCTCATTACTGGTATGAAAGAAAACTGCTTTGTGGATTATTTTGATCCGGATGTATTTTCTTTTTCAGGCGATGAAGTGATAGTGGATCTTGGAGCATACATAGGCGATACTGTGACAGATTACGCGAACAATATCGGAAAATACAAAAAGATCTACTGCTATGAGATTACAAGCGGATCAGTTGAGAAAATGAAGGATAACCTTAAGCTCTTTAAGGATATCGAAATCAGGAACTACGGAGTTTCAGATAGCCCCGGGATCATGCATCTTACTTCTTCTGACGTAAGGAAAACCGCCAACAGGCTCACAGGAAATGAGGGCGAGGAAGTTGAGGTGGTAACCCTTGATGAGGATATAAAGGAAAAGATCACCTTCCTTAAGATGGACATAGAAGGGGCGGAAAAGAGCGCCATCAAAGGAGCGCGAGAGCACATTTTAAATGACAGGCCAAGACTTGCTGTAAGTGTGTATCACAGTAACCGTGATATTTATGAGATACCCCGGCTTATAAGCAGCATAAGGGACGATTACAGATACTACTTAAGAAGTCACGGAAATCAGTGGGCGCCATCTGAACTGTCACTTTACGCATTATGATTTTTTTCATGACTTTACGCCCTTGACATGGGTTGGGCCAACAGCTCTTCTTGCCCAAAAGAAGGGAATACTTTCCAGTGCGTTGTAGGTCTTTTGCATATAGTTTTTGGTAAAAGACATGATGGAAGGATCGCAGCCAAGAAGGAGCTGTCCTCTAAGTACTGTGCCGGCTTTTTCGTCAGGCATGTTCAGGACCCTGTCCGTTATCTTAAGGTTAGTGAACAGGGCAGAATTCTGCATAGTCTTCGAGTTGTCGAAATCGCTTCGAAGTGACACTGCAAGTGAGCACATAATATCTTCTGCCGAGTCGGGATAAATGCTTTTTAGCGCCTTTGAATAGAGAAAAGCCAAAAGAGTGCTGGGAGTATTGCCGGTTCTTTTACAGGTCGCAAGTAGGTCGGCCTCTGATACAGCAAGCCATCTGTTGGCTGAGTAATCCTGTTTTTTTGTATATACAGACATGATGTTTTTGTTGTCAAAGCTCTTTTTTATGTATTTTGCGACGTTAAGTTCTCCATCCCCGGGGATTGGAAGTGAGAGAATATCGGTAAATTCGTCCTCCGATATGGTATCGCCTTCTTTTCTGGCGCTTTCGATGGAAAGAGAATTATCGTTTTTTACAAAGCCGATGCGGCTTTTATTAACCCTAAAGTCGTAAATTAGTTACTCAAAACGATTATTTACTCATTTATATTACTTTGCCACATGGCGCAAGCGCAGGATATATCTGCATATATATTTCAACAAATCCAGGCAGACTGACGATAAAACAGCTCTTGATGATGATCTTTATGAGCTTAAAACCTTGCTGGAGAGTGGAATAGTCGTTGATGATCTGTCTCCTGCTGCACAGGAAAAAGCGAACAAGTATTTCACAGTCAAACGATGGGGTGGCAAAATAACTGCAACTGCCAACAATAAAGCCATCAAGGATGCCAATAAATATCACGGATACTTTGCGCTTGTCTCCAACAAAGAAAAGGATCCGTTTGAGTGTCTGCGCAAGTATCGTAAAAGAGAGACCATAGAGTCTTTCTTTGAAGCAGAGAAACAGCATGCCGACGGCACCCGAGCAAGAGTATGGTACACAGACACTCTGAGAGGCCGTATGTTTGTACAGTTCGTCTCGCTGTGCTATTACGAGTATTTCAGCGAAGAAATACGTAAGCTAAAGGCTGTTCTTGACAGTGAAATTAACAGCGGTGATTTGAAAAGCGAGGCTCTCAAGACCACCAAAAAGCTAAGAACCTGGGTTAACAATACACCTTTATATTTTCAGCTGCAGTGGTTTGACACAATCGAGCAGGTCGAGGTATCTACAAAGCTGCGCAACCGCAGGTGGAATACAGCGGTCACCTCTTGTGATGCGCTTTATCTGGAAAAGATAGGTCTTAATCAGGAACGCTGATTTGAGTACACATTTAACGACTTTAGGGTTTCAAAAGAATGCTCTGATTTCATATGATTCATTACCCCACATATTTAAACGAAATTTTGTTGCTTTTATCTTACAATCATAATCTTTGAAAGGAAAGTGGAAAGAAATGGCTACAATTCAGAAAACTGTTTTATCAAAAAGAGGAGTCTTTGAAGGGACAGCAATACAAAGCGCTTATACAAGCCTGTCCTACAACGAGTTTGACTCTCTGACGGATGATTTTGCATATGCACTTTCCCAAAAGAATGTTGGTCCCGAAAAAAACGTTGTTCTACATATGAAGCGAAGCGTAGAAATGGTCGTGGCTATGTTCGGCATTTTGAAGAGCGGAGCCGGTCTGGTACCGATTGTTTCTGATTTTCCTGAAAAGAGACTTGAGAGTGTAATAGACAGCTCAGGTGCCATTATGGTTGTGACAGATCTTTTGTATAAAGAGCTGATGAGTGATGCTCTGGGTATGGGGAGAGGTTTTTTGCCTGAAATGGCGGGTGAGAGTGATCCTGCCATCGTGCTATATACCTCAGGCTCTACAGGGACACCAAAAGGGGTTTTACAGGACCAGAGGTCAGTTGAAGCTCTTTTTACCCAGTTCCCTGAGGAAATTGAGTCTACAGGAATAATTCCCAAAAGATTTGAAAATGTCATAGCAAGGCTTAATCATGGCTTTGTTGTGGCCTACCACTATGAATATCCGGTTGCACTTCTTAATGGAAAAAAGCTGATACTTCTGGATGAGGATGAACAGGCATCGATTCTGAACACCTCAGAATATCTTGAAAATAATGAAAACTGCCTGATGGCTATCCTCCCGTCGCAGCTGAACATGTATCTCGAAGATGAGAGATTTTGCAAGGCAATGAAAAACGTCAGCTGCCTGGGATTTTTTGCTGAGCCTATTCCCGAGGCACTTAGACACAGACTCCTGGAGATTAACGAATTTACCGGTTCCATCATAACTGTTTTTGGGCAGACAGAGACTTTTGGAATCGGCTGGCAGAATATCAGGGATGGCCAGGGTATGGTGATCTCTCCCGGTGTTTCTGTGGTTTCTGTAAATGAAGACGGCGAGATCCTGCCTAAAGGGGAGAGAGGAGAACTGGTGGTTAATACGCCATCTCTTTTTGCCGGCTATCTTCTTGGAGATGACAAAAAGTCTGCCGGTATATTCGATGAAAAGAATATTACGCTGAATGGGGTGAGGTATGTCAGGACCGGTGACATGGGCTTTGTTGATGAGAAAGGTATTATCCATCTCGCCGGAAGAAATGACAGGATGGTGAAATATCATGGCCAGAGAGTAGAACTGCCGGAAATTGAGGCGGTAATGAAGCAGCATCCCGCAGTCAGAAATGTCTGCGCCATAATTACAAAGGGAAAAAATGATAATGACATCCTGGTGGCCTATTATGAGGGAGAACACGACAGGGATGTGGACCTTAAGGATTTAAGGGGCTTCATGATGGGATTTATGCCTGCGTATATGATACCTGTGTATTTCATAAGGCTGGACGCGCTGCCCCTTAATACTAACGGTAAGGTGGATTATACCAACCTTAAAAACCGCAAGATTGAATATACCTGCATAAGCAACAACAGGACCCTGACTGAGGTTGAAATGCTGATAGCAAGAAAGGCCGCGGAGCTCCTTGGTATGGCAGCAGATGACCTTACTGCTGACTCAAATCTCATGGCTCTTGGTATGGATTCTTTAAATGCCGTACTCCTCATAAATGAGCTTTCAGAAGCCGGATACAGCCTCAGTATTGAGGATTTTATCACTTCGCTTACTCTTGAGGATATAGCTGCCAAGCTTCGAAGGAGAAAGAGATATCATAAGGAAAAGAAAAACACCTCAAAACTGGTGGAGTGTACTGATATGCAGACTTTCTGGGTCAGGAACAATCTGCAGGTGGTCGCCAATATCGTTGCATACAGAGGTATTGAAGAAGACGAACTTAAGCAGAAGGCAGAAATTATGCCAAAGCTTCACTCTGCTCTGCGCAGTAGCTTCCTGGAGGATGAAGGCGTTATTTATACAAAGGTTTTAAAGACCCGTCCGATCAGATATGAGTACATGGATATCAGAGACAGGGGAAATGGTACAGATGAGATCTCGGACAGTCAGAGAAAGATTGTCTCCATGAGGTCGCAGCTTCTGTTTTCTAATCCTGACCCAGAGGATCTTCTGTTTGTGTTGGCAATAAGAACACATGAGGATAAGACTGTACTTTGTATACGCTTTGATCACAGAGTGGTGGATGCTGTCGGAGAAAAGCTCCTGTTTCAGGAGTTTTTGACAAAAGAGGAACTATCAGAGAGCGATAACTACATTGAATACCTTGAGTACACTGCAGATGAAGCGGCAAGAAGCGCAGCTACAGAGTTTTGGAAACAGTATCTTCATGGTACGAATGTTGCTTGTGTTCCCAAGAACCCTGCATCTACCGGCACTCCACATTATAAGACGTACAGATATTGCATGAGCGGTGAAAAGGCGGAAAAAGTAAAGGATTTTTGCCGCAGGCAGACTATCTCTATCTCGGCCTTTGTTTTGTGCCAATATGCCAGAGCGATCATGGAAGTTCTTGGACAGGAAGATATTGTTGCTCCCCTGGGAATTTCTGGAAGAAGCCTTCCGCTGGAGGGAATGGACAAAATGCTGGGATGCATTGTGAACACAGTTCCTGTAAGGATAAAAAAGACAGACTCAGAAAGAGATTTTATGCAATCCTACTTAAAGGCAGATCAATACGGCTTTTTGCAGGAAAGGGTAATCTTCAGAGAATGCTTTGGGATGGAACAGCCGCCTATGATAGCACCCTATATTGTGGGTCAGATATTCCCTGAACATTTAGTGAAGGAAAAATACATATACTTCGAAACTCCTTCCTATAATCAATTTGAAATTGGAGAATTCTTATGGGAGGACGAGGAGGGAATACACCTTCTGATGCATCCTGACGTAGACCTCTGGGATGAGGAATGTATAGACAGGATACTTAATAGGACACAGGAATTATTGGAAAGTAAACTTGATTAGAACCTTAATGGACATGCGCTCTTTGAGGTTGCCAAAGGATTTCGCAATAAGATCCTTTACCTGATAGCTTTTTTGCATTATTGCAATAGATTGAGCAATAAAACTTTTAATTTTACCTGATTCCGTGAAGTTGGTCTAATTTTTTATCCGTCACACTAAAAATGGCTTGGTTGATGCATTCTTGAATTTCCAATTCAAGAATGTATAGTACATTAAATTGTGGGATACCTGAGAGATACAATCGGAGTTTGATAAAACAATTCTCTTGCGGTTTAACTCACAGTTACAAGGATATGAGTTCTGTGGGATTACATGTTCGTCTTTTTGACAAGATAAAAAACATTGATTTTATCGTGTGTACGCGATAAAATCAATGTAGATCATCGCATCAATATGATAATTGGAGGCGGACATGAATCATAATATATTGAAACAGGTCATTTTTGATCAGATTGAGATAATTCAAAGTACTGAAATCATAGAACGTGACTATGACTTCGAAAAGAATGTCAATTATATTCTTGTCGGGCTTAGACGAGCGGGAAAATCGACACTTTTATATAAAATAGCCAGAGAATTTGTTGAAGCAGGATGCGACTGGTCTCAGATAATTTATGTCAATTTCGAGGATGACAGACTTTTGGAGTTTTCAAAGGATGACTTCAATGACATCGTAGAGACTGCTTATGAGCTCACAGATGCCAAAGAGATATACTATTTCTTTGATGAGATTCAGATCATTGATGGCTGGGAACATTTTGCCAGAAGAATGGCTGATCAGAAAAAGCACGTATACATTACGGGAAGCAATGCTAAGATGCTTAGCTCTGAAATGGAAAAGGCTCTTGGGGGCAGATATTTGTCTAAAATGATCATGCCTTTTTCTCTTAGTGAGTCACTGGATTACAAGGAGATAGCTCATGACGAAAAGTCACTTCTGACAACGTCTAAAGTGGCAAAGGTTCGCAGAGGATGCCAGGAATATATTTTGAGTGGTGGCTTTCCTGAAGCGCAGCTTTTATCCAACAAAAGAGAATATATTAAGAGTGTCTATGAGAAGGTTCTCCTTGGAGACATTATAGAACGTGAAAAAGTAAATAATAAGATGGCCCTCAGGCTTATGATAAAGAAAATAGCTGAAACAGTAATGCATGAAACTTCCTTCAATACGTTGGCAGGGAATGTAAAAGCAACAGGAATTAAGACATCAACAGATTCGATGATTGACTACGTTTCGTACGCTGAAAATGCATACCTCCTGTTCAGAAACAGGAATTATGTTTCGAAGTTTGCAGAAAAAGAGAGCACTCCAAGGTTTTATTTTTATGATAATGGCATTTTGTCATTGTTCCTTGTAGATAAACCATCAGCGCTTTTGGAGAATGCTGTTGC
>ODAI010149718.1_pt1 | contig 13142 bp, 10 predicted proteins | sample 1539321 | NCBI WGS metagenome assembly ODAI01 (sample SAMN02144231, study PRJEB22623) | gut metagenome | biome: sheep rumen | host: Ovis aries | place: New Zealand | reverse complement strand
TATCTGTCCTCTCCGCGAAAAGCTCCGTCCATGCCGGGTGGAAACCCGTGCGAACCGCTATATCCATGGAGAGCGTATGCGAAAATGCCGTCCCGTAATAGGGGACTTTGCCTTCCGCGAGAACTACATTTTTCAGGAGGTTCACGAGCAGCACGCCGATTCCCTTCCCTCTGGCCTCCGGCAGGACGTCGATGCCGATCTGCCACAGATACCGGCTGTCCTCGCTCACGCCCGCCATTCCGAGGATTTTTCCGTCCTCATAGGCCGTGACGGCGATCCGGTCCGGTGCAGCTTTTGAAAAGGAAAGCGCGTAGGAAAATCTCGGGTCCCCGCGAAAAGCTTCGATCTCATCATCCCTGAAGTATCGGATCTCGTAGGGATGCGGCGCGGGATCCGAGGGCTTGTAGGATACGAAGAAGGGGTGCATAAAATCGATGCCATAGCCGTAACGGGAAAGCTCCCGATCGAGCTCCCGGAGCTTTGCCGGCTGCATGAACCAGGCGCCGTTCTCTTTCCCGAACCGCTCGCGGCACCAGCCGATGATCCGCTCGTCCCCGGCAAAGAGCAGCTTGTTCCGAAGGGCTGCGATCTTAAGGAAGCACTCCTTATCCTGTTGAAAGCGCCGTCTGCCCTCCTGCGGCACAAAAGTGTGGAACCGGTTCTCCCCGTTCAGGATTTCTTCCTCGGTACAGCAGTAATCAATTGCCATCTGTTTTATAAATAAGTCTTTGCGTTCCAATTCGAATCCTCCGATATGCCCTATCTCTGCCAGTCCGACTCAGTGTTGTAAGTATTCCTGCCGCTTCATCTTCAGATTCCGTCAACTTGACAGAAATTGCAGACTTCCATATAATGATAATTGAAAGAGGGATACAGCGATAAGCGGTTGGCCTCAGACAGTATTTAGTGTTTAAATTTCTTTAAACAACCGTCACTTGGCCGAGTGGCGGTTGTTGCTTTTCGTCTTGATTCTCACTGTGACGGTTAATCCGAACACGTGAAATGTCAGAGTAATAGGCATAAGCTTCACCTCCTTTCGGAGAGTGTAGGCCAACCGCTTTACGCTTTCCTGTATCCCTCCCATGTCCTTCCGGACATGTACCGCATCGCTGCAGGTATTTTAGAGTATACCAACACAGGTTTTCCCTGTCAAATTTCGCAGTAAGTCATTTCAATGTACTTATTCCACAGTAAATCACATCCGTGCACTGTTTGAAGGGTCCCTCGGGGCTCCTCAAGAAAATACGCATTCAGAGAGAAATCTGGTCCTTCCTGGGATTGAGAAGAACCGTTGATCATTTTCCCTCACAGAAATCAAAACCTGCGCAGCGCCTCAAATTCTTTCTTTACCCTTTTGCGATTGATAAGCAATTTTACAAACCGCACAAAAAGCAATAAAGGCCTTCCCCACCAATGTTGATAGTAAAAGGCGTAATATTCCCTGTGTTCCGGCGTTGTCGGGAAGAACCTCTCCCGGAGATAGTGCAGCTTCAGGCGGGTCTTTCCTGTGATCTTCTTCTCCTTTGTGTATCGTTCCAGCTTGTTGCCGACCTGGGTTTCGACCGTTCCGTACGTTCCCGACGAAACAATACCGGACAACAGCTCCCGCTGCCGGGGAGAGAGCGCCTGTTCAGAAAGATAGGTGTCGCCCGAGAACAGCGTGGCTGCCAGTTCCCTCATTTCTTTCTCACTTTCCATAAGCCCAAGTTTCTTCAACTCTCTCTCGATATAAGACCAGTCCAAATCTGTCTTCTTTGATGCATACAGATACAGGTCGACCAGCATCCGCAGGCCTGTCCCGCCGCCTTTATAATGTTTGGCCGCGTGCGCAAAAAAATAGACATAAAAATCCTCATCCGTAAAATGAAACCCGCAGCCATTCCCTTCATCCTTGATCAGACGTTCTTTAACATTGGCATAGTAGGCATACCAGGTCTCTTTTGACGGTGAGAACAGGGTCCGATGCATTTCAAAATTATAGATCGGTTCTTTCAGATAGGTATCATGTACCCCGAGGGCATACTTTTTCACTTTATAGCCGCGACCCCTGAACCAGTCCCGCACCTTCTCAGCATGTCTGACATCGAACAAAATATCATTATCCGACATCTGCCGAATGCCGTAATGAGGATAAAGATCCTTCAGCACCACACCTCTGAGCGGCATATACCAGATCCCGTTCTCCTCCATAAAGCGCAGGAACTCACTGCGTTCCGCATCGAAGAGGACAGTCCTCCGGACAGCCTGATCGACTGCGGCTTTCCATCGTTTTTCCATAGCTCCCGCACCCGTGCCGTCTCCCGCGCCGGACATCGCCGTTCCGACAAGCGCATCCAGACTATGCCATGCCGAAAAGCTTATATAACTTTTGCTGATCCATCCCGGCGACACGTTCGACATCCGGCTTTGTACGGCTGAGCGCACATCGGATCAGCCAGATCAGATCCATTACGGTATCCGTGCGGATCACCGTATTCTTCTGCCCTTTCTCCGTCGAAGGATTCCTTTTCATTCTATTTCCTGTCCCCCGTCCCGAAATTGAATTGTCTTGTCACAGAACCCGAGCATGGTATCCACGCCCTGTTCCAGTCCGTCCACAAAAGTATCTGCACAGGCGATTTGCAGCGCTCTTATAATTCTTTCCTCCTCCTGCATTGCCGCACGGTCTCCAAAGGAAAGGATTTCTCGTATGGTTCCGTTCATCAGATCATTTCCCTGGGGAACATAGGCAAAAAGTCCGCGCCAGACAGACGTCAGGATCTGTCTCTCCCCCCGTTCCCTCAGAACAATATCCCCGTTGTCAGGCTGATACAGACATAAAAGGAGCTTTAGCACGGTGCTCTTCCCGCATCCGGAAGGTCCGGTAAATGCCACGAACTCCCCCTTTCGAATTTCCAGCGAGAGATCCTTAAGGATGGCCGGCATATCATTTTCCGACGTCTCACTCCCCGCGGAGGAAAGATAGGCAAAGGAGACATGCCGGAGCTCTACCGATTCGAAAACGTCCTCATACCATGTATTCAGTTCATCCTCTGTCTTTGTGTCCGTATCGCAATCTTCCGGCAAACTTTCCGCTTCCATCAGCCGTTCGGCGCTTGCAATCAGGGCGTAGAACTTCGGCAGCAGGCCGGAAATATTGGCAAATGGATTCTGCACTCGGGACACCAGCTGCATGACCGCCGTCATCGTGCCGAAAGAAATCGTTCCCCGAAAGATTCCAAAAGCGCAGTAAATGCCGCTGCCGATGTAAGCCCCGTGCATCACTGCGCCAAATCCGATATTGCAGAGATTTGAAAAGCGGTTTCGCCTCATCCTTGCTTCCTTATGGGCGTCCATATAGGAAACAGCCTGCACCTCCGCACTCTCTTCCTGCCCGAAAGCCTTCAATACCACCAGACTCGAGAGACGTTCCTGCAGGAAAATGCGCAAAGCCCCATCTTTCTCCTGAATATCCCTGTGCAGAACCTTCAGCTTTTTGCGAAAGAGGAAAGTGACTCCGATCAGCAGGATTCCTCCCGGCACCAGAATGACAGCAAATACAGGCTGCAGGATCAGAATCATAATAATTGCTCCGACGAGCCGGATCACCATGCCGGTAAGACCCGGGAAAATGCTGATCAAATGCTCTGCCACGATCCGTGTATCGCTGGTCAGCCGGTTCATCCATTCTCCGGAGTGAACGCCGGATATCGCAGCATACTCTTTCGTGAGGACACAGTGGAAAAGACGTTCCTTCAATCTGTTCTCGATCGAGCTGCGTCCGTCCTCCTCCAGATGCCGGATGGCAGCGTGCAGTCCGATCTGCATCGCCAGCGCATTGAGAAGCCACATCACTGCACGGAAGAGAGCCGTCCGGTCACCGGTCACCGCCGAGTCAATGAGACTTCGGAGAAGCCAGGCGTATGACAGGGCAATGCCGCTGTTTCCGGCAGAAAGCAGTGAAAGCAGAAGAATCTTACCGCGTTTTCTGCCGATGACCCCATCAAGCCACAGCAGGGTATCTCTATTTTGCGTCAGGATACCCGTCGTTTCAGTCAACCTTTGCCTCCAGTCCGTAAATCATTACCGCTTCGTTCCTGTTCATTCCGTCAAAGCCCCTATCGAGCGAAGTTTTCCCAGGACCATCTTAAGATCCTCCTCCATGATCGCCCTCGGGGCACCGTAGGCAGCCTCCATCTTTTTCAGGATCTCCGCCTCACTCGTCTCCTTTTTCAGGCAGTCCACAATAAACGCCGCTGTCTGGTTGCTCCGCACAAGGCCGCTGAACGAATTATCCGCCGCGACCAGAATCTGCTCATTTCCTGTAGTATGCGTTATGAAGCTTTTCTTTAATTTCACTTTATCCCCTCCGCTCACTTTTCCTTTTTATTTGGCTCTCGTTTTTCATAGCTCACTTGACACCACCTACTCTTCTCCAAAAATCGTTTTCTTCGCCAGCATTGCCGCTTCCCCGTCCGGTCGGCAGCAAAGCGTAAAAAGATCCGTATGGTCCGCCATTTTATCGAGCAGCTCCATCAGTCTGACAAATCTCTCCTGACTGGCCGGACGATAGCTCTGCTGCAGCATCCCGGGCCATGCATCCCTCTTCTCGATCCTGCTCATCCGGTTTTCCGCCCCGCGCTTCAGAAAGCACACGGCTCTCAGCGGAACCTCCACAGGATCGCCTCGAAAATGTTTTCCATTCCATGGCGTTCCACAGACATAAGGCACGTCTCCATCGAATCGGATGAGCGGTTTATCGTCATTTACATAGAGTACATCCCCGGGAAATGCCTCTTTCCACAGAGCCGCATGCGTGCTTTTTCCCGTCCCGCTCACTGCCGTAAATAAAACTCCGCTGCCTTTATAGGCGATCGCAGATCCGTGAAACAAAAAGATCTCCCTGTCGATCAGGTTCTCCGCGATCTTCCGGTAGATTGCCAGCGTCTCAAGATACCCGGCATCAAATCGGCAGACAGATCTTTTCTCGCGCAAAGCCTCCTTGTCCGACTGCATCTGTTCCTGCAAGATCTCCTCACGGGAAACGCTCACTTCCAGATCTTCCGGATCTTTCGTCATATACTTCCTGCAGAGATCTCTGATCATTTGATAATGCGGTCTGATCCCGACCGTCACTCCCGCAATCCGGATCGCAAACCGATCCGTTTCCACTTCCCCCATAGAATTACTGCCCTTTCTTTTTGCGGCGCACTACGACAGCGGCGATGCCGACAGCAATCGCAGCAGCGAACAGGAACAAACTTCCGTACCCGCCTGACTGTTCACTTCCCGCCGCTGTTTCCCCGTTTCCCTGTCTGTCCGTTGCTCTCAGAGACTGGTTCCTCCAGCACAACTTCCGCCTCATCGATAGATCCGGATCCCGATTGGCCGTGATTTTCCGAACCCGATGCAGCCCCGGATCCGGATGCCTCACCGTTCTCCGCGATCCCTGCATCCGCGTTGTCGGAAGTCTCATTCTCCGCGCCGGGATTTGTTCCCTCCCCGGCAGCGCCATTCTCCGTGCCGGGTGCTGTCGTCTCCCCGGCAGTGCCATTCTCCGCGCCGGGATTCGCCGTTCCCTCTCCGGTATCCGTTCCCGGAATCCCGACGTAGGTTACATGGCAGTTCGACGGCAGCGCATTTTCCCCGATTTTCATGATCGTCTCGGGAAGGATCAACTCTGTCACCGTACTGCCCAGGAAGGCTTCTTCACCGATCTCGGAAACCGGATACCCTGCTATATCAGCCGGCACCTCGACAGTTTTTTCCGAGCCGAAATACCCTGTGATAACGATCCCCTCATCGACGATCTCATATTGAAAATACCCTTCCGTATAGGTTCCTTCTGCCGCAGATACCTCCCGGGGGAGGCAAAAAAGCAGCAGCAAAAAGACCGTGAGCAAAATCTTTTTCATCTCTGCATCTCCTCTGAACGGACAAAGGACTATCGCATGCACATCAGACAATTCAATTCGCGCCATTTTCATGACGGATCCTCCAACTGTCATTCGTCTCATGCAATAGCCCTCTGCGTCATTCGTTTCCTTTCAGGTGCGCCCTGATCCGGCCCACGAACCGTTTAGATTTCGTCCTCACCCTCATCGATGCTCCCGCCTGTCGGGCTTGTTCTGATCACATCGGCAGAATCGAATCGAACGATTTCCATCTCTGCGCGTTCATACTCATTCATCTTTTTCACCCCCTTTCGGATTTGTTCCTTTTTAGGCGTTTGCGAAACGCTGTGCTTCAGGGACATCGTTTCGCAATTGCCTGTTGCTTTTTATGTCTGGCCGCAGCAAGCTGCGGGAAAGGCATATCTGCTTACTGGTTCAGCTCCTCAAACGTATACCCGAGGATATTCTCGGAATAGTCCGTTGTCTGATTCCCTTCCGCGTCTTTCACGACAAGATAGCCTCTCGCATAGACCTTTGTCGTCGTCTTGGATCCGACTGTGATGTTGACCGAATAGCTTCCGTTGTTATCGAGCGTCGTCGAAGGATTCTTCTTTACATTCGTCGCGCCGATCACCATCGTCCGGGCGGCATCCGCCTCCCCGTACTGGCTGTCCGTCGAGCGCAGGATACCATGTTCGACGACCGTGAAGCCCTCCGGAACACTTCTGACCGCCAGGAAAGATATCTTGTTCTTTCCGTCGACGACCGAAGCGGATGCTCCTGTCATAGCGATGAGCGGCAGGCTTTCCAGCCCTTCTGTTCCTTCCGGTACATATTCCGCATAGATATCGGCATCTCCAACTGTCATGATCTGGAATACCGGCTCTGTAGAGAGCATCGTGCCGTCCGCAGCCTTCCAGCATGCAAACTGATGATCAGGGATCTCAGGCGCTTCCAGCCGGATCAGCTCGCCTTCCGGAGCTTCATAGGTATCGACCTCGTGCTCGACATTCAGGTAAGAGACATTGATCAATACCATATTCCCGCTCTTTTCATAGGTCGGTTTGACCGTTATGTGGGTCTCGCCTGCCTGGATCGCGCTGTGAATCGTCTCCTCCGTATGATCCCAACCGGTAAATGTATACCCCTTTCTGGACGGTCCTGCCGGGAATTCAATACTGTCTTCCATCGAGTACGTCTCCGCGGACAGCACCTGGTCATAGTAGGAAGTAAACTCCACAAAGGCCATCTTCTCTCCGTCATAATCATCCGGCGATACCGAGACCGCCTCCAGCGTCGAAGCGCTGATCACCGTAAATGTATACTCTTTGTTTTTGCTGACGATCCTGCCGCTCTCATTTACCCAGTGAAGGAACTCTCTGGTATCATCCGCGTAGCAGACCGTAACAGCCGTACCCGGTGTGACCTTTTTCGTCACACTCTTCTGGATCCTGCTGCTTCCTGTGATCGTAAAGCCTCCGCCGTTCACTCTCAGAGTGACCTTGTCGCTTGTAGGTGCATAGACCGCCTTCAGCGCATAGTCCTGATCCGGGATAAAGCTGTACGCAGCGGACGAGGAGAACACGCTTCCGTCCTCAAGGTACCAGCCCCTGAAATCGTATCCCACTTTTGACGGTGCACTGATGGAAGCCTCCTCGGCGCTTCCGTCCGGAAGAACTTTGTAAATGCCTCCGCCTGTAAGGGCTGCCACGGTCGTTCCGCTCTCGTCCCCCTCCATGCCGGAGGTCAGCGTGATGCGGTATGAAGCTCTCTCTCCGCAGATGTCGCACACAAGATCATTATCTTCGTCCGTGTGTCCCTTCGCAGGAATCGCGACAGTCCTGACACCTGTATACGTCTTGCCGTTAAAGACTGCCTCTGCCGTATATGTGATGGTCCCCTCCGCAGTACAGGTCGGTTCGACAGTTTCTGTCGCGATCGTACCGTCGACCGTCTCTTCATGGCTGTCTTCCTTGCTGGTAAAGACCGCGCTGCACGTATCCATCTCCTCCGACCAGTTGAAGACAGGCTCTCCGTATTCCCGCACATGAACCATGCAGAACGCGGAAATACCGGTCACGGTCGTCGCGCTCACCTTCGCTTCGCCGGTTCCGACAGCAGTCACGACTCCGTTCTCCACCTTCACAGCTGACGGATTGCTAGATGTCCAGGTGAGTGAGAGGTCCGGAGAATCCGCAGGCGCGACACTTACACTGAGAGTCGCTGTCGCTCCCGGATTGATGTACAGATCCTTTTCCGCCATGCTCACGTAGACCGCATCCTGTCCGTCGCCTTCGTGAAGATCCTTGAACACAACACTTGCCGTATTATTGTCCAGACGGCTCTCCTCCGTATCGGAAACGACCTGGAACTCGAGCTGGTACCGGATGGAATCATCCACCAGTGTCCAGTACTGTTCCGGAAGTACATACACGAACTCTTTCATTTCTCCTGAGCCGATCTTGTCCGCAAATGCTGTCTCTGCAAGGACATACTCTCCGGTCGTCTTATCCAGAATAGAAATTCTCAGGTTCTGCACCGTTTCAAATCCGTTGTTCGAGACATTTCCGGACAGCTGCGCAACACCGTTCTTCATTTCCGCCTTGAGTTCGTTGACCACCAGATCCGCCTGCCCGATCTCGAGCTGCGCACTGTTATTCCCGATATCCACTTCCTCCTCACCGATACTCACAGTGACCGTCAGGACCTGTCTCGTAAATCCCGTCGGGAACGTGTAATTCATCGTCAGATCCTGTGTCTCGCCCGGCTTCATCGTCTGTGTGACGGTCTGAGAGGCCAGTTCCTTCCCGGAAGCATTGGTCAGTTTTAACGTAAAGCTCTGAAGTTCTTTGCTGCTGTTGTTCTTCGCTGTGACTGTGATTGGGACAGACTTCCCTGCGCCGACAGCAGTCACATCATAGGATGCCGACTCCCCGACGATCAGGTCCGTATAGCCGGTCTCCTCAATGGTCCTGATGGACGCCGCTCCGAGAGGATTTTCTTCATCGTCTGTCACTGTGAGAAGATTGACCGTCATCTGCACAAGGCCTTCGTCTGTCAGTACTGCATCGTAGCTCCGGATAAAGCCGCCCAGATCTGTGATCTGAACGAGTTTGCCCCAGGTTCCTGTCTTCGCATCATAAACGCTCTTGTATATCTCGGAATAGTTTCCGTTCCGCACGACCGTCAGAAGGGCTGCATTGTCTCCATTCCGAACGATCGTAAAGTTGTTGATCCCGCTGATCCCGATCGGTACTTCCGTACCTGTCTGTACCTCGCAGACAGCATTATTTCTCAGGTAATAGAGTTTTCCACCCGACCACTGTGAATAGGCGAGCTCTTCCCCGGATGTGACCATCTCGGTTTCTCCGTTCCCGCTGCCTGCATAGAGTTCTGAGTTCTCTCCGTCATACAGACGGTAAGAGATCTCCGTCCCGTTCTCTGTCTGATACGAATTCACATCCGAGATGCTCTTATCCGTGCTGATGACCGTTTTTACAGGGCTGAGTTCTTTGCTGTTTATGGTTCTCTGGTACAGCACATTGGTTCCGGCGAGGCCGAACAGGTCATTTTCCGAGTTTTCCGTCCACGTGACCAATGCTGCTCCATCCTGCATCAGGACTGTATAATTTTCTTTTTTGAGTCCGTTACCTGCATCCGATACGCAGACCGGTTCCGTGAAGGATTCCCCGTCGAACTCGGTATACCAGAGATCCAGACAGCCCATGAGCGTCTCCATATCCCCGGAGGTCCCAAGCGCCCTGTCAGCCCTCTGCCAGACGACTCCGATCCTCGTCCCGTCTGTCGCGACCGCCGGCACGCCGTTATATGCTCCGTTTTCGAAGAGCGGCTGGCCAGACTCCCAGGAGTCTGCCTCCGGGTCATAAATGCTGTAGTAAATCGTCAGTCTGTCATCATCCGCTTTCTCAGCGATATCCTCCAGCCAGAACAGGACCTTCACTCCGGAGTCCAGAGTCACCATCTGCGGGTTCGTGTAGGCGAACGTCCCGTTCCTGTTGAACGCTCCGCCCTCCGTCAAGGCTTTCACTCTGGCAGGTGCCGCTCTTCTGGTGACGCTTCCTGTTCTGGGTTCGGCCTCAAAGTCGGACTTTTTGACCTCCATTACAGGTTTTGCACTGGCCTTTCTTTTTCCTGTTCCAGCTTTCGTGCTAAAGACTGTAATTCCGTCTCCAATCTCTTTATCCCGCGAGAACTTAAAGATCCAGAGAGCAGAGGCCTTGAAATAAAGCTTGCCTTTCAGGGTCATCTCCAAATCCAGACTCACTCCTTCGGGACCGTGTCGGAAGTTGATCGGTACTTCCAGAACCCCTTTGAGTCCTCCTTCCATATATGTCTTTGTGAATGCCTTGTCACCGATTCCGACTCCAATACCGATCTCGAAACTGGGCTCTGCCTCGACCGTAAACACACGCGCTTCCTTGACATTCCAGTTCTCTAACGCAATTTTAGAACTAGCGGAAAGCTCTGCTGTGAAGGCAAGGTAGCACTTTGCTCAGAACTATTTACAGATTGGACAACTATCAAAGAGAGCTTCTGCTTCAGTTCGTCGAATCCATAGTGGATGATGCCAGGTCCAAATGATTTCTCTCACGCGGATCAAGGCACCTGCATTCCGGCTGCCGCGGTACCGGTTCATACGGAAATTTATTCCATAAAGTAAATAATCGATATAGTTTCCTTTAGAAATTTCAAGAGCTGCCAATGCTTTTTTGCATCGGCAGCTCTTTTCACTACATCTGTTTGAAGAAAAGACTCAACTATGTTACTATTTTCTTAAGAGAGCACGTGAAGAAAAGAAGGAGGCTCAGATCTTGGCTGGTGATCATAAGCAGTATAAAGACAGACTGTTCAACTTTCTATTCGGATCAGAAGAGAACAGGGAATGGACGCTCAGCTTATATAACGCGGTGAATAATTCACATTATACAGATCCGTCAGCAATCGAATTTACTACTATAAAAGAGGTCATGTATCTTGGAATGCATAACGACGTCTCTTTCCTGATTGCCGGAGAAATGAATCTGTATGAGCAGCAGAGTTCTTACAACCCTAACATGCCGCTCAGACTGCTTCAGTATACAGGAAATTTGTATGAGAAATACGTGAAGCAGCATAAACTGAATAAGTACGGAAGCGCTCTTCTCATGCTGCCAGTACCAAAACTGGTCGTATTCTATAATGGGAATGCAGATCAGCCCGATGAACAAATTCTCAGACTATCAGACTCCTTCCCCAAAGGTGCTGACTCTGATATTGAAGTCAAAGTACGGATGCTGAATGTGAATTCCGGACGAAATCAGAGACTGTTGGAAACTTGTAAACCGCTTGGAGAATATTCCTGGCTGGTGGAGGAGATTCGTAAGAACAACAAAACAAAAGATCAGGAAGGTGCAGGAAGTGCAATTGACCTGGCAATTTCTGAAATGCCTGATAGTTTTATAATCAAGCCCTTTCTTGTGGCACATAAAGCGGAGGTAAAGGGGATGCTGTTAACAGAGTATAACGAAGCAGAGCAAATGGAACTCTTTAAAGAAGATGGTCGAAGAGAAGGCATTCTCGATACACTGGTCTCTCTCGTTAGGGATGGAATCCTGTCCATAAAAGATGCCGCGGCAAGAGCCGGAGTATCAGAAGATATTATTAAGAAAAAAATAGGTGCCAAATAACTTGCAATCCCCGTCACTCGGATCCAATCAGAGTGACGGGGATTGCTTTTCTGTTTCATGCACGCCTCAGTGTTCCTGAAACGTCACGCAAGGCGCAAAGCACCCTCCTTATTTCGCTGCTGCGACTCGCCGACGTCTTTCTGTCTTTCTCAAATGGCAGCCATGCATTCATGGAAGTTCACTCAAGCCCTGTCGTCTCCGGAAGCCCCAGCATAATGTTCATATTCTGGACCGCAGCCCCGGACGCGCCCTTCCCGAGATTGTCAAAGAGGGCTGTCACGGTCGTCTGTTCTTCATAGCCGCAGACGACAAGCTGCAGGTGGTTGGTTCCGGAAAGCTCGTTGGCGTAAATGGTCCCCTGCTTCGGATCATACGGCATCACCGTGACAAAATGCTCATCCGCATAGTACTCCGAAAGTCTCCTGCAGATCTCCTCCGCGGTCGGCTGACCGTTAAGGAGACGGTTCTGCAGCATGATGGAGGTCGCCATCCCCTTGTAGTAGTCGTCGACGACCGGCATGAAGACCGGCGGGCAGGCAAGCCCAGTGACCTTCTGCATCTCGGGAATATGCTTGTGCTTTAAAGTGAGCCCGTAAATGCCCGGCGCCGAGAGCTTCTCCTCCCGTCCCTCCGCCTCATACTGGGCGATCATCTTTTTTCCGCCCCCGGAGTAGCCCGTAAGAGAATAGCATGTGACCGGATAGTCCTTCGGAAGGATTCCCATCCGAATGAGCGGCGCGACGGACGAAATCAGGCCAGTCGCATGGCAGCCCGGATTCGCGACCCGCTTGCTCGCTGCAATCGCTGCCCTCTGTTCGTGGGAGAGCTCCGGAAATCCGTAGGTCCACTCATCCGATGTTCTGTGTGCGGTGGACGCGTCGATCACGCGCACGTCGGGGTTCTCGATCAGGGAGACCGCCTCGATCGCGCCCGCGTCCGGCAGACAGAGAAAGACGATATCCGCCATGTTCAGGAATTTCTTTCTCTCAGAGAGATCGTGGCGCTTGTCCTCATCGATGCGCAGAAGGGTGAGATCCTCCCGCATCCCGATGCGCTCGTAAATCTGAAGACCGGTCGTACCGGCCTGGCCATCTATATATACTTTCGTACTCATACTGTAGTTACTCTCAAAACATAGCATTGATATAACTTTTTGTTGTCACTTATGTCAAATAGGACTTCGCGAACAAAAACAGTGCCTGGTGCTCAGCCAAAACAGCGCTATCCAAAGATTAATTCTTTTATGCTCTCAAAGCAAGAAAAATCGCAGAACCATATACTTCTATGGCCAGACACATAATTACGATCATGAGCCGCACTGTTCCGTAACCGGATTCACCGGGTATCCTGCGTCAGAGAAAAGTTTTATTCTGCGCATTCATCTCACGATTGAAGTCACGAGTATCCTGCGTCAGAGATCAAACACTAAAATTGACAGGAATACTCCCCATTGATATACTTTAATCTGCCCGCAGTAATGCGGAATGCGTCCGAAAGGACGCGGGAGGGATACACGAAAGCGTAAAGCGGTTGGCCTACGCTCTCCGAAAGGAGGTGAGGCATATGCCAATTACTCTTACAT